>Ga0316604_10002420_pt1 | contig 14327 bp, 9 predicted proteins | sample OWC_soil_day20_C_FD_207650 | JGI IMG/M metagenome (GOLD analysis project Ga0316604, IMG submission 207650) | Wetland soil microbial communities from Old Woman Creek delta, Ohio, United States - OWC_soil_day20_CT | ecosystem: Environmental > Terrestrial > Soil > Wetlands | place: USA: Ohio... | reverse complement strand
ATATGCACTTGCCGGCCTTCAAGATAGACGCTCCCTTCATAGCGCCCCGGATAACAACCGAAAATCGCCATCGCCAACTCGGTTCGCCCTGCCCCGACCAGACCGGCAACGCCCAGAATCTCGCCCTTGCGCAGTTCGAATGAAACATCGTCCACCCGCTTGCGTTGCGGATTGTCGACGTCGTAGCAAGTGATATTGCGCGCTTCGAAAATCACTTCGCCGATCGGGTGCGCTTCACGCGGGAAGAGATTCTTGATTTCGCGGCCGACCATCATGGTAATGATCTGATCAACCGAGAGTTCGCCCATCGGCCGGGTGCCGATATGCCTGCCATCGCGAATCACGCTGATCGTATCGCAGACCTCGGCGATCTCGTCCAGCTTGTGCGAGATCATCACGCAGGCCACGCCCTTGCGTTTCAGGTCTTTCATGATATCGAGCAGGATACGGGTTTCGGAACGCGTCAATGATGATGTAGGCTCATCAAGAATCAGCAGCTTCGCCTTCTTGTTGAGCGCCTTGGCAATCTCGATCAATTGCTGGTGCCCGCCACCATAATTCGATACCGGCAACGCCACATTGATATCGGGCATCTTGAGCTCGATCATCAACTCCTGCGCCCGTTGGTGCATCGCTTCGTAATTCATGATGCCGCCAACCGTGGTGATCTCATTGCCGAGAAAGATGTTCTCGGTCACGGAGAGATGCGGTACCAGCATCAGTTCCTGGTGAATGATGACGATGCCGGCTTCTTCCGTCTCGCGAATCGTCTTGGCCTTGAGTTCCTTGCCCTGCCAGAAAATCTGCCCTTCCCAATCCCCATGCGGATAAACCGCTGACAGCACTTTCATCAGGGTTGATTTACCCGCGCCATTCTCGCCGCAAAGCCCGATGCACTCTCCAGCGTGCACCTGCAGATCAATCCCGTCGAGGGCTTTAACGCCCGAGAATGCTTTGATAATCCCCCGCATCTCCAGCAGATATTCGGACACGATCGTTGCTCCCTGCAGTTCTACTGGAGCCCGCAGGCGCATGCCTGCGGGCTGTTTGCATATGCCTGAATTGCAGGCATCAATGGCTTACTTGATACCCAGCTGTGCCTTGGTATAGAAATTATCCTTCACCAGCAGATCGACATTTTCCTTGGTTACGATCGTTGGCGTCAGCAACAGCGAATCGACCTTCTTCAACCCATTATCCAGCTGGTGGGTATATTTCGGCTTTTCGCCCTTCACCAATTGCACCGAGAGCTTTGCAGCTTCAGTGGCGATCAGCCGCAGCGGTTTGTAGACAGTCAGGGTCTGCGTTCCTTCGATCACGCGCTTGACCGCGGCAAGATCGGCATCCTGCCCGGAAATGGCCACCTTGCCTGCCAGTTTTTGCGCAGCCAGCGCCTGGATTGCACCGCCCGCCGTGCCGTCATTGGAAGCGACCACTGCATCGATCTTGTTCGCGTTCTTGGTCAGTACGTTTTCCATGATCTTCAGCGCTTCTTCCGGGTTCCAGTCCTTCACCCACTGGTCGCCGACGATCTTGATGTCACCTTTGTCCACATAAGGCTTGAGTACCTTCATCTGCCCTTCGCGCAGCAGCTTGGCATTGTTGTCGGTTGGCGAGCCGCCCAGCAGGTAGTAGGTACCCTTCGGCACTTTCTTGACCACGCCTTCAGCCTGCATGGCACCGACGCGCTCGTTGTCGAACGAGATATAGGCATCGACATCGCCATTCAGGATCAATCGGTCATAGGAAATCACCTTGATCCCGGCCTTCTTGGCTTCCTTGATGGTATTGGTCAACACCTTGGAGTTGAACGGAACGATGACGATGGCATCGACCTTTTTGGCAATCAGGTTTTCGATCTGGGAAACCTGGCGCTGTTCATTGGCATCGGCAGACTGCACGTTCACTTCCGCGCCGAGCTTCTTGGCTGCTTCAACAAAGTAATCACGGTCACGTGCCCAGCGCTCAACCCGCAAGTCATCGATGCTGAAGCCGATTACCGGCTTGTCCTTGCTGGCATAAGCCGGTGCTGCAAACAACACGCCACCTACTGCGGTAGCAGCCAACAGGGTCGAAATCAACGTTCTCTTCATGGTCCAGCTCCTCAAGTTGACAGGGGGATCACCCCTTGTTCGAATCGAATAGTCCTACCTACCATCAGAACAACGACTGCAACTGGCGATAAACCGCCTGAAACGTTGGCCGCCTGGCATCGCGGAAATATGCGTGCCGTTCGGCCACCGGATAAAAAATCTGCTTGAGCGGGGGAACCGGACAAATCGTACCGACAGGCTGATTGGGTTCCAGCGCCAGATGGGCCAAGCGGGCGGCCCCCAATGCAGGGCCAACCTCGCCACCTTCGCGCTGGCACAACGGTCGGCCAAAAATATCCGCCAGCATCTGCAACCAGTACGCGCTGCGTGAACCGCCGCCGATCACGGTGATTTCGCCCAGCGCAAGGCCAGTGGACTCTAGCGCGTCAATACCATCCAGCAATCCCAATCCAACTCCTTCAAGCGTTGCATTAGCCAAATCCACTCTAGTGCAGGATGCGCTCAAACCAAAGAAAACACCTTTGGCAGCGGGATTGTTGTGCGGGGTACGCTCACCCGTGAGATAGGGCAGGAAATAAGGCAAACCGTCTTTTTCCCCCGCTGCTTCGGCATCGGCGAGCATGGCCGCCACATCGGCATAGCCGGTCAGGCTGGCAGTAAAATCCAGGCAGCTTGCCGCAGAAAGCATGACAGACATCAGGTGCCAGGTATGCGGCAGGGCATGGCAGAAGCTATGCACGGCGCGGGCGGGGTTGGCCAAAAATCCGCTGGTGACGGCAAAACAGACCCCGGAGGTCCCCAATGACAACATGGATTGCCCTGGCACAATCATGCCGGCACCGATAGCCCCTGCTGCATTGTCACTGGCACCGGCAACAACGGGGACCGACTGCATGCCCCAGCGGAAGGCCAGCTCCGGCTTGAGCCAGCCGGTGATCTGGTTGCCCTCGTACAGGGTGGGCATATGCTGGCGCGTGAGCCCCGTCGCGGCGAGCAATTCATCGCTCCAATCGCGTTTGGCCACATCCAGCCAGAGTGTGCCTGCTGCATCGGAAAGATCGGTTGCACAATCACCAGTCAGGCGGTAGCGCAGGTAGTCCTTGGGCAGCAGCACTTTGGCGACACGGGCAAAGTTTTCCGGCTCATGCCGGGCAACCCAAAGCAGTTTGGGCGCGGTAAAACCGGGCATCATCAGGTTGCCGGTGATTTCGCGCGAGCGCGGCACCAGTGCTTCCAGTGCCGTACACTCGGCAGCGGAACGGCCATCGTTCCACAGGATGGCAGGCCGGATGATTGCGCCCTGGGCATCGAGCAAGGTCGCGCCGTGCATCTGCCCGGTGAGACCAATCGCTTCAATGGCTACTGGCTGGATACCCACCCGAGCAGCTTCCTGTACCAGCGCATCCATTGCAGATTCGAGTGCCTGCCACCAGTCCTGCGGATTTTGTTCCGACCACAAGGGCCGGGGCCGCGCAACCTCCAGCGGCACGGTCACGCTGGCCGCCACGTTACCCGAGCGATCAAGCAAGATCGCCTTCAGTCCGGATGTTCCTAGATCGATTCCTGCAAACATGGGAAACACGCCTTTTTCGGGAATCCACAGTTAATCAGGGAAAACACTTATACCCGGACAACCATAAATTCAGAATGTAGTGACAATGCCAGCAATTACGTTTTTTGCCAAGCCTCATCATGATTTTGTCGCGACGACGCAACTTGTCCGCAACCTTGCGCCCCGGCGGCAGATCAATGCCAGCCGAAGAAAAAGCGCGATCTCGCATGAAAATCGCGCCTTTCCTCCAGCCAAGCCGCTGCAATCAACCGAACACCGGTCAGCCGTAGATCGCGCGATTCACGATGTTTTCCAGCTGTTCCTGCTTGCCGCTGACATGCGCCGGTGCCAAATTCTTGTCGATGGCGTGCGCGGCCAGTTCGGCCAGCGACAATTCGCCAGCCAGGATCTTGCGGCCAAAATCAGTATCCCAGCCGGCATAGCGCTTGGCTTTCAAATCAGTCAGCACATCGTTTTCCAGCATCCGCGCCGCATTTTTCAGTGCAATCGCCAGCACATCGGCGGCACCCACATGGCCATGGAACAGGTCGGCCAGATCGCTGCTCTGGCGGCGCACCTTGGCATCGAAGTTGAAACCGCCGGTAGTAAAGCCGCCCCCCTTGAGAATTTCATACAGCGCCAGTGTCATTTCTTCGACGCTATTGGGGAACTGGTCGGTATCCCAGCCGTTTTGCGGATCGCCGCGATTGGCGTCGATGCTGCCGAATACGCCAAGCGAAACGGCGGTTGCGATCTCGTGCTGGAACGAGTGTCCGGCCAGCGTGGCATGGTTGGCCTCGATATTGACCTTGATCTCCTTTTCCAGCCCGAACTGCTGCAGGAAACCAAAGACGGTGGCGGTATCGTAATCGTACTGGTGCTTGGTCGGCTCCTGCGGCTTGGGTTCGATCAGGATCGTGCCGCTGAAGCCGATCTTGTGTTTGTGCTCGACCACCATTTGCAGGAAGCGGCCAAATTGCGCGCGTTCGCGCTTGAGATCGGTATTGAGCAGAGTCTCGTAGCCTTCGCGTCCACCCCACAACACATAGTTCTCGCCACCGAGCTTGTGCGTGGCATTCATCGCATTGAAGACTTGCGTGGCAGCCCAGGCAAAAACTTCCGGATTCGGGTTGGTCGAAGCGCCTGCGGCGTAGCGCGGATGGCTGAAACAGTTGGCAGTACCCCACAGCAGCTTCACGCCGGTTTCCTGCTGCTTCTGGCCCAGATAATCGACCATGCGCGCGAAATTGCTCACATAGTCGTGGATGGAATCGCCTTCAGGCGCCACATCGATATCGTGGAAACAATAGAACGGGAAATTGATCTTGCTGAAAAATTCGAATGCCGCATCGGCCTTGGCCAAGGCCATCTGCATCTCGTCCGAACCTTGATGCCACGGACGGTCGAAAGTGCCGGAGCCGAATACATCCGAGCCTGGCCAGCAGAAGGTATGCCAGTAGCACACTGCCATGCGCAGATGCTCTTTCATGCTTTTGCCCAGCAATTTCTCTTCCGGATTGTAATGACGGAAGGCCAAAGGATTCTGCGATGCCAATCCTTCAAAAGACACCTTGTTGAATGCATTGAACACTGACTGCATGGCAAACTCCGTGTATGGATAGATAATGCAGCCATCCTGCCCGATGTAGTCACCCATAAACAATTACAAAATATGCCAAGTCGGCCAATGTTTCCTGCCGGTTGCCGCATCGACGACCGCGTCATCCTCTCGCGGGCCAGTACCGGCTGAACGCCGAGTGTCGTACCATATGCAGCACGATGTCCTCAGGAGTTCGGGATTTGATGCGCAATAAAACAGCCAGTCACCGCATCGCGTTATTGTTCAACGCCAACAAGATTTATGATCGCCAGATCATTACCGGTATCGGCGCTTATCTGAGTTCAACACGCGTGGTCTGGGACTTGTTTCTGGAAGAGGATTTTCGCTGCAGGCCGGACGAAATCCGCGACTGGGACGGGGATGGCATCATTGCGGACTTTGATGATCCGGATATTGCCGAGGCTTTACGTTTCAACCGTCTGCCCATTGTCGCAGCGGGCAGTTCGTATGAGGATGAAGCAGACTACCCCAAGGATGTTCCATATATCGCCACCGACAATGCGGCCCTGATCAAACAAGCCTATAACCATCTGATCGAGGTGGGTCTGTCGCGCATTGCGCTGTACAGCATGCCGGAATCGCCGCGCAACCGCTGGGCGCAGGAACGGGAAAAAGCTTTTCGGCATCTATCCGAGGAGAATGGCTCCCCTTGCGATATCTACCGTGGCCACCCCACTCGCGCCAGTGACTGGAATGAATCGCTGCAATACCTCGGAGACTGGCTGCAAAGCCTGCCCAAGCCATTGGGCATCATTGCGGTGAACGATGCCCGTGCACGCCAAGTGATGCTGGCCTGCGTACTGACGGGCATAGCCATTCCGGAAGAAATCGCCATCGTCGGAATCGACAACGACCCCTTGACACGCACGCTGACACGAATCCCGCTTAGTTCCGTCATTCAAGGCACTGAAGAAATTGGCTGGATTGCGGCACAGACGCTACACGAGTGTCTGCACAATGTTCAACATCGCAGTACGCGCATTCTGGTTCCCCCTATCGGAATCAACGTCCAGGCATCCAGCTTGCACCAACCGTTCTCCAACCCGTATGTGATGCGCGCAAGGCATTACATCCGCCAATTTGCCATGCTGGGCATCAAGACCCAACAGGTTGCCGAGTACGTCGGCATCTCGCGTTCGTCGCTGGAAAGCCACTTCCAGCGCGAACTGAATTACACCGTACATGATGAAATTCTGCGTTTCCGACTGGAAATGGCCAAAAGCCTGCTGGCCAAAGAACAGCTTTCCAGTCGGGAAATTGCCATCAAATGCGGGTTTACCTCGCTGCAATACATGCACACGGTCTTCAAACGCGAACTGGGCTGCACCCCGCGGGAATACCAGGATCGTTGTAAAGCCGCTACATCTTAAAAATGGCCGCAAAAAAAACGCCGGCATGGTCAGCCGGCGTTTTTAAGCACATTCAGACAAGACATATCAATCGCGGCGGTTGCCCGACAGCAGCATCAGAATATTCAGAAGACTCACAAACACGTTGTAAACATCCAGGTAGAGCTGCAAGGTGGCTTTGATGTAGTTGGTCTCGCCGCCGTTCACGATCTGGCTCACATCATACAAGATGTAGAGCGAGAAGATCAGCAGCACTGCGGCAGAGATCACCAGCGACAAGGCGGGCATTGCGAAGAAGATATTCCCGATGGCGGCCAGCAGCACGATGATCATGCCGACGAACAGGAAATTGCCGAGGAAGCCGAAATCCTTCTTGGTCACCGTCGCGATCGTCGACAGGGTGAAGAAGATGGCTGCAGTACCGATGGCGGCAGTGCCGATCATCTCGGCGCCGTTGGAAAAACGCAACGCCACTTGCAGGATTTGCGATAGCCACAAGCCCATGAAGCCAGTCCAGCCCAGCAGAATGAATACACCCGCAGCGCTATCCTTGGTTTTTTCGATGGCATAGAAGCAACCGAAGCTCACGCCCAGAAACAGGATCAATCCCATCCACGGGGTCATGGCAAACTGCATCGAAACGCCCAACAAAGCCCCTGCCGCGGTAGGAAGCATGGTCAGCGCCAGCAAGAAATAAGTATTGCGTAACACCTTGTTGCGGTCGGCGGACAGCGTTGCGCTGCCGTAGGTCGCGGTGTTGTATTCCATTTTGGTTCTCCTTGAGAATAAAGGCCGCTAGGCCAACAACACCAATAAATCCTTTTTCTGATAAGGCCTTATTGGATTTTTCAGCCCCAGAGAAATTCTCTCGGGTACGTTTAGCAATATGGGTACAAAAGCGCAAAAACCCAGCGCTGCCACGCCATCTCCAAGCAACAGCGCCCGAAACCGCCCAGACATGCCCTTGCCCGCAGTTGCCATTCTGGCACAACCCGGCAATTCCGGCTGCTACTTGCCACTTAAATCTGCAAGCGAACCGGATCCGGTTTGCTTGCTTGAAACGATGCACCCATCGCAATCAGGTTGTCAGACCCGGAAAACCTCCAAAAGTGCCCAAGATTTTTTCATTTCAAAAACAGCGCTTCAACTTGGCTGTGTCAGTTTGCTTTCGACTCGGCTCAAACCCGCCCGCCGCAATTTGAAAAATCGACTTGCCGGCAGGGGCTAGCGCAGCAGGCCGGCAATGAAACTCGCCGGGATCGCATACGTTATCCCGGATGGCTGGCTCAACGCGGCTTCCTTGGTTGATTTCACAAATATCATATTGATCACACCAATCACCTGCCCGGTTTCAGGGTCAAACACAGGGCCACCACTATTGCCCGGATAGGCTGTCGCATCCAGTTGGTAAATGTTGAATATCCCGTCCTTGATTCGCTGAACAACTTTCTCGTTCAATTTGTTCGCTGTCGTTGCGGGCAACGCGATCGGTGTAATCGATGAAATGATGCCGCGGTGCGTCACTGGCGCATATCCCAAAGCCCCGCCAATCGGAAAACCGATGAAAGCGATGGCGTCACCCTCCCTGACTGTCGATGAGTCACGGATCGAGAGCTTCGGTACTGCAGGACCATCAAATTTCAGAAGTGCAAGATCGTGGGTTTTATCAATAGCGATGGCAATAGCTCGCCGCATATTCAATTCCCCGTTTGAATTTCTGACTTGAACAACGAGTCCGCCACCTGTTTCATTGGATACGGCACCGCTTGCCGCCGCCAAGACATGCGCATTGGTCACGGCCAGGTTGCCGTCACCGATCACGAAGCCCGTTCCGCGTAATGCAAACTGGGGGCTCCCCATCGGTTTGTAGGTTCCAACAATGAGAATGGACGTTTTTATCCGCTGCACGGTCTCTGCAAGGTCCGCATAGGCAGCCCCATTCAAGCAAAACAAACTGGCAAGGATTGTGAGCCAGCCGGCGTACCACCGGCATCTGAGATATTTGGCCATCACATCATCCGTCGCTTGAGCAGTCTGGAAATCTCAGGGGACGGCCGGGTGATTTTCGGATCAAACGGATGTTCATCTTTGCCGAACATCGACCTGATCTTTCTCACATAGACTTGCGTTTCCTGGTAAGGAGGAACGCCAAGGTAGCGGTCGACTGTTTTTTCGCCAGAGTTATATGCAGCGGCAACCAACTCGACATTGCCTTGAAAATAAGCGAGGAGCCAGCGCAAATAAGACAGCCCGCCGCGAATATTCTGCTCGGGGTCGAACGGTTTCGACACATTGAAACGTGCGGCAGTATCCGGAATAAGCTGCATCAACCCCTGCGCATTCTTGGGGGAAAGTGCAGCAGCATTGAAATTGGATTCTGCGCGGATGATTGCGAGAGCGAATCTCGGTGAAACACCATAATTGGGCGCGATTTTTGAGACCAGATCAACAATTCTCTGTGGCGCTCCGATCAAGCTTTGGGGAGGATCGGTTGGTTGATCTGGCTCGGCCTGTACCTCCGCTTCGGGCTGCATACACTCCGGCGGGCTTGCAACAGGCTCTCCTGTCTGACGCAGCATCCTCTCTGCCTGGTGATATCCCTGCTGTGCCGCCAAGGAGAAAAAATAAGCAGCCAGGCTATCGTTGCGGTCAACGCCTCGTCCGTTGGCATAAATCCAGCCCAGGCTGAACTGCGCATCGGCATCTCCCAGTCGTGCTGCATCGCAATAGAGTTTGGTCGCCTTGTCGATATCCCTGGGAACGCCTTCTCCGTGTTCATACGCCCTCGCCTCTTGGCGCAAGGAGGCAAGATTTTCAGGACTTGCATCAATGGTTTGTGCAAATGCACCCGTGGCTACGCTCCACCCAATCAGGCAAACGCGGCTAATCCAACGGCAATGGGAAAAGGCGGTGGTTTTCTGTTTGCACATGGTATTACAGACGCTTCATCAAATCGGTCACCTCGGATTGTCCGCCAAACTTATTGCCGAGCTTGGCCAGCGTCTCCAGCTCGCGTTTGGCACCCTGTTTGTCGCCGGCCTTGATCAGAACCTTGGCATAGTTGAGCCGGATTGAAGGCATCTGGGGTTGCAGTTCAACTGCTTTTTTCAAGATGGCTTGCGCCTTCCCGGTATCGCCCTTCTCCAGGAGCAGCATGGCCAAAGTATCCATAAAGGGTGCCTGGTTAGGCGCAATTTTGTTGGCTTTTTCCGCGAATTCAATGCCCCTGGCCACATTGTGATGGCCCCAAACCCATGCCAGATTGTTCAGAACCAATGCATTATTGGGTTGCAGTTCAAGGACGGAACCATAATATTTGCTCGCAACATCATAGTGTTTCTGCGCGGACGCAAGATCTCCGAGGTACAGGCGGAAAACCACATCCTTCGGATGCCCTTTCAGCCACTCGGCCGACAGTTTTTCCGCTTCGACATCTTTTTTCGCAGCCACCAGCACACCATGCAGCTTGATCGCCAAATCCGTTGTCTGGGCCTGCTTCAGGCCTGCACGGTAGGCATTGGCTGCGTCGTCCCAAGATTTTTTGCTTGCGCCGATGTCTCCTTCCAGCAAGAAACCAACCGCCTCCTTGGGGCGCTGCTTCTGGACGGCCTTCGCAATTGCCAGCGCACCAGCTGTATTTCCAGCCTCCATTTCAAGCGCAATCAAGCCGCGCTGCGCATCCACGAGATCCGGTTTGATTTCGAGCGCCTTGCGTAATGCTTGAGCAGCCGCTGCTTTGTTTTTGTTGGCCAGGTGAATTCCGGCAAGACGCATGTGTGGCAACGGTAAATCCGGCTTGGCGGCCGCCAGCTTGTAATAGGTCGTGATGGCTTGATTCAGATCGCCTGCGGCCTGCTGGGCCCGGCCCAGGACATCGAACAAATCGGGCACATCGGGAATCGCAGACACCGCATCCTGAGCGGCTGAGACAGCCTTTTTTGGATCCTTGTTGTTCAGATAAAGCTCGACCAAAAGGATCCGTGGAGCGGGTGCCAAAGGATTGCCCGAGATCGCCTTGTTTAGGAATGAAGCGACCTCTTCGGGTGTGCCATTATTTTTTTGTTTCAGTTCGGCGAGTGCCACGAGGGCTTGCAGGTTTTTGGGATCGGATACAAGCACGGCTTCAAAACGCTTGCGGGCCTCATCCGGCTTCTTGTCTGCAATATCCAGCCGGGCCAGGTTGGTCACGGAAGGCATGTAGACTGGATTCAATTTCAATGCCGATTCGAAACTTGCCCTCGCGCCGGGGATATCCTTCTTTGCCAGCAAGGTCCGGCCACGCAGATCTTTTGCCAGGGGGTTATCAGGCTGCTTTTTTTCAAGGGCGGCAATCGACTTCAAGGCTTTGTCCAACTCCTTGCGGCGCAGTTGGGAGCTGATCAATGCAAGGTCTGCCGTAATGCCGGTATCGCTGGATGCAATCTCGCCCAGTTCGCTCATGCCCGCATCGACATTTCCTCCCAGCAAATGGGTAACCGCCAGATAGGTTCGTTTCTTTGCATCTTTGGGATCAAGTTTGCTGGCCTTGGCAAAGTAGGATTCGGCCTTGGTCAGGTCGCCATTCTGCAGATAGACCTGGCCCGCAACGCCCAACATGATGGGGTCCTTGTCGATGACATCAAGAACGGGCCTCAGGGCACTCATTGCTTTTGCCGGTTGGCCGCTGCGAAGATAGGTCGCAATCAACAGGCGACGGGCCATCGATAAGTGGGGGGCGGATTGAACCGCCTTTCCCAGATAGTTTTCTGCCTGGGTCAGGGAATTTAGCTGAAATTCAATCGCGCCGGCCAGTTGCAGCACATACGGATTATTCGACGCGACTTTAAGCAAATCGAGTGACAATTCGTGTGCTTTTTTGAAATCTTTTTTCTGGTAAGCCAGCTGCGTTTCAAGAAATATTGTGGTCGGATTATTCGGCGCGACGCTCTTCAGCGATTCCAGTTGCTTGGCTGCTTCATCGTTCTTTCCATTTTGCAGGAACGCATTGATGAGTGCGTTATGGGCCGGAACAAAATCAGGCTTGACCACCAATGCCTGTCGGTAAATCGCCATGGCGTTGTCCATCTGCCCCAGATTACGAACAATATCCGCCTGCAGTGTCAGCGCCTCGGCGTTCTTCGGGTCTTTCGCGACGACCGACTCGGTGATTTTCAACGCACCGTCGGCATCACGGGCACTGGCTTTCATGCGGGACTGGGTGAGCAAGGCGGGGGCATAATCCGGGGTTGCCTGAAGGGCCTGTTCCAGCATTTGCTTGGCTTCATCAGACTTCCCGAGAGCGGCGTTGGCAATCGCCAGCGAGGTCAGCAAATCTGACCTCTCCTTGCCGGTGGCAAGCACTGTCTCACCCTGTTCTTCAAGCAACTTTTTAAACTGGCCCAGCCCCAACATCGCTTTTGCCAATTGGGGCACCACCTGCTCGGGAGGGAATTTCAGGGCCGCCGCTTTGCGCAGTTCGATTTCTGCAGCCATGCTGTTGCCACTATCAAGCAGCGCCTTGCCCAGCAAAAAACGCGCTTCGGCATTATCCGGCGCGCTTTGCAGGGTATTTTTCAGCTGAATAACGGCAGCCTTGTTATCTCCCTTGGCCAGATAGTCCTTGGCCGACGAAAGCATGCTTTCCGGACTTCCTCCCGGGCATGCAGTCAGCAACAAAGATGCCAACAAGAATGGAACAGAGATTTTGCGAGAAAAACGCGAAGCCATTGTAGTTACCCTTTCCGGAAGCGGAAAAAAAATAACTCATCAAGTCAATATAGGAGTCATTTCACCCAATGCAATTAACAATCAATAAACTTACCAATACAGAAATTAAGTAATATTAATTGGCAAAAGAATCACGCAAGATGGATTCAAAAATCATTTGAGTCCAAAGTGATGCATCATGTCGTAGAGTGTGGGTCGACTGACTCCCAACAATTTTGAGGACTTCACCACATTGCCGTTTGTCCTCGCCAAGGCGGCAAGAATGGCCCGTTTCTCCGCATCATCGCGAACCTTGTGCAAATCGAGGTTATCGTCAAAACCATCCACATTGATCTCAAGACCAATATCCTCAGGAAGAATTTGCGCACCTTCGGCCATGATGACTGCACGTTTCATGCAGTTTTCCAGTTCACGCACATTCCCAGGCCAGGAGTGCGCTTCGATCGCCTTGACCGCCTCTTCAGAAAGCGAAACACTCCCACGGTTTTGTTCCTGGGCAAAACGCCTGACAAAGGCATGTGCCAATAAGGCAGCATCGCCGGAACGCTGCCGTAAAGCCGGAATATTCACCACAATTTCTGCCAGGCGGTAATACAAATCCTCACGGAACTGGCCGGATTTGGTCAAAGCCTTCAAATCTTGATGCGTCGCACAGACAATCCGGACGTCAACTGAAATTTCATGGCGCCCGCCCACCCGCTCAATCACGCGTTCCTGCAAAAAACGTAATAGCTTGGCCTGCAATGAGATGGGGATGTCTCCGATTTCATCCAGCAGCAAGGTGCCACCGTTGGCACTCTCGATCCTGCCTGGTGTGGTTTTGGCGGCCCCCGTAAACGCACCCTTTTCGTAGCCGAACAGCTCGCTCTCGAGCAAATTTTCTGGAATGGCGGCACAGTTGATGGCGACGAAACGTTCGCTACTGCGCAAAGAAGCTTGATGCAGCCCGCGAGCAAGGATCTCCTTGCCCGTTCCACTCTCGCCGAGGAGCATGACCGTTGCCGTGGTATTCGCCACTTTTTCGATGATCCGGCACACGCGGAGCATTTCCGGATCGCGTGTAATCAAGCCCGAAAGGGCATCCGGTGCCTGCATCGCCTGTAAACGTTTATTTTCCTGCTGAAGCTCGTAAAGGCGGAAGGCACGATCAACCATCAGATTCAACAATTCGGGCTCGAAGGGTTTGGCAAAGAAATCATAAGCGCCCATGCCAATGGCCCTGATTGCATTTGCACGGTCATTTTGCCCGGTCAAGACAATCACTTTCGTATCCGGTGCAGCGGACATGATTTGTTCGAGCAACTTGAAACCTTCGGAAACTGAATTGGCATCCGGAGGCAAACCGAGATCCATAGTGACCACGGCGGGGGCATGGCGTCTCAACTGATCCAGTGCCGATTCACGGTCACCTGCCGTCACAACCGTATATTGATCAAAAGACCATTTTATTTGTTTCTGCAGTGCCGGATCATCTTCGACAACCAACAGCGGAAGTGCCTTGTTTTCGCCCATCAAAACGGCTCCTTATCCCTCTGCGACAATGACAAATCCAGCCCATATTCCATTAAACAAAATCATATAACGGCAAATATAAAGTAAGATGTGTTCCCTTGCTGATCTCGGATTCAACCTGAATTCGACCGCCCAATTCCTTCACATACTGAAAACTTTCGTAGGCACCAATCCCCATGCCTGTCGTTTTGGTGGTTTGAAACGGACGAAACAGTTTCTCCTGAACGAACTCCTGCGACATGCCTTGGCCGTTATCAATCACATCAACTCTGGCCAAACCGGCTTCGCAGGTTAAATGGATTGCCACATTCCCCGTTTGCGGTGTGGCATCCAGCGCATTTTGCACCAAATGATCAATGACACGAGCCAGGCGATCCTCTTGCCCCCGGGTCAATACCGGTTCTGAAACCTTTACATTGACCAGCCTTCCCTGTTTAGCCTTCAAAGCGCCAATTCTTTCAATGACACCCGACAAGTTAACCCCGCATGCGGCCCCTGCCGGTGCTGCCCCTTCACGCAACTGGAGCATGAGC
>Ga0316604_10002419_pt1 | contig 14332 bp, 11 predicted proteins | sample OWC_soil_day20_C_FD_207650 | JGI IMG/M metagenome (GOLD analysis project Ga0316604, IMG submission 207650) | Wetland soil microbial communities from Old Woman Creek delta, Ohio, United States - OWC_soil_day20_CT | ecosystem: Environmental > Terrestrial > Soil > Wetlands | place: USA: Ohio... | reverse complement strand
CTGATTGCCAAGAAGGTCGACGCCATCGCCGTCGTTCCGTTCGATCCGCCGATGCTCGAAGGCGTGCTCAAGCGGGCCATGGACCGCGGCATCAAGGTGATGACGCACGAGGCCAACAACCTCAAGAACACCATGGTCGACATGGAAGCGTTCGACAACGCGGCCTTCGGCGCTCACTTCAACGACCAGCTTGCCAAGTGCATGGGCGAGAAGGGCACGTGGACGAGCTTCGTCGGCTCCCTTGGCAGCCTCACCCACGTCCAGTGGGCCGATGCGTCCGCCGCCAACGCCGAAGCCAAATATCCCGGAATGAAGCTGGTGTCGCCAAAGAACGAGTCGTTCAACGACGCCAACACCGCCTACAACAAGACCAAGGAGCTGCTGAAGAAGTATCCCGATCTCAAGGGTATTGAGGGCGGCTCGGCCGTCGACCCGATCGGCATCGGTCGTGCCATCGAGGAAGCCGGCCTCACCGGCAAGATCTGCGTCTACGGCATCGGCATGCCCAAGGACACAAGCCGCTGGCTGCAGAGCGGGGCCGTCACCGGCATCAGCCTGTGGGATCCCAAGGATGCCGGCTTCGTGATGAACAAGATCGCCAAGATGCTGATCGACGGCCAGGAGTTCAAGGACGGCATGGATCTCGGCGTGCCCGGCTACACCAACATGCAGCTCAAGCAGGGCCCGGGCAAGGGCATCATCCTGACCGGACAGGCCTGGATCGACGTCAACAAGGATAACCTCGACAAGTACGACTTCTGAGTTCGTCAGGCCGCAAGCGGCCGTCGCGCGGACACGCGACGGCCGTCACCACCGCACCGGACCAACCTCGGCCGTCATTGCGACGGACAAGCCAGGCCGGATGCCGGTGAACCCGCGACGATTGGGGACAGTTCACAGGTCCCCATGCGGACTGCCGACGGCTCCACGGAAGGAACGCTCTCGAACCTCGCAGGACCATGGCCCTGCGAGGATATCATCGGGTTCGCCAACGGCCAAATACCGGCGCGGACCGCCAACCGAACATGTCGGAGCCGGTTTTTCCGGGCGTTTGAATGGAAAGCAGCAAATCGTCCCAGTTCTCCCCGACGGCCGCGGGAGGACCTCCGTTCCTCGAACTTCGGGGCATTCATAAGCGGTTTGCCGGCGTGCACGCCCTGCGCGGCGTCAGCACATCGATCGAAGCCGGCCAGATCTATCACCTGATGGGCGAGAACGGCTGCGGCAAGAGCACCCTGATCAAGATCATTTCCGGCGCACAGCCGGCTGACGAAGGGAGCATCCTTATCGGAGGAAAGGAAGTCACCGCCCTGTCGCCAATAGGCGCCCTGTCGGCCGGCATTGAGACGGTCTATCAAGACCTGTCGCTTCTGCCCAACCTTTCGGTTGCCGAGAACATCTCTCTCACCCAGCAACTGGTGGAATCCGGCGGCAAGCTCGCCAGGCGCATCGACCGTGCCCGGTTGATCTCGACAGCTGTCAAGGCGCTCGAGGCGGTCAACCTGCCGGCTGATCCGCGTTTCTGGTCGCTGGCGATCGAGGAACTTCCGATTGCAACGCGCCAGCTGGTGGCCATCGCCCGCGCCATCGCCACCGACGCCAAGCTGGTGATCATGGACGAGCCGACATCAGCGCTGACCAAGCGCGAGATCGACAACTTGATCAGTGTGGTTGGCCGACTGCGCGCTAATGGCGTCGCCGTCCTGTTCGTCACCCACAAGCTCGACGAATCCAAATCGATCGGCGGCCAGTTCATCATCATGCGCGACGGCCAAAAGGTGATGGAAGGCGACATCAAAGACCATTCCAAGAGCGAGCTCAGCTATTGGATGACGGGCCGGCAGCTCGACGTGGCCCGCTATCGCCGGGCCGAACGTGGCGCCGACAATCTGCTGACGGTGAACGGCCTAAGTCGGTCACAGGCTTTCAGCAACGTAAGCTTCTCCCTCGCCCATGGTGAAATCCTCGGCGTCACTGGCCTGCTCGATTCCGGCCGCAACGAACTTGCACGGGCGCTCGCCGGCATCACGCCCGCCGATGGCGGCACGCTGATGATCAATGGCGAGGCCGTCGCGCTCAGGCGACCAATCGACGCCATCAATGCCGGCATCGGTTACGTCCCTGAGGATCGCCTCTCGGAAGGGCTGTTTTTAGAAAAGCCCATACGGACCAATATCGTCGTCGAAATTCTCGACCGCATCAAGAACCGCTGGGGCGCCATCGACGAAACCCGCAGCCGCAATTTGTCCAAGGACATCGCTGCCGATCTGCAGATCGTCGCCGCCAATCTCGACAATCCCGTGCAATCGCTATCGGGGGGCAATCAACAGCGCGTGCTGATCGGCCGCGGCCTGATGATCAAGCCGAAGCTCTTCGTGTTGCACGGGCCGACGGTCGGCGTCGACGTCGGTTCCAAAGATACGATCTTCCGCATCATCCAAAAGCTGGCGGCCGATGGCATGGGCGTCATTATTGTCAGCGACGACCTGCCAGAGCTCCTGCAAAACTGCGACCGCATAATGGTGATGAGCAAGGGAACGATCGCCAAGGTGTTCGATGCCGAGCACGTTGACGAGGACACGCTCTATCACGCGCTGGTCACCGACGAGCCATCAAGGACGCTATCATGAGTGATTTTACCTGGGGTAACTCTACCTCCGAGGGGGCGGCATGGCCAAAGCGCATCGTCGCATGGCTCGTCCGCCATCCTCCGGCATTCACGCTGATACTGATCGTACTGGTGAGCGTGATCGTCGGCGCCATTTCACCGGAATTCTGGCAGATCTCCAACATATTCGACATGGCCCGCGCCTCGGTGGTCACGGGAATGTTCGGGCTCGGCTTTCTCATGATTCTGGCGGCTGGCGGCATCGACATGTCATTCACCGCCATCGCAGCGCTGGTGATGTATTGGATCACCACGGCGGTGGCGGCCTACATGCCATCAATGCCCATGCCGCTGATCCTGCTGATGGCCGCGGCCGGCGGCACACTGCTCGGCGTCTGCAACGGCCTGCTGGTGCACTATCTCCGCGCCCCTGCACTGATCGTGACGATCGGCACGCAATATGTCATCCGCGGCTTCCTGCTGACATTCATTGGTACCGAGCTTTTCGTCAATGTGCCGACATCGATCGAAAGCTTCGGCAAATACGAACTCTGGCAGGTTGAAACCGACAGCGGATCGATCGCCGTACTGCCGGCCTATGTGCTGGTGCTGGTCGTCGCCGCTATTGTTACCTGGTGGATTCTCAACCGTACCCTGATGGGCCGTGCCATCTTCGCCATCGGAGGCAATTCGTCCATCGCCGAGCGGCTCGGCTACGATCTCCGCAAGGTTCATGTCTTCATCTTCGCCTATGCTGGCCTTCTGGCGGGCGTCGCTGGCATGCTGCATGTGTCGAGCAATCGCCTCGCCAACCCGTTCGACCTTTCCGGGTCCGAACTCGGCGTCATCGCAGCCGTGGTGCTTGGCGGTGCGCGGATCACCGGTGGCTCGGGCACTGTGATCGGCACGATCCTCGGCGTGATCCTGGTGACGCTGGTCAACAACGTCCTGATCCTCGCCGGCATTCCGAGCTCCTGGCAAACCTTCGTCGTCGGGTGCTTCATCATCCTCGCCGGTACGGTGTTCGCCTCACGCGAACGCACCTGAGGGTCGCTCAAACTAAACGCATCCGGCCCGTTACACATGGGCCGGATCAGTGTCCCGGCAGCGAGATATCGCGCCGGGTCGGTGAAACACGACCGAGGCCGACGGCACAACGGATCGACAAGCGGATTCCGGCCGTCCCTTGGTTTGGCATGGAGGTTTCGTCATGGCTTTTGATGTCAGCGTCGTCGGGCTGTACATTCTCGATGTTCTGGGACGCCCGGTCGATGGCATTCCGCCCGGTGGGGAATTGCGGTTCATCGACGAAATCCGCCTCACGGTCGCCGGCACTGCCGGCGGCACGGCAGTGGACTGCGCCAAGCTCGGTCTCAGGACCAAGGCCGTCGGGGCGGTGGGTGAGGACGAAAAGGCCGACTTCATCCTGATGACCTTGAAGGGTTTCGGCGTCGATGTCGCATCGATGCGGCGGATAACCGGTGTCCCGACATCGGCCACCATTCTCAACGTCCGCCCGAACGGCGACCGGCCGGCGCTTCATCGTCGCGGCGCATCGGACGAGTTCACACTCACGCCTGCAGAATATGCCGGTGTGCTCGATGCCAAGTTCGTCCATGTCGGTGGCATGCCGCTGCTCGCCAAGTTCGACGGAGCGCCCACGACGGCCTTCCTCAAGGCGGCCAAGGCGGCCGGCTGCATTACGACCTTTGACCTGCTGTCGGCCACCTCCGCGACAACCCAGATGTTGAAGCCGTCGCTACCCCACGTCGATTATTTCGTGCCGAGCATTGAGGATGCCACGGCCATGAGCGGCTACTCCAATCCCGAGGATGCCGCCCGTTTCTTCCGCGATCTAGGGGCTCGCAACTGTCTGCTGACCCGTGGCGGCGACGGCTGCATGGTGGTAACGCCAGACAATGTCTTCCGGCTGCCGGCCTTTGATATCGACGTGAAGGACACGACCGGCTGTGGCGATGCCTTTACCGCCGGGCTGATTGCCGGCCTCAATCATGGTTGGGATATTGAGAAATCCGCCCGCTTCGCTTCGGCCTGCGGCGGCCTGGTGGCCACCGGTCTCGGCTCCGACGCCGGTATCATCGACTTCGCCGGAACCGAAAAGCTGATGAACACCGGCCGCACGCGGCCGATTTCGCTCTAGGCATGCCTTTCGCCAGAGTTTCATCCGATCCGAACCTCGTATGCTGACGTTGTGACGCTTCAGCCTACCGGGAGGATCGGATGAACACCGACATGTGTGTCCGATTGATAACGGCGACGCTGCGCAGGCTATCGAGTTCGTTATGCTCGGCCTGGCGAAGCCGCCGGATATCAGCCGCGTTCCAGCACCGGCTCGGTGACCCTGCAGTCCTCCACCAGGGGGCGGAGGGGCACGATCCCTGCCTTCCGCAGCATATCGTGATAGGAAGCAACGGCGTCGGCTGGCGTCAGATCGCCGTCGGCGACGGCGCGCATGTGGCGCACCATCTCCAGTGGCCATTCGGCCAAATTGATTTTGCGCCCGAATAGAGCAACCCGCGCGCCGTATTTCTCGGCTTGATAGACCAGTTCAAAACAATCGCGCGTTGTGCCGGCGCCACCGCCGAGCACACCGACCACCATTTCGGGATCGAAGCTTGCCAGTTCCTCAAGCGCCTTCGGCCCATTGTAGGCGATCTTGAGGAAGCGCGGCTTCTCCTCGTCCGTCAAGCCGGCAAGGCAGCGAACGATGGCGTCGTTGACAAAGGACGGCAAGTCCTCTGGCGACAGAGTGGAAGCATTGGGATTGAACACCTCGAGAAAATAGGTGAAGCCCAGCTCCAATGCTTGTTCCCGAAAAGCCGCAAAGGCTTGCAGGGATGCGTAATCGGCATCGAGATTGTTGTTGAAGGTGATCGAATAGAGGCCGAGATCGGTGTAGCGAAGAGCCCGCCTGATCGATGACGTCCGGAAGGCTTGCGAAGGCAAATCCTTGTAGACCGCCCCACGCAGGCGCCAGATATCGGTAGCGTCGTTGGCGCGGATCGCGAATTTGACCTTCGAACCTTCGAGCGCACCACGTCTGGTGATGGCTTCGAGGTTCGAGACCGACAGCAACATGATGTCGACGGCGTCATGACGCACGAGTTCCTCGATGCTGGCGAGATACTCCGGACGCGTGCGGTAACGCGGTGTACCGCCGTCGGGCAACCGCAACAAGCCGACGGACGGGATGCCGCTGCTCATGTCGGCATCTTTGGCATCGGCGATAATGAAGTCGCCGCGCCGATATCCCCCGGCGCGAATGCGAGCCAACTTGTCATCAAATCTCGTTTCGGACATCGCCGTGGGCCTCGCTGGTTGTTATTTCATAACGCCTACCATGATGTGAAATATAATCGACACGCGGCGTTTTGCGCAAGAACGCCTGCTACAAATCACAAAAAATATGTGATAAAACTACATCTGAGATGAGATTCACGGACACCAGACATAATGCGCCGACCTCACCTTTCTTATAAGTGACTGTTTCAAAGCAGCTTTTTAAAAGACACGCCCTCAACGAATTCCGTTCCTGGCCCACGCCGGTTACCGCAGGCCCACCCTTGACATTGGCGCGATACATGTTACCAATAAATACGGTAATAATAACATAAAACGTGATACGAACTGCCGCCGGGGAGGAGAAGCCCAGTTGTGGTTCTAGTGGGAGAAGGATGCGCTTGGCCGCCACGTTTCCGACGTAACGAACCTGTTCAGCTCTTGATACCGCGAGACCGCTGGCAGCCCGGATAACGGCATAAGGCAGAATTTCCCAGACGGCAGAAGGCGATGCGGGCGACGGAGAAAGCCGTCGTTTGGTGCTAGTGTGATTCCGTAAATCTGAGGTGGTCACATCGACCACCAAGTTTTCGGAGTGGGAGTTGATGACATCTACACCGATCAGCGGCGAACAGAGACGACTCCAGATTCTCGACTACCTGTGCGAGCGCGAGTCCTCTTCGGTCGATGAGTTAGCCAGTCAGTTCGCTGTGAGCCGCATGACCATTCATCGCGACCTTGAGCAACTGGTGGCGATGCAGTGCGTTCGAAAGACGCACGGCGGCGTGACGATCCTGCCGAGCGTGGTGTTCGACAGCAACTTCAACTATCGCGGCCGCCGTCATCAGGAAGAGAAACGCGCACTGGCTCGACACGTTTCCGAGTTGATCGAGCCGGGAATGACACTGATCATCGACGATAGTTCGACCACCGGCGCTCTGATCGAGTTCCTGCCGCTACGCAAGCCACTTACGGTGATCACCAATGCCGCGCGCGTGGTCACCAGCATGATCCGCCGCGAGGAGCTCACCGTCATCTGCTTGGGAGGCCAATACGATGTCGTGATGGATGCCTTCCTTGGCATTGACTGTGAACTTGCCCTGGCTCGCCTCAGGGCCGACCTCGGCATCTTTTCCACGGCCGGTGTACGGAACGGATCGGCCTACCTGCACCAGGGCGATTTGACGCGCACCAAGATTGCCATGAAGGCGGCCGTCGAGCGGTCGTTCCTGCTGTTCGACCATTCGAAGTTCGGCAAGTCGGCGCTGCACCTGTTTGGTCAGCTCAAGGAGTTCGACCGCGTCTTCACCACCGAGGGTGCCGATGCCAACGAGATCAACCGTTTGCGCAACGACGGTGTTCCGATCGAGGTCGTGCCGATGCAGGCCGATACTCCGTCAAAAGGGGAAGAGATCCGAGATGAGTAAGGTCAAGAAGATCTTCAACGCGCCAGCCAGAATCGTCGACGAGACGCTCGACGGGCTTGTCGCGTTGTCCAACGGCGCGGTGGTTCGCGAAGGGATGTGGCCGGTGTTGCGCCGGTCCGTCAAGCGTACAGGCAAGGTCGCTCTGGTGATTGGCGGCGGCTCGGGTCACGAGCCGATGTATACGGCGTTCGTCGGCGAAGGTTTCGCCGATGCCTCGGTGGCCGGTGAGATCTTCGCCGCCCCCTCTCCTGATCAGATCGCCGTGGCGGCCCGCGCGGTCGACACCGGCAAGGGCGTGCTGTTCGTCTTCGGTAACTACGCCGGTGACGTAATGAACTTCGAGGTAGCGTCCGAGATTCTGGCCGAGGAAGGCATTCGCTGCGCCACGTCGCTGGTCGCCGACGATGCCGCCATCGCCGATCCGGACCTCAAGCGAGGCATTGCCGGCGCCGTCTATCAGGTCAAGCTGGCAGCCTGGGCCTGCGAGCATCTCGATACGCTCGATGAGGTTCTCGCCTTCGTCGAAACGGCCAAGAAAAACCTCTCGACCTTTGGCGTCGCTGTTCGCGCCGGTTCGTTGCCGCACACCGGAACGCCGACCTTCGAGATCGGCGATGACGAGATCGAGATCGGGATGGGCATGCATGGCGAGCGCGGTGTCAAGCGCCAGAAGTTGCCGCTGGCCGATGACTTGACCGCTGAGATCACCGACCACCTGGTCGCCGATCTGAATCTCAAGGCAGGCGACGAGATCGCCGTTCTGCTCGACAACTTTGGCAGCGCAACCTACGCGGAACTGATGATCGTCAACCGCAAGATGCGCATGATCCTCAACGAGCGAGGAATTGTCGTGTCGCGCTTCGACATCGGCGCCTACTTCACCTGCCAGGAAATGTCCGGCTTCTCGCTGAGCTTCCTGCGTCTCAATCCGGACCTGAAAGTCGCACTGAACGCGCCTGCCTATGTGCCGGGCGTCGGTCAGTTCGGAGGAGTTTAAATGACCAACGAGGTGCTTTCTGCCGCCGAATTGCGAGCCCGCCTGCTGCGGACCTGCCAATCGATCATCGACAGTTGCGATCTACTCTGTCAGGCCGATCGCGACCTCGGTGATGGCGACCACGGCGTGACCATGGCGAGGGCTTTCACCGCTGCCAAGGAAGGACTCGAAGCCTCCGCCCCGGTTTCGGCCGGCGCCGACTTCTCCATGATCGGCAGCAAGCTGATGGGAGCCGGTGGTACAGCCGGCATCGTCTTCGGCACCTGGTTCTCCACGCTCGGCCGCACCGTCGCCGACCGAGCGCTCGATGCAGGAACGCTTGCCGCCGGCATGACCGCCGCCGCTCAGAATGTGCAGGCGCGCGGTAAGGTGGTTCTCGGGGAGAAGACGATGTTCGACGCGCTGAGCCCTGCCGTCGAAGCCCTCACGGCCGCGGTTGGCAATGGTGCCGACGCCGCACTGAAACAGGCGGCGGTCGCCGCTAAGGCCGGAGTCGACGCCACGCGCCAGATGATTGCCACCAAGGGCAAGGCCAAGACGCTTGGCGAACGCAGTCTCGGGTTCCCCGATCCGGGAGCGATCTCGGTCGCCCTGATCTTCGAAGGCCTCTCGACTACCGCCTGATCGGCAGGAGACTATCGATCAGCGCCTGAGCGGACCACCGCGGAGACAGAGGTCTCCCAAGCCCCGCCCTGCCGTCGAACCAAAACCAGAGCTTGAATGATCGCCCGGAGAACCGTGCGAAACGGATTTTTGTTGCCGAAATGGCCGACGTACAACCAAGTATTACGCTTCCACCTACATGAGATTTTTGGTTTAAATTGAAGTTTATGCACTTATTTTTCTGACAAGTGCAGAAAACTTCGATCCGGTCGTTGGTAAAAGAGATCAAGACCTGGAGGAAAGGTCCACACTTCACGACAAACTCTTTTCCCCTCTTCGTCCGGCTCTGCCGGGAATGCCCGGGAATAAAGAAAGCGTGAAAACCAAGGAGGAGTACCCCATGAAAAAGCTTACCGTAGCTCTGCTGACCGCTTCCGCCATTTTGTTCACCGGCGCCGCCTTCGCCGGCGACCTGCCAGGCCTGATCAAGAAGGACAGCTTCCGCTTCGTCATCGTTCCGAAAGTTGTCCATCCCTGGTTCGACCTGGTGAACGACGGCGCCAAGCATGCCGCCGCAGTGATCGAGGCCCAGACCGGCGCCAAGGTGACCATTGAGTACAGCGCGCCGCAGCAGGCCGATGTCGTCCAGCAGAACCAGATCCTCGAGTCGACGATCGCCACCCGTCCGGATGGCATCGCCATCGACTTACTCGACCCGTCGGGCAACCGCGCGCCGCTTGAAGAAGCCGTGGAACAGGGAATCCAGGTGTCCGTGTTCGACTCCGTCCCCCCCGAAGGCATGGCACTGACGGCAATCGGCAACGACTTCTGCGAGCAGGCGGAGATCGCCTCCGAACGTCTGGTCAAATTGCTCAACGAAGAAGGCGAAGTCGCCATCATGATGGGCGTGCCGAGCGCGCCGAACCACGCGATCCGCGCTGAATGCCATAAGAAAGTGTTTGAGAAGTACCCGAAGATCAAACTGGTCGCCACTGGCATCGACAACGACGACATTGAGACGGCCCAGAAGCAGGCGGCGGCCATCATGCAGGCCAACCCGAACCTCAAGGGTTGGGTCGCCTGCGACGCAGCCGGCCCGATCGGCGTCGCCCAAGCCATCACCGAAGCTGGCAAGGCCGGCAAGATTACCCTGGTCGGCCTCGACAACCTGCCGGAGATGCTGCAGGCCATCCGCGATGGCGTGGCCGACAGTTCATCGTCGACCAAGCCGCAGATGCAGGGCTACTGGGCGGTCATGACCATGTGGCAGAAGGCTCTCGGTGTCGAGACGCCGAAGACCATCGATACCGGCATCGCAGTGCTGACCAAGGACAACATCGACTGACGATCAGCCCAGCGGCGCGTGCCGCCATGGACGTCGGCCTGCCTCGTCGGCAGGCCGGCGCCCCGGCGGCGGCGCGATGGGCGGGCTATCCCGCCCCGGCAAAGGCTGGCCGCATCAGCCTCCAGGACACGAACCATGGCATTTCTCGAAGTTGAAGGTTTAGGACGCGACTTTCCCGGTGTCCGCGCGCTGGACGACGTCAGTCTCAAGCTGGAGCTTGGTCGCGTCCATGTACTGGCCGGCGAAAACGGCGCCGGCAAGTCTACCCTGGTCAAACTGATCACGGGCTCCGATCCGTCGCCCACCCGCGGCCGTATCGTCATCGACGGCAAGGACGTCGCCGAAAACCCGGAGAAGTTCCGCTTTATTGCCTACGTGCCTCAGGAACTTAGCCTATTCCCCCACCTGTCGGTGGCGGAAAACCTGTTCATTCCCTACGATCGCGCCGACTTCACCGGCCGCCTGGTCAGTCAGCGCGCCCTCGAGCGCGAGGCGCAGGTTTATCTCGATCGCTTTGCCATCACCGCCAAACCGTCGGCGTTGGTGCGCAACATTTCGGTGCCCGACCAGCAGTTGTTGCAGATCGCGCGCGCCTCGACCAATAAGCATATGAAGGTGCTGATCCTCGATGAACCGACGTCATCGCTGACGACGACAGAGGTCGAGCGAGTCTTCAGCGTCGTCAAGTCGTTTCGCGACACCGGCCATGCCATTGTTTTCATCTCGCACAAGATGGGCGAGGTGCTGGAAATCGGCGACGACTTCACAGTATTGCGCAATGGCGAGAAAGTGGCCGATGGTCGGATCGCCGATATCACCGAGCGCGACCTCATCCGCGCCATGAGCGGTTCCGAGGTGTCGTTCGAGGAGCATTTCCGTCCGACACCGCCAGCCGAGCCGCCATCCGGCCCGCCGGTCCTTGAAGTCAAGAACCTCAGCGGCCACCGCTTCCACGATGTAAGCTTTGAGCTTCGCCATGGCGAAATCCTGGGCTTTGCCGGTTTGCTCGGGGCTGGCCGTTCGGAAGTGATGCAGACGATCTTCGGCTATCTCAAGGCCAAGACGGGCACAGTCAGACTGCGTGGCCAGCCCCACGTGCTTGGCGACACCAGCCATTCGGTTGGCCACGGCCTGCTCTATCTGTCGGAAGAGCGCAAGCTACATGGAATTCTGCCGCAGCTTTCCGTGCGCGAGAACATCGGTGTCTCGATTCTGAAGCAGACGATGGCGCGGTTCGGCATCTCCTCGAGCAAGGAACGGGCTCTGGTCAAGCAGATCATCGCCGCTTACGACATCAAGACAGCCAGCATGGAAAAGAAGATCTTCTTCCTGTCGGGTGGCAACCAGCAGAAGGCGATCATCGGCCGGGCCATGGCCACATCGCCGTCAGTGCTGATCTTCGACGAGCCGACCAAGGGCATCGACGTCCGCACCAAGGCGGAAATCTACAAAATCATGAAGCGCCTCGCCGAATCCGGCGTCGGCATCATCCTGATCTCTTCGGAAATGGACGAGTTGCGCAAGTGCGCGAGCCGCATCGTGACGATGTATGCCGGCCGTCAAACGGGCAGTTTCGACAACGCCACCACCAGCAACGAGACACTTATCGGCGCCATCTTCGGCTCTGGGAGTCATTCCAATGCAGCGTAAGAACCTTTCCTTCCTCCTGGCGAACCCGCTTGCCGGCGTATTCGTTGCCCTGTTGATCATTTTCGTGCTGTCGGCCCTGCTGTCACCTTATTTTCTCACGTCCTACAACATGTCGGTGATCGCCCGATCGCTGGCCTTCGTCGGCCTGGTGACGGTCGGCCAGTCGATGTTGCTGATCCTCGGCGAACTCGACCTGTCGCTCGGCGTGATCGGCGGCCTTTGCGGTGTCGTCGCGGGAATGCTGATGATGACCGTCGGCGTCAATCCCTGGGTCGCCATCGTCCTCGGCCTCGCCTTCGGCGGCGTCCTCGGCTTTTTCAACGGCATCATGGTTACCCAGCTCGGCCTGCACTCGTTGGTGCTGACCATCGGCACAGCCGGCATTTACGGCGGTATCAATCTCGTGCTGACCAAAGGCGTGGCCATCACCAACATTCCCAAGCAGATCCAGTTCCTTGGACGCGGCGACATAGTCGGTATTCCGGTGCCGTTCATCATCATGATCGTGGTGTTGGCGATTGCCGCCTTCGTCACGCTGAAGACGCCGTTCGGCCGCTATCTCTATGCCATCGGCAATAACCCGGCCGCCGCCGCCATGCTGGGCATCAAGGTCAATCGGGTGCGCGTCCTGACATTCACCGCAGCTGGCATGCTGGCAGCCCTCGCCGGTCTGCTGATGGTCTCCCGCCTTGGCACGGCCCAGCCATCTATCGGCGACACCTGGGTACTGCCGCCGATCGCCGCATCGGTCATCGGCGGCGTCGCCACCACCGGTGGCGTCGGCACACCGGTCGGCGCCATCCTCGGTGCCGCCATCATCGGCATTATCGAGAACATCATCGTCCTCTTCGGCGTGTCGCCTTACTGGCAGGGGGTCGTCAGCGGCACCATCGTGGTTCTGGCCATCTCGTTCGACGCCATCTCTCGCCGCTATATGCGCCGCGACGCCTGAACTGAAGACCAACGAGGATTCCCATGAAACTCGGACTAAACCTCTCCTTCGCCGTCAAGCGCTGGCTGGAAGCCGAGCGTCTGGCCGCCTTGGTAGCCGACGACCTCAACACCCGCTACGTTCAGTTCACCTGGGATCTTGTCGACCCTTGGTGGCCGGAGGCCCAGCGCGACCAGTTGGCCCTCGCCTATACCCGGGCCTTCGCCCGGGCCGGCGTCACCATCGAAAGCAGCTTCGGCGGCCTTGCAAGTTACAGCTACAACCACGTCCTGGCGCCAACGCCGGAACTGCGCGACCTCGGCCGCCAGCATCTTGCTCGGGCGATCGACATGACCGCCGCCATGGAGGTCCCGGTCGCCGGCATGCCGTTCGGCTCATTCAGCGCCGACGATGCCGTCGATCCCAGAAAACGCGAGGAAATATACAAGACGGCGCTCGACATCTACGTCGGGCTTTCCCGCCATGCCAAGGCGCGCGGCCTCAAGATGCTGATGGTCGAGCCGGTACCGCTGTCGACCGAGTTCCCCTCGACGGCCGCCGACGCGCTGCGCCTGATGCGCGACCTGGACGGAGCGACAGATGTGCCCGTGCGCCTCAATGTCGACTGGGGGCATGCCATGTTCAAGCCGCTGTTCGGCGGCGATGCCAACATGGATCATTGGATGGCCGTCTGCGGCAGCTACATTGCCGCCTACCATATCCAGCAAACCGACGGCCTGTACGATCGGCACTGGAACTTCACGCATGACGGCGGACTGGTCAGCCCGGCCGATCTGTCGGCCTTCTGGAGCCGCTACAAGCTGAAGGAGCAAACCTTCTTCCTTGAGGTGGTCTATGCCTTCGAAGAGCCGGACGCCACCGTCCTTTCCGACATGAAGGCGGCAATGTCCCTGCTCAGATCCGCCTGAGCCGATTTATAGCCGGCAGACGACCCACCGGTGCCCCGCTGTGCCAGGGCTTCCTCCTCGGCCCTCTCCTCCAAGCGCAGTGGCAAAGGCCAGACCAAACAGGGCAGGCCTCAGAAAAAGGGCGTACGGCGGATCGGGGGCGGCTTGCCGCCGTCCCCGATCCATCGGAACAGCGATCAACGACTTGCAGGCCAGCGCACCGCTCATGCCTTTCACGGCCGGCGGGGGCGGCAAGGCTCGGGGGTATCCGCCCGCGCCTGAAGGAAAGAACGTCATGAAGGACTTTTGGATCGGCACCGGCTGGAAGATGAACAAGACCGCGACCGAAGCGCGAGATTACATTGCAACGCTGTTGCCGCTGTTGCCCAAGATGCCCGAGGACGCCGCAGCTTTCGTCGTTCCTCCGTTCACGGCCCTGTCAGCGGTACGGGAGACGCTTGGCACGACCGGTCCGATACTGGTCGGCGCACAGAACATGCACTGGGAGGAGGAAGGCTCGTTCACGGGTGAAATTTCCGCGCGCATGCTCAAGGACGCCGGCG
>Ga0316604_10002418_pt1 | contig 14332 bp, 12 predicted proteins | sample OWC_soil_day20_C_FD_207650 | JGI IMG/M metagenome (GOLD analysis project Ga0316604, IMG submission 207650) | Wetland soil microbial communities from Old Woman Creek delta, Ohio, United States - OWC_soil_day20_CT | ecosystem: Environmental > Terrestrial > Soil > Wetlands | place: USA: Ohio... | reverse complement strand
CGTCAGCGGTAAGAAGTTATTTGCCTTCCTTTTATTGTGGAATTTTGCAAACGGCATTCGAAATGGGAATGAAAGGAATTTATGACTGCCTGGATGGGGTAATTATCCCGAACCTTTGCGACTCTTTACGATCCTCAAGCCAGAACTGGAAGGTCGCTGTGCCGCAGGTGGAGTTCATTTCGCTGGTGCCGCCGGTGAACCGCCAAACGGAGGCGGGCGTAAAATTCCTTATGTCTGAATATGAAACGATTAAAAATACGTTGGAAAGAATCTCCGGCAATACAATTACCGATCAGGCGCTCAACAACAGTATTGAAGTATTTAATAAATACCGTCGTACCATGAGAGAGTTTGTCAAGGTGGCACGAAATTATCCTGCGACCATTACTCCTTCGGTACGAAATGCTGTGATAAAAAGTGCTTTCTTCATGGACAAAGGCCAATATACTGCTATGGTTGAGAAACTGATCCAAGCCCTGAAAGCGGAACCGGCTCAAGAGTGGGACGGGAAAAAGGTAGTTGTAAGCGGTATTAAAATGGATACCCCGGCCCTGTTGAAAATTTTGGAAGAAAATAAGATTACCGTTGTTGCGGATGACTTGGCGCAGGAAACCAGAATGTTCCGCAGTGACGTTTTAAAAACAACAAATGATCCGTTGGAAAATTTGGCCAGATATTGGTCAACTATGGAAGGCTGTTCCTTGTTGTTTGATCCAGAGAAAAAACGCTGCGATATGATCATTGAAGATGTAAAAGAAACCGGTGCAGACGGTGTGTTGTTCTGTATGACAAAATTCTGCGATCCGGAAGAATTTGATTATCCGATCTTCAAAAAGCGTCTGGAAGCTGCGAATATTCCTCACGTTTATATCGAAACGGATTTGGAAACGGAGAATGACGAGCAAGCCAGGACGAGAATCCAAGCATTTACAGAAATGACCGCGATTTGATTTCGGATGGACAAATAAAATAGGGAGTCTGTTCGTCTGTTGGTTAAGAGAAACAGGCTCCCTATGGTTACATTTTGACACGGCCGGCTTTTTCCAAAGCTTCGAGAATATATTGGGTGAACGTTTGGACCAATAATGTTTTTGGGGCATCTTTTTTTGTGATGATTGCAGTGGGCATTTTAGTTTCCGGGCAGTTGAAGGGAATAGCGGAAAGCGATGGATATTTTTCCGGCTCAAAAAATGGCGTGGGAAGGATCGAAATATTATGGCTGTTTGCGACTGCGTTGCAAATGATATCCACTTCCCTGCTTCTAAACAATACGTTGGGAGTAAACCCTGCTTTTTTGCAGGATTGGATGGCGAAGGCACTGATCATGTAATCTGTGTTTCCTTCTCCTAACAAAATAAACGATTCGCCTTTTAAATCGCTAAAAGAAACGGCGGAGCGAGTTGCGAAACGATGTTTGTCATTCACTACAAGAGAAATGGAGTAATTAATATTGGGTAGGGCGGTGGCATCCAGGTTCGGTGAGGGAGAAACATAGGTAATGATGCCAACATCAATTTTACCGGACCCCACCATTTCTTGGATCACCATCGAATTGGAGTTGTCCATTGTAATTTTTACCTTCGTATGTTGTTCCATGAAATTCATGACGGTCTGGATGAAAAAACCGGTTGCAAACAGCAAGGGTAATCCCAGATGGATATGGCCGGTTAAAATTTCCTTCCGTTTTTGAAATAATTCCACCACTTTTTGCCGTTCGGTTAAAAGAAACTTTGCGTGTTCCAACAATTCTTCACCATCATCAGTGAGCAGCAATTTCTTGCCGTCTGGGCTAAACAGTTTAACTCCTAATTCGTCTTCAAGCTGTTTAATTGTCCAACTTAGCGTTGGCTGTGAGATAAAGAGTTTTTTTGAAGCGGTTGTGTAATTTTTGTCTTGCGCGATTTGTACGAAATACCGTAATTGACGAAATTCCATTCACAACACCTCTGTAATAGCTATTGATTTATTCTATCATAAATTTTATATCAACGCATTGTGCATTTATAAGAAAATTAACATATTGTGTATTTTTTTAAAATTCAGAAAGGAGCATCATTGATGCAAAATATTCTCGTTTGTTACAAGTGGATTTCGAATGAACAAGAAATCAAAATTGATCCAAGCACCCTGAGCCTGGACACCAGCCGGGCCAAAAAAAGGATCAGCGAGTATGACAAGAACGCGATCGAGCTTGCGGCGCAAATCGTAGAAACCCATGGCGGCGGTTCCGTCGCTATTTCCTACGGAGGAGCCGATGTAAAGCAATCGTTGAAAGATGCGTTGGCCCGGGGGCCCGAACGGGCAATTTGGATCAATGATCCGAATGCCGATCAGGCGGATGCGTATGTAACCGCGAACGCTCTGGCGGCCGCAGTCCGGCAGGCGGGAGAGTATTCGATGATTCTATGCGCCGATACTTCTGCGGATATCAGCAATCAGCAAGTTCCGCTTCGCTTGGCGGTACTGTTGGATATTCCCGCCATTACTTGTGTGATAAAACTGGAAGTAGAAGGAGAAAAAGTAATCGTTACCCGCCGGGTTGGCGATACTACCGAAACAATCAGCGTGGTGGGACCGGCTGTATATACGGTTCTGCCGGAAATTGCCCAACCCCGTTTTCCTACCGTGAAACAGGTTTTAGCGGCGGGGAGAAAACCACAGTTGGAGTTAAAAGTCGGCGATTTAGGCTTGGAAAGCGAAAAACTTACGCCGAAGAGAACACTGCGGGAGATGAAAGGCTACATCATGTCACGGAAAAACGTCATTTATAAAGAAGGAACGCCGGCGGAAATCGCGGCGCAAATTGTAGCAAACCTGAAAAAAGAAGGCGTAATTTAAACGAGACAGAGAGAGGAGCAGGGAACTAAATGGCAGGAATTTGGGTTTTTAGTGAAGATATCAACCTGGCAAAGGAAATTGTGACGCCGGCGAAAGAAATGGCGAAACAAGCCGGAAAAACGGTCGGAGCCATTGCCTTGGATGCCGCAGGCGCGAAAGAATTGGCGGCGCTGGGTGCAGAAAAAGTAATTGTTTTGCAGGGCAGTGACACATGGGTTGAAGCATACGAAAAAGCGATCGCGGAAACCATCCGGGAGGAAGGTGCTGAGATCGTCTTGATCGGCGGCACTTCCCGCGGCAAATATATCGCGGCTAAAGCGGCAGCCCGCTTGGATGCCGGACTGTTGACCGATGCGGTAAAGATCGTATTGGAAGGAGATAAGCTGGTTGCGGACCGGCTCGTTTACGGCGGATTGGCTGTTACTACTGAAGAGCTGGCTTTTCCGGCATTTGCAACCATTCCGGCTCGGTCGTATGAAATTATGGCTTCCGAAGACGGCCACGGCGACGTGATTGTCAAAGAAGTTACACTAGATCCGAAACTTACAGTGGTCGATACTGTTAAAGCACAACAGCAAGGAGTCGATATCAGTAAAGCGGATCGGGTGATCGGTGTTGGCCGGGGTGTGGAAAAACAAGAAGACCTGGTAATGATACAGGCTTTTGCCGATGCGATTGAAGCGGAAGTCGGCTGTACACGTCCGATTTGTGAAGAAATGAAATGGATGCCGATTGACCGGTATATCGGAATTTCCGGACAGATTATCAAAGGAAGCCTGTATGTTGCTGTCGGTACGTCCGGACAAATTCAACATGTTGCGGGTATTCGTGATAGTAAGGTGATCGTAGCGATCAATACCAACGAAAAAGAACCGATTTTTGCGGCTGCGGACTACGGGATCGTCGGCAATTACGAGGAGATTGTCCCTGCGTTAACGGAAGCAATACAACGAGCAAAAGCGTAGGAGGATAAGAGAATGGTGAATTACAACAAAGTGACTGCCCCTATCCTGGAAGAACTGAAAGGGATTGTTGGAGCAGAAAATATTACGGTGGATGAGAAAAAGCTGAAAGATTACAGCCATGATGAAGTAATGGATCCCCACTATATTTATATGCCGGAGGTTGTAGTTTTTCCGGAAACAGCGGAACAGATCGCTCAGGTTGTCAAGCTGGCAAACCGCGAGCTGATTCCCCTCGTGCCCCGCGGCGCCGGGACGGGCTTATCCTGCGGCGCTACGCCAATTTATGGCGGCATCGTTTTGACTACCGACAAGCTGAATAAGATCATTAAAGTGGATACCGATAATTTATATATTGAAGTGGAAGCTGGCGTGCTGACCGGTGACGTGCAGAAGGCTGCCAACGATGCGGGTTTGTACTATCCCGGCGATCCCTGCAGCGGTGACAGCTGTTTTATCGGCGGCAATGTTGCGACGAACGCCGGTGGCAATAAAGCGGTAAAATACGGCACAACCCGTCATCAGGTTTATAGTATGGAAGTGGTGACGCCTACCGGCGAAATCACCGTCCTCGGCGGCCGTTTGGCGAAATGCAGCACCGGTTATGCATTGGAACAACTGGTGATTGGTTCGGAAGGAACCCTGGGCATTATTACCAAGGTGACGCTGAAGCTTGTGCCCCAGCCGCCCAGTGTGGTCGATTTGCTGGCTGTATTCCCGGATATTGATTCGGCCATTGCCACTGTCACCAAAGTAATAAAAGCCGGCGTGCAACCAACCTGTGTAGAATTTATGGATGGCCGCGCTATTCGGTGTGTAGAAGTATACCTCAAGGAAAAACTTCCCCATAGTGAAGATGGTAACTATCTGATCATCCAGGTTGAAGCGGCAAACGACGAGGAACTGGACGACAAAGCGGCTAAAATTGACGAACTGTGTACGGAAAACGGTGCGTTGGAAGTGTTGATGCCGGAAAGTGAAAAAATATGGAAAATCCGCAAATCGGTTGCAGAAGCGTTCCGTCATGAATCGCTGGTTCAAAGCAATGAAGATGCGGTCGTGCCCTTAGACCAGCTGCCTGCCGCTATGAAGGCCATGGTGGAAATCTGTGAAAAACACAACGGAGTGGCCCGGGTAGTCAGCCATGCCGGTGACGGCAATATTCACGTGTGTATTATGCCGGGAGCAATTCCCGCTGAACAGTGGGATGAAAAGCTGGCTGCTATTCAAGATGAGATTTATGCGGTCATCTATCCGCTGGGAGGACGCTTATCTGGCGAGCATGGGATTGGTTACAAAAAGAAACATTTGTTGGAGAAATACACCGATTCTGTAGAACTGAATATGATGCGCGCCATTAAAAAAGCCCTTGACCCAAATCTGATTCTCAATCCTGGAAAATTGTTTGAAGTCCAATAAGGGAAAATATAAGTGAGCCTTAGGTTCGAGGGGGTTATTGCCCCCGCAGAACCCTTAGCGCGAACTTAGTTCGAGTGTTATAGCCTGTTGATCCCCGACCTAAGAGGGCGGGGTCCCTGTGCCCTGTGGGTATTACAGGCTGTTAACGAGATAAAGGACTGATAGAATCAAGGATGCGAAAGAGAGGTTGATGAAATAATGCAGGATTTGACGATTACTCCCGAACAACAAAAAATTCAGCAAAAGGCAAGGGAGTTTACGGCGAAAAATATCATTCCGGTAGACCGGGAATGGGATGAACGAGGCGAGTTTCATGAATTCATCCTGGCGAAGAATAAAGAAGTCGGTTTGAATTGTATGGCGGTACCGGTAGAGTATGGCGGACCCGGTTACGATTCGGTCACCCAATCTTTGGTGGCTGAGGAGTGGGGCTATGGTTGTGTTGCATTTGCTACTACCCTATGCGGTAATGGATTAAGTTCCTATCCTTTGGCCATCGCCGGAACCGATGACCAGAAAAGGTTATACTACGGGCGTTTGGTGAATGGTGGCATGGGCGGATTTGCCCTTACCGAACCGGGCGCCGGTTCGGATGCCGGTTCTTGTACTACGGTCGCAAAACTGGAAGGGGACGAATGGGTAATCAACGGCACCAAATGTTTTGCAACAACTTGCGGTTATTCCTCCATTATGGTCGTCTTTGCCTCTACCGATCCGGACAAAGGAGTAAAAGGACTCAGCGCATTTATTGTCGAGAAAGAACGGGACGGCGTGGTGGTAGGGGCGGAAGAACACAAAATGGGCATTCGGAGTTCCAACACGGTGGAATTGCGGCTCAAAAATGTTCGGGTTCCGCGAACCCACCTGCTCGGCAAAGAAGGCGACGGCATGAAAATTGCCATGAAGACGCTGGATATGGCTAGACCCATTGTAGCATCCATGAGTGTTGGGTTGGCGCGAAGGGCTCTGGATGAAGCAATTCAGTTTGCTAAAACGTATTTGGATGTCAATGGCAAGCCAATCGGCCGGCATCAGGCAGTGGCTTTTAAGTTGGCGGATATGGCAACTCAGGTGGAGGCGGCAAGACAGTTGGTGCGAAATGCCCTTCGGTTAAAAGATGTCGGAATGCCTTATACCAAAGAAGCGGCCATGGCCAAGACGTTTTGCACGGATACGGCCATGCGGGTTACTTCCGAGGCAGTGGAATTGATGGGACAATACGGTTACTCAAAAGATTCGATCGTCGAAAAGCTGATGCGTGATGCGAAAGTAACGCAAATATATGAAGGAACGAACCAAGTTCAGCGAATTGTCATTTCCGGTTTGTTGCTGAATTCGTAGAAAAAAGGAATAGGAGGCTAAATCATGGGTTACGCATTCACGGAAGAACAAGAAATTATCCAACAGACGGCCCGCGAATTCACGCAGGAATGCATCGAACCGATGGCAGCGGAAATTGATCGCACTGCGCTTCACCCGGAAGAAATAATACAGTCTTCAGCAGGGCAGGGGTTTATGGGGGTGTTTTTACCGGAAGAATTCGACGGTGTTGAAGCCGGATTCCTCTGTTATGCCTTGATCATTGAAGAAATTTCCAAATCAAGCGGTGCTGTCGCTTCGATTTTAAATCATCATGCAGCAATGGCGGCTTATTCGATCAATGCATGGGGATCGAAAGAGCAAAAAGAACAATACTTGCCGGCTATGTGTGCGGGTGAAGTTCTAGGAGCCTTTGCATTGTCTGAACCGGATGCTGCACCAGGAGTCGGCGAACATAAAGTGGTCGCCGCCAAAGACGGTGATTCGTACATCCTGAACGGCCGCAAATGTTATGTGGCCAACGGCGGCGTAGCCGGTATCTATGTGGTGTTTGCCTTGACGGATCCGGATGCCGGGCTGAAAGGCATGAGCGCTTTTCTGGTTGATGGCGATGCTCCCGGATTGTCAGTGGCTCGCACCATCAAAAAGATGGGGCTGCGGGGCTGCCAATCGGCGGAAATCATCTTCGATAACGTGAAGATACCGGCCAATAATCTGTTAGGGGCAGAAGGCGACGGACTGGCCATTGTTGCCAAAGCGCAAGCTGTTGCCGGTGTAGCCGAAGGGGCTATGGTTGTCGGAATTGCGCAAGCTGCCATGGATGATGCGGTGAAATACGGCATGCAGCGAATCCAGTTCAAGCAGCCGATTGCGCGTTTCCCGGCGATCCAAACGATGCTGGCGGAAATGGCGACCAATATTCACATGCTGCGATTGGCGGTGTACCATGCTGCCGGCCTGATCGATAACGATGAACCGTTCGCTGCGGAAGCGGCGATGATCAAGTTGTTTGCGGCGCGAATTGGACAAAGCGCGTTGATTGATGTGGTGCAAATCGAAGGCGGCTATGGCTATAGCGAAGATATGGTGGTTTCGCGCTTCTTCCGTGACATCAAAGGTGTTGTCATTAAGAATTGTTCCATCGATTTTCCGGAAATAGTAATCGCTAAATCGTTGTTGGACTAACAGTTCCTATTTTACATTAAACCGACCAGCATAAGGAGGAAATAAGAAGAATGAAAAGAGTTTTGGCGATCAATCCGGGCGCAACATCCAGCAAATTTGCCGTGTTTGATGATGGAAAAATTGTATTGAAAAAAGTGGTGGAGCATCAAGGTGCGGCCTTACAGGACTTTTCCCGAGTCATTGACCAATTTCAGTACCGGTCAGACTTGATTACAGATGCTTTGAAAGAAGCGAATATCCCGCTGGAATCCTTGGACGCCGTTGTTGCGCGGGGTGGACTGTTAAAACCGATGCAAGGCGGAACGTACGCAGTCAATGAATTGATGCTGGCTGATCTGAAAAAAGCGGAACGCGGCGAACACGCCTCGAACCTTGGTGCAGTTATCGCGGATAACATTGCCAAATCACTGGGCATCCCGGCGTTTATCGTTGACCCGGTGGCTGTAGACGAATTGCAGCCGGTAGCGCGTGTTTCGGGTTTCCCGGATCTTGAGCGCGGCAGTATGTCGCATGCTTTGAATATGAAAGCGGTGGCCCGTAAGGTGGCAGCCGAACTGGGGAAACCGTATCCAGAGGCGAACCTTGTTGTAGCTCATTTGGGAACCGGTGTATCGATGTCTGTACATCAAGGCGGAAAAATGATCGATATTGTCGACGGTAAAGAAGAGGGGGCTTTTTCCCCGGATCGCTGCGGCGGTTTGCCGGCCAGCCAACTGGTTAAATTGTGCTATTCCGGCAAATATACTTATGACGAAATCAAAGGCAAATTATTTGGCAGCGGCGGCTTTTATGCCTATCTGGGCACCAAGGATGCAAGAGATTTAGAGCGAATGGCTGACGAAGGCGATGAAAAAGCGGAATTGCTGCTGCAGGCATTTTGTTATCAAGTGGCAAAAGACATTGGTTCGTTGGCAACCGTTGTGAAAGGGAAGGTCGATCGGATTATTTTAACGGGCGGAATGGCTTATTCCAAAAAACTTGTACAAGATATTACGGAACGTGTTGCATTCATTGCTCCTATCGTTGTTATACCAGGCGAAGAGGAATTGGAATCTCTGTCAGCCGGCGCGTTGCGTGTTTTGAATGGCGAGGAGCAAGCTCAGGCGTATCAGTAATTTAGGAGGAACCAATATGCTGCGGAATTTTGAAGAAGTTGTATTTGAAGCGAAAAAGTTGGGACAAGTGGTGATCAGCGTAGCTGCGGCGCAGGACAAAGACGTGCTGGAAGCCATTAAAGCCGCCCAGGACGCTGGCTTGGGCCGGGCTATTCTTGTGGGCGATGAGGAACTGATTCGACCACTGCTGCCGGTGGTCGGCCTTGCGGCGGATACGCCGATTGTCCATGAAGCAGATGTCAAACAGGCTGCGCTTACGGCTGTGAAACTGGTGAAAACGGGACAAGCGCAGGTGTTGATGAAAGGGCTGGTCAACAGCGCTGATTTCCTCAAAGCTGTTCTCAACAGTGAAGTAGGCCTGCGAACCGGGCGCTTGCTCAGCCATTTAGCTGCTTTTGAAGTGCCGGGAGGGCATAAGCTGATTTTCCATAGCGACGGGGGAATGAATATATCGCCAAACTTGGCAGAGAAAAAAGATATTTTGACGAATGCGATGTTGGCGCTCCGGGCATTAGGAATTCAACAGCCAAAAGTTGCGATCCTGGCCGCAAATGAAGTCGTCAATCCTAAAATGCCGGCCACAATCGATGCAAAAGCCTTAGTGGACATGCATGCGAGTGGAGAACTGTTTCCTGACAGCATAATGGAAGGGCCGATAGCGATGGATGTGGCGTTGAGCTCCGAAGCGGCAAAACACAAGGGGATCGCAAGCTCTGTATCGGGTGACGTGGATTTGTTTCTTCTTCCAGGCATCGAGGCTGGCAATATTTTATCCAAGGCATTAACCTATTATGCGAAGTTTAAATTTGCAGGGGTAATTCTCGGAGCGACTCACCCGATCGTTTTGGCCTCGAGATCAGATTCGTCTGCAACGAAATTGAATTCAATTTCGCTGGCTTGTTTGATGGCCGGAGGTTTCGGCAAGTAATACTATCTTAAAAAGTCTGACAATAGGCCGCAATTAGCAAACCATTTACGGGAGGCTAAATCTAACGTCTGAAATTAGAAATGTTTCAGAACGATCGATGAAATGGCCTATTTTAAAATCAGAAATTATGAATTGACAGTTTTGGTATGAAAGGAGAGGCGGGTCTCCTTCCGTACCACGACAAGGGGGGCATGCGGTAGGCAAGAATACGAAGGTAGAATGGTAAAACGCACTATGTAAAATGTTGTAAAATTATGATTGAACAATGAAAAAACAATATCAAAAACGGGAGGCAAATAGAATGACTGACAATAAAACGGGGCTTAGTTTTATTTGGATATCTTTTTCGGTAGCTGCAGTCTGGTTTTCAACGCATTGCGGCGGCGGTTTTGCTACTGGTAATCAGGAAGTCAATTTCTATGTAAAATATGGTTGGACATCCGCACTGTTACCTATTATTGCCATGGGCCTCGTAGCTTGGACGTATCGAAATGCACTGGTATTGGCCAAAGATCATAATGTTCATGACTATAAAAGTTTTGCCAATGTCTTATATCATCCTTATGAAAAAGTATTTTCCGTTGTATTTGAACTTTGTTTTATGGCGAATATTTTGATTGCCGTGAGCACTTCGATAGCCGGTGCAGGCGCGTTGTTGCAGAATACTTTGGGAGTCCCTTATTTTGTTGGTATTTCTGCGATCGGAGCTGTTTTGCTGTGCTTGACGATTTTCGGGGCGGAACTTATCCTCCGTGTTTTGCGATATAAAGCATATTTCCTCATCGTGACTTTGGTCATGCTTGTCTATTTGGGCTTTCAAATGAATGGTTTCAAGGCCATCCAATTCATTTCTACCCATGAAACGTTTGGCAATGATACGTGGGAGGGAGTTTGGAAAGCATGCTTATATGTAGGATTTCAGGCGTTTGGCCTGGTACCTGCCATTTCTGTATCGCATAAAATTACCACTACCAAAGAATGCAATATGTTCGGAGTGTTTGGCATTTTGCTAAACGGCGTTTTTTTAGCCGCGATGAGTATTGTATTGTTAGGCTTTGCCCCAGGAGTTTTAAAAGAAACTCTGCCGGTATACTACATGACTAATCAGCTTGGGTTGCCTTGGTTGAAAATTTTGTACAGTGTGATCTTGTTTGTTGCCTTGATGGGAACCGCAATATCCTTTGTGTTCACTGCGGTTACCCGCTTTGAAAGAGCCTGGGAGGGAAAGGGCGCATTCGAAAGTCTGAGATTGCGCAGACTGGTCATTGCGTTATTGACCGTGGTGTTGTGTGTGGGCGCTTCTACTTTCGGTTTAACCGCTTTGGTGGTAAAAGGTTATGGTTCGATGGGTTATGTTGGATTAGCGTTTGTCGTCCTCCCGCTGCTTACGGTTGGTACAATAAAAATCCGTAAGAATGCAGAATTGCGTAAACAAAAAGGGATTGTCGAAACTACTTCCGCTTCGTAAGAACCGAAAATGCCACTGCAGCATTAACACTGCAGTGGCAATGTTTTCTTTTGGCCACTTGCGTCAGTCAGTTGTTATCGTTGTAATGAAGTTTGTATTTTTAGAAAGGGGATTTAGCGTTGAAAAAAGGCGATTTTTTGTGGGTGGCCGCATTGCTGCTTATTCTTTCTGTTTTGATTGTTCCTGATACTCATAAAGTATTCATTAGTTTAACCAGAAATCATCCGTTTGTTATGGGCTTTATTAAATTTGGAGTGTTAGCTACGATGGGTGAATTGTTGACAATTCGCCTGAGTAAAGGAAAATGGGAAAAACCGGTTGGTTTGTTGTATAAGTCCATGGTTTGGGGCTTCATAGGCGTTCTTATTACATTAATGTTTGAAATATTCTACAGCGGAGTTTCCGGCGCTGTTGGCAAAAAAATGTTATGGACAGGCGAAGGACTTATTGCTACGATTATGCCGCCGTTCTATATTGCTGCGATTATGAATGTAACGTTTGCGCCCACTTTTATGATTGCACACCGGATCAGCGATACATACATTGATTTGATTTGCGGAAAAGTTATGCCTGCTAAAACAGTTAATTTGTCTGTAGTGCTGACTAAAATTGACTGGCAAAGTATGTTTTCGTTTGTTTTCATGAAAACAATTCCGTTTTTTTGGATTCCGGCCCATACTATCGTGTTTTTGCTGCCGCCGGAATACCGGATTATATCCGCCGCGCTTTTGTCTATTGCTTTAGGCGCTATCTTGACCTATGCGAAACGATAACTGAGATAATAGATATATCTGTTATATTTGCACGAACCCCGGGGTCGATCCCTGGGGTTTACTGTCGTTGTGTCGCATTGACAATGTGTTTGTCACAGCGTACAATGCCACTATACATGAACGAAACTGGGTAAGTCCAACGAAAAACATGTAGAGGAAGAGAGGTATGGCTATGAGTGATGATGTAATTATGGAGAAAGCTGCGTCGGCTTGTGATTTGATTTTTGAGTTATTTAACGGTGAAAGTACGGTAATATTAATTGATGCTGAAAAAGTGGTAAGGGTCCAAGAAGGCCATAAATTAGCAACAGGATTAAAAACAGGTGTTATTATGCCGGAAGGGACACTGGCCAGAGAAGTTGTTCGAACTGGCAAACGTATTGTTAAAGAAGTTCCAGCAAATCAATCCAAGTTTGGGTTTGATTATATTTCACGAAGCATTCCGATCAGAGGATTAGATGGAGTGGTATGTGGATCGCTAACCTTGAATTCAACAAATGAAAAAGAAGTTATCCTGCGAGAAGTTTCTGCGCAATTAAAAGAGATGTCGATTCAAACTAACCTAGCAAGCCAAGATATTGCCGATGCTGCTGGTACGTTGGCTGAGGCTGTAACAGATCTCAAGGAAAAAACTCAAGAAACAAAAAAAGAAGTAACTACTATTGTTGACGTAATAGATTTAATTAAACAGATCGCTAGTCAGACCAATCTGCTAGCTTTGAATGCTGCTATTGAAGCTGCCAGAGTTGGCGAAAATGGAAAGGGATTTGCGGTTGTTGCGGAGGAAGTCCGTAAGCTTGCTCAAAATACAGGCAGCAGCGTAAAAAATATGTCGAGCAATTTAAGACGTATTTTGGAATTTATGGAAACAATATCTAACAAAGTATCTATGCTTGATCAACTCGTCCAGCATCAAGCTGCTGCTACAGAAGAAATAACTGCATCTATGAGTGAGATTGGCACTTGTGCCGAACAGGTACATTTTGTGGCTAATAACGTTGACAGATAGGAATTTGTTGGAAATCATAATTGGTAAAACCATACTTGAAACGTTGTACTTAAAGCCTGTTATATGACGTTGACAACGAATTTGCCGCATCGTATAATGCCACTATGAATGAACAAATGCTGCGTAAATCCTGACAGGAAATATGTGATTTTGCGGCAAGGATAGGCAGATGGAGGTGGATTGTTTGAAAACGACGGAAGAAAAATTGAACGAGTTGTTTCGAATTTTACGGGAAATGAAAAGTGTTGTAATTGGCTTTTCCGGCGGAGTAGACAGCAGCTTTTTGGCAGCGGCAGCCTGTAAGGTTTTAAAAGACCGGGCCATCGCAGTTACCGCGTCATCGGAAACACTTCCGCAAAGGGAAGCGGATGAAGCGGCGGCCTTTGCTAAAACAATCGGTATTCAACATCTTGTTGCCGATGTCAGCGAATTGGACAGTCCTGATTTTGTCGCCAATACGGCAGAGCGATGTTACTTTTGTAAAAAAATGCGTTTCGAAGCCTTGGTGCATTGGGCGCAAAAAGCAGGCTATAAGTGGGTGTTGGAAGGATCGAATGCAGACGATGTAGGGGATTTTCGACCGGGAATGCGGGCCGTTGAAGAATTGGCAGGCGTCAGGAGTCCGTTGCTGGAAGTTGGGTTCACCAAACAGGAGATCCGGGAAATTTCGCGGGAATGGGGCCTTCCTACGTATAATAAACCGAGTGCGGCTTGTCTTTCCTCGCGGATTGCGTATGGTTTGCCGGTCACTGCTGAGCGGCTGCGGCAAATTGACGCTGCGGAAGAATTACTCAAGAAATATTTTACGGGTCAAGTCCGGCTTAGACACCATGGAGATTTGGCGCGTATTGAGGTGCAACCGGAACAATTTTCTGTTTTAACAAATCTTGAAGTGGTCAAAAAAATTGCAACCGAGATAAAAAACCTGGGATTTTCTTTTGTGACGTTGGATCTTTTTGGGTATCAGATGGGCAGCTTAAACCAGGTGTTAAAAGGGTAAACGCCGATAATCACATTAATAAAATTTGGTTCGCAAATTCCTATTGACATTGCTTCTCTGGCATGATAAAATATGTTTCGTCGCTAGGGAAATGATTGATAACTCGATATGGTGGCTGTGGTGAAGCGGTTAACACGGCGGATTGTGGTTCCGTTATTCGTGGGTTCGATCCCCACCAGTCACCCCATTTGACTCTAACGATTATTTAAATATTGGGGCGTAGCCAAGTCGGTAAGGCACGGGACTTTGACTCCCGCATGCGTTGGTTCGAGTCCAGCCGCCCCAGCCATTTGTGACCCACTAGCTCAGTCGGTA
>Ga0316604_10002416_pt1 | contig 14338 bp, 13 predicted proteins | sample OWC_soil_day20_C_FD_207650 | JGI IMG/M metagenome (GOLD analysis project Ga0316604, IMG submission 207650) | Wetland soil microbial communities from Old Woman Creek delta, Ohio, United States - OWC_soil_day20_CT | ecosystem: Environmental > Terrestrial > Soil > Wetlands | place: USA: Ohio... | reverse complement strand
ATTTACCGTATGGGGTTCGGGCAGCGTTGGACTTCGTTTTGCCTCGCAAACTCGTCCGCCCCAATTCGGCCTTATATGTGATTCTTATTCATCGGGTCAAGACTTTGCCTCCGGCTTCTTTCAGATTGTGCGCACGTTAACGCTTCAAATGAATTTCATAAGAAATATACGCTCCTACGATGCGTATTAAAGTGTCCGGCTAACCTTTAGACGAAAGTCAACGGGGACAAGAGCATGCCGGAAAAGCCAGTCTAACTGGCGAACTAGGCCGTATATGGTGAAGCTTGAATTAGTTGAACTCTAGTCCATGGTCCCAGGAAGGCTGCTGCGAGTGATTCGCAGTATCTGCCGGTATGGTAGATATGAGTCTGATCTATCATAAGTAGGCCGGCAGACATAACTGACATCGTCAGCAAAACGGCGAACGGAGCACCTAAATACGGATACACACCATTTGAACCCGCGAAACGTGACTTGCCTAAGTGCGGGTACCACCGCATATGGCAGAGAGACTCAACAGTAGCCAAACGGTCAGTTGTAATGACTTACACACGGTGAACAGAGTCAGTTCCTAATTTCTTTTTTCGAAAGGAGTCGATTCGAATGAATCAAACCGGACTACTTAAGAAGCTAGAAGGCTTTCGTAAACGCAACAGCGCCAACTCAGATTTCATCAATAAAGACGTCTACCGATTGCTTTACGATGAAAATATTTATATCATCGCCTACAATGCAATCAAATCAAACCACGGAGCAGAAACCAAAGGAGCGGATGGTACGTCGCTAAATGGATTCTGCATGGAGTGGGTTCAAGAGATTATCTCTAGTCTGAGAAACGAATCCTATCACCCTCTCCCCAATAAAACCCAGCTAATCCCCAAGAAAAACGGGAAAATGCGAAAACTCGGCTTCCCAAACGGCAAGGACAAACTTCTCCAAGAAGCGGTCAGAATTATCCTCGAGTGTATATATGAACCTACGTTTTCGGACTACTCACACGGATTTCGCCCAAATCGAAGCACCCAGACTGCAATGGCACAAACTGAAAACTGGCATGGTACATCATGGTTTATTGAAGGTGATATCTCGGCTTGCTTCGATGAAATCGATCACCGAGTTCTCGAAGCTACCTTACGGGAACGTATTGCGGATGAACGCTTTATCCGCCTCATCAACAAGATGCTTCGCGCCGGATACTTTGATATGCAACACGAATTTCACCAAACTAATTCCGGAGCACCACAGGGGTCCACCTGTAGTCCGATCCTTGCAAACATCTATCTTGATAAACTTGATCGTTTCTTGACGACAATCGCAGAACGTGAAAACATTGGCAGGAGCCGTCGCAAAAGCAGTGTCTACACCAGTATCCAATACCAAATTCAAAAGCTTCGCAATGCGGAATATTCGTTAGAAAACGGAGAGCAAATCCACAAGTTAGTAAGAATCCGTAAATCTCAACCTTCAGTAGATATGTTTGACCCGAAATTCAGACGTGTCCGTTACGTAAGATACGCTGATGATTTCCTGGTCGGCATCACTGCATCATTGCAATTTGCGAAATCCGTCAGGGATGAAATTAAGCAGTTTCTTCAGGAGACCTTACACCTCAGACTGAACATGGACAAAACCAAAACCACACATGCCCATAATGAAAAAGCTTTCTTTCTAGGCTATTTCATTCAAAGAGGCAATAAAGCTAGCCGAAACAAAGGCAACATTCGTATAAAGGCAAACATCAATGGCATGGTTGAGAAATTATGCCAAAACGGCATGTGTAACGGTGACAGTTTTCCTATTGGCATTACACAATTTATTACTCTTCCTCCGGAAAAACTCGTCAATTACGGAAACCAAGTCCTTCGCGGCCTAATCAATCAGGCTGTTGGTTGTATCAACTTTCACGAATGTGCTCGCATCCAGTACATCGTCCAGTTTTCCGTTGCCAAAACCTTAGCGCGGAAATATGATATCAGCATGAAAAAGGTCTTCAAAAAGTTCGGTACATCTATTAATGTCGACTATCTTACCGAAAATAACAGGGAACGCACGATTCAACTCGCGCTATATCCCAATTTTAAACGTAGACCTAAACACTTCTATACCCTGCTGACCGCTTCCAAAACACCGTTCGAACCAACATATCATCTTCGTAATCCTACAAAACAGCCATGTACGATATGTGGAAAGACCGATGGCATCTGTATGTTCCACCGAAAACCTGTAAGCTTAATATCACGCCCAAGCAAACCCATCATTGAACATATGATCCGAATAAACCGCAGACAAATTCCTGTTTGCAAACAGTGCTTCAAATCTCTTTAACATCTTCTCAAACGAAAGCTTAATAGGAATGGAGAGCCGTATGCATCGAAAGATGCCCGTACGGTTCGGGAAGGGGCGAATTTCTTTGGAAATTCGCCTATTTCATCCGCCTCACGGCGGACACCCTTGCCATTGGCTAATGGTTCCCGCTGCCGAGTCCATAGCGGACTTTCACCGCCAAGATATCGCCCATGCCGGGCACACGAGGGGTTTTACTTTTGGCATTGCCCCAAAAGTAACAAAAGGTCTAGGCCCTAAGCCTCCAAAAGCTGAAAAGCCGGGCGATATTCCTAAAATCCGTAAATTCGCTACGCTCAAACAGTACGGATTTTTTAACGGAATACCGCCCGGATTTTCTCCTGCGGAACGCTTTTTCCGGCAAGGGCCGGGGGGTACGGGAATTACGAGGGTTGCCGGGGTACCACCTTATGTGTATGACGGTCACCTATGCCGAGTTTGGTACTTGACACCCTTGTTTTGTAAGACCTCCACCACTCCAAAAACTTATACTTTCTGGTAGATAAGATAAGACTTGGCTTGCGCCAAGTCCTTTAGGACGCCAACAAAAGCCTTAGTCGTTCAATCCAGGGAATATTAGCCTTTCCATCTGGACAAAAAAAAGAGCCGCAAGACTTCATTCCATGCGACTAATTTCTTTACGCAGCCTCTTTATTATCCTCTTTTCCAATCGTGAAATATAAGACTGAGATATCCCCAGCATATCAGCTACTTCTTTTTGTGTACGTTCATTACCGTCATCAATAAGACCAAACCGTAGTTCCATAATTCTTCGTTCCCGCCCTGACAACTTGCTCATCGCTGTGTATAACAGGGTTTTATCAACCTCTTCTTCCACTGACTTATAAATAATATCATTATCTGTACCTAACACATCAGAAAGTAACAGTTCATTACCATCCCAATCAATATTTAATGGTTCATCAAAGGATACTTCAGCCCTGGTTTTACTGTTACGGCGTAAATACATTAAAATTTCATTTTCAATACATCGTGAAGCATATGTGGCTAGTTTAATCTTTTTGATGGGATCAAAAGTGTTTACTGCTTTGATTAAGCCAATCGTACCAATGCTAACTAGATCTTCGACACTTACGCCAGTATTTTCAAATTTGCGGGCAATATAGACGACAAGGCGGAGATTACGTTCAATGAATACACTTCTGACAGATTTATCGCCTTTTTGCAAACGGTTAAGCAAAAATATCTCTTCATCACTTGATAAAGGTGGCGGTAAAATTTCTGCGCTACCAACGTAAAATACTTCATCAGGCCTCAGCCAACCAATCGCCTGCAGTAATGATATGATCCTTAACTTTATATACAATTTAATTATTGGCCAGGTAATTCGCATGTACTTTCCTCCTTGATCCTATTAATTTCTGTTATAAGCGCCGGATGTAAGAGTGCCTGACAATCACTACCATCAGCAAAGGTGCCATCGTAAATGCCGATAAGTACCTCCGAGGTATAAAACGAGCCCATCTCACTCATCACGGTAATACTATCTGGTCTAAAACCAAGTAACATATTGCAGCCGCCAACCGACTGGCAGGGAATAATTTCCACCCTAGCTAACCAAGCTAAATCCTGACATTTATCAAGATTAGCTAACCAGGAATCTGGCCGATTCGCTGTTAAGAATGCTGCTACCTGCTGGCTAAGTAGTTGAAGTGCCGATTGTAGGGACAGCAGAACTACCGGTTTACGCCCAAGCAGCGAATAGAGGCCATTGCCAGTATCCATCATACCTGTAACTTCCTGCAACTGCCCGGCATATTCTATTCTGGCTTGATAAAAAGTCTTATACCGGTACATTCTGGCCAGCAGCCTTTTGGCAACCAGCAGGATGAGAACTATGGCTATGACACTGCCTGCCACTAAATTGTCCCAGGAGAGTTTAATAGCAGTACCCGCCCTATAAGGCGCTTCAGTCTGAATAAAATATATCCAGCCCAGCAAGGCCCCACCCAAAATAAAAGATACCATAAAAAAAATGCCGGTAAGTGTTACTGTCAGCTTTACTGATCTATAGCCAAAAGCCAATAAAATAATCACCACAGACGCTAAAAACTTTCCGGGAATACTATAAAATATAGCCATCCCCGGAAAGATACCGACTAATGTATATACGCCTCCCGCTACAGCCGTCAATAACAAGCGTTTCCAACAAAAAGAAATGCCTGCAGCATAAGCTGTTACTACTAAAATAATGCTATTCATAATAAAATTGATTACCAATACCACATCAGCATAAATGCTCACAGGCTATACCTTCTTGGATGGAAATTTCATACATGAAACCATTTTACACATAAGACTATATGCTTGGAATCAAATTGTTATTCTAATTATACTAAGTATTCCTTTAATAAAATGTAATTTCCTGCCATTTTATTGATTCCAAAAATAGACATAAAACCCGGCTCACAATGAGCCGGGTTTTATGTTACATTCCTTATTTACTATATGTCTACCGCCGCATCCAAGCTGGAATGTCTAAATCCCGGCCTTTAAACGGTTCAATAACTGTAGTTTCGCTTTTACCTGCACTTACTTTCAATGGCAGGGGATCAAAGCCAGTAGCAATGACAGTGACCCGCACTTGGTCTTCAAACGCTTCATCAATGGTTGCACCAAATATAATCGTAGCTTCCGGATCAGCCGCTTTAGCAATAATATCTGCAGCCTCATTAACTTCAAACAATGTAGTATTAGGACCGCCCGTAAAATTAAGTAATACACCTTTAGCGCCATCAATTGACATTTCTAAGAGCGGACTCTTAATCGCCGCTTCAACAGCCGTAATTGCGCGGTTATCCCCTGTACCAAAACCAATACCCATAAGTGCTGAACCAGCATCGCTCATGATAGTCTTAACATCGGCGAAGTCAAGGTTTATTAGTGCAGGCACAGCAATAAGATCAGAAATTCCTTGCACGCCTTGACGGAGTACATCATCAACAATCTTGAATGCTTCCATGATCGGAGTGCGTTTATCCACAACTTGTAACAATCGATCATTAGGGATAGTAATCAACGTATCAACTTTTTCCTTAAGTTTGGCAATTCCCCGTTCGGCTTGGAGTTGACGCTTACGCCCCTCAAAAGAAAAAGGTTTAGTAACAACCCCAACCGTTAAAGCTCCCACTTCCCGGGCACACTCAGCTACTATCGGTGCCGCACCTGTACCAGTGCCGCCACCCATACCAGCTGTAATAAACACCATGTCCGATCCTTTAAGAACCTTAATGATGTCATCTCGGCTTTCTTGAGCGGCCTTCTCACCGATATCAGGATTAGCCCCCGCTCCCAAGCCTTTAGTTAATTTCTCACCAATCTGAATACGATAAGTAGCTTCAGAACCAATCAATGCCTGTGCATCTGTATTTATAGTGATAAATTCTACGCCCTGCAAGCCAGCGCCAATCATGCGATTGACAGCATTATTGCCACCACCGCCCACACCAATAACTTTTATTGAAGCAAACTGGTCCAAGTCCATGTCAAATTCCAACATTACTAAGTTTTCCTCCCTTAACATCTATCAAATTTTCAATAATTTTTTCGCCTTACGGATAAAAGCATTCCAAGCACTGCAACCTTCTGCAACTGGCTCGCTTGTTGAAATCTTGGCTCCATGGCTTATAATGCCATAACACACAGTATTAGTTGCATATGCATATTCATCAGCCAATTGCGCTGGTTTAATCGTTTCGGTATGTATTTGAAACACTTTGGCTATGCAAGAGCCGATACTGGGCATTGTCCCTGAACCACCTGTCAAATAAATACACTCCAAAGTTTGCCCATTTACGGTTAGATGCTTGTCCAGAAGCGGCTTAACCGAATCATACAGCAAACCAACAATTTCATCTACTCTACTTTCAATAATATCATATAAAAAATCAAAAGAAATATGCTTATCTGTAGTTCCGTAATCATTACAGTCCAGAACCACTCCCTGATTATGCAAATCAGGCGACAACCGGGAATAATATCGCTTAATTTCTTCAGCATGAACTCGGTTAACACTCAATCCCTGCATCAAATCATTGGTTATATAATCACCGCCCAAGGGTAACGAGGCTGAAGAGCAAAGCTTACCACCAACATAAATAACAACATCGGCCGTACCTGCCCCAATGTCCATAAAAATAAAGTTATTAAGCTGCTCAGGTAGCTCTTTCTTCATCGTTTCTGCGGCCACAACACCATTAGCAACAATGCCATTTAGTTTAAGCCCAGTTTCTGCAAGCGCCTGGGTTAGTCCTTGCACGATTACCTTTGGTGCCGATATTATGTGAGCTTCTACCTCAAGGGCAGCACCTGGTTTGACGACAGATTCCTTGGTTGAAAACACATGTAAAATTTCATAATCAGTATCGGCAATAGCAAAGGTTGCTGCTTTACAGGCGCGTTCCACATCCTCAACTGTCACAGTTCCCACAGTTACTGGAGCAATACTGCCAACACTATTTTGCATAACAAGTGATGAGCCGCTAATACCTAAGTATACACAACCAGTCTCCTGGCTGTCAGCTGCCATACGAACACAATCTACTGCCTGTCTTATAGAATGAGTCAAAGCGTTACTGTCAGTGATGACCCCTCCTCTATCGTAGCCGACTGTTGGAGCAGCACCACTGCCTAAAATGTCCACACTGCCATCAGGTTGCATTCTGCCAATAAACACTTTGATCATACCTGTGCCAACATCAATAGCTAATATAGTTTTTTTATTCATAACTCCCTCGCAGCACAGTATTATGTTTCTTCAAGAATAGTTTCAACAAAAGTGCCATTTTCCCTTTTTTTAAACCGAAAAATCTATTTTTTTTTGCTTTAAGCATAAGGAAAGCTCCAAAGTCAAAATAATGCTAGGACGACTTTGAAGCTTTCTCCTTATTTTTTTAAAAAATAACGGCGAATTATTGCCAGATTCTGGAATATCCGTAAGCCAAAAGCCAACAGGGCAACATAATATAAATCAATCCCCAGACGGTCGCCAATATACACCAAGCCTGCGGCCAACAAAGCATTTGTAAAAAAACCTGTGATAAATATTGTATTGTCAAATTTTTCTTCACTGCCTGCTCTTAGTCCACCAAACACAGAGTCGAGCGATGCCAGCAACGCCACTGACAGAAATTTAGCATATTCTACAGGTACTGTAATCGGAAAAGATATACCAATAAGCACACCTATAATCAGTCCGGCAATTGGCAATGCCATACTAAAGACCACCTTCCTGCGCCGGCTTAGCGAATTCAAACCGAAAAGTGCCCTTAAATGCCGGAACTTTTACTACCTCTTGCGTTTTGATTGTTACCTGAATACCCCAAAACTGTAAGGTTTCAACTACACCGCCCCGCATTTTTAGTGCATTCTCTAATGTTGTTGGCTCACCAATAACGCGAACTTCATAGGGTGGTGAATAGCGGGAATTATTGACTGATAACGTTGGCCCGGCACAACGAATTTCTGAACTGGCAATAAGCCGTTGTTCATTAATCGACATAGCTTCCGCACCTGCAGCCCACAATTCATTAATCACTTTCAGGATATCGTCATCATGAATTAGATACAAATTCGGGTTTTCCCCCGGCTTAGATGGCCGTTTACTATCATCAATTGTTACAATAATACCAGGTCCTTCAACAGCTACTACACCGGCCCCCATCTTTATCCTCTCAAATTCCTTAGACGCGGCTTCAGCGCCTGAAGTACGCTTTAATTCTTGAACTTGATTAACTAACGCGTCCCGCTCCTTTTCAGTCTGACTTAGTCGTTGGGATAAGTCCTCAACCCTTTGATAGGGAATACTTGACTTAATGTCTTGCGTAGTACGAAATTGTATCGCCAACATAAAGCCCAACACTACGCAGACCAGGGCAATGGCAATTTGCCCTTGCTTGATGGGTAACAAAATATCGTCTCCTTTCAAAATTGAACCCTATTTACTACGTATTTTAATAATCGGGGAGGTATAGTTAAGATCAACATACTCGACAGTCATTTTTTTCGCAGCTATTTCCTGTAAAATTTCAGCTGTCAGCTTAGCTTTTTCCAAGAGGCGCTGATTGTCTCCAATACGAATGCAAACTGAATTTGTAGTGTACACAACAAGCTCATCAGGTGATTTGATATTTACTTCCGATAATTGGTTTAATGCTTCCTCATCCAGTTCGGATAAATAGGTTAAAACATTAGCAAGCCCTGGATTATTTATCTGATCGCCGACATAAACATTCCCCAACCGCACACCAGTAATAACAGGCACTTTTACTTGCTTGAGGTTTTTCAATGCAACCATTACTATCCCTTGTCGGTCAATTTCTACAAAACCATACTGACTGGCAACAAAAGCCAACGGCTGACGTTCCCCGACATGAATAGTAATAGTTGCCGGAAAATTCCTCTCAACCTGAACCTCATCCACACGCAGATCACTAGTCAGCCGCGCTTTAATTTCTGCAGGTTTTAGTCTAAAGATATTTATTTTTTCTGGAACTCCAGCTATCCGTAGCACTTCTTCAACAGTTACATATTTATTGCCTTCAACCACTACTGTCCCAACAATAAAATAAGGGGAATTAATAAATAAAAAAATAGCTATTAATGCTATCAGCGCCGCCAGCCACAACGCCAATATGGAAGCGCGCCGCTTTCTAGCTGCTTTCAAGCGTTCTGCGGTCTGCAATACAATCACTCCTGTAGACATCTTCTGCAGTAATTATACAACGTATTGTCCACTAAATAAATAAAAAAATGAGCAGTTAATACTGCCCAATTTTTTCTAATCAGTGACCATCAGCAGCATCTGCTCACACAATTCAGGAAAACTTATGCCAATAGCAGCAGCTGCTTTGGGTACTAAACTAGTAGCTGTCATCCCTGGAATTGTGTTAATTTCCAAAACGTAAGGCTGATTATCATCACTGAGCATCACATCAACCCGCCCAATTCCCCGGCATCCCAATAACTTATAGGCGTCAAGCGCTATGTGCTGGATATGGTCCGCAACTTTGGCTTCTAACCTAGCTGGTACTATATACTCTGTCGCGCCTTTAGTATATTTTGATGTATAATCATATCGTCCTGATTGGGGCACTATTTCAATGATCGGTAATGCTTTCGGCTGTTCACTGCCAAGTATAGAAACAGTCAATTCTTTTCCTTTTATAAATTTCTCAACAACAATATGACCGCTATATTTAAAAGCCTCTGTTACAGCACCTTCAATGTCTGCAGCATCTTCAACGATGATCACGCCAATACTTGATCCCTGCGCAGCCGCTTTTACTACTACAGGTGTGCCAAATACCTCTTGAATCTCTTTTACCAGTACGTCAAGGTCAACATCCCATTTACTGTATAGCCGCGACCGCGGAGTCGGTATTCCTGCTGACATAAAGAGGCGTTTACTTACTGTCTTATCCATTGCCATCGCACTAGCCAATACGCCTGAGCCGGTATAAGGTATACCTAACATTTCCAGTGTACCTTGCAGCAAGCCATCTTCACCATAAAGACCATGAATAGCATTAAATACAACCTCAATCTTCTCTTGTTCCAGTTGTTCAACCAATTTTCGGGGGTCAAGGTCGATGCCAACGGCATGATAACCTTTTTCTTGTAGCGCCGCTAAAATGGCCCGCCCCGTATTTAGAGATACTTCCCTTTCTGCAGACGGTCCACCCATAACAACTGCAATTTTTTTATTCTTCATAAAAAGTCCCCCTTTATCTCCCTTACACCTTTACAATATTTGCTCCTAATGCTTGCATTTTTTTATCTATATTCTCATAACCACGCTCAATATGATATACCTGCTCAATTTCTGAGGTTCCTTCTGCTGCTAAAGCGGCTAATACCAACGCACTGCCAGCCCGCAAATCAGGGGCAGCCACAATGGCACCAGTCAATTTCGCCACCCCACGAATAATAGCTGTTCGCCCCTCAACCTTAATTTTAGCTCCCATCCGGGTAAGTTCATCAACATGCTTAAACCGATTTTCGAAAATAGTTTCCGTGATAATGCTAGTACCTTTAGCAATGGTAACCAATGACAACATCGGTGCTTGCAAGTCGGTAGGAAAACCGGGATATGGCAGCGTCTTTATATCTACACCCCTGAGTTCGCCTGCCTTTATCCTAATATAATCCTTACCAGTTATTATTTTCGCCCCAATATCCTGCAGTTTATCAGTAACTGAGAATAAATATTCAGGAACGACATTCTCAACTACAATATCACCATGTGTCATAACGCCTGCGGTTAAAAAAGTACCAGCCTCAATTCGATCAAACATTACTGTATGTTCTGCTGGAACTAGCCGGGCTACACCTTCAACTCTAATCGTATCAGTGCCTGCACCATTGATTTTTGCTCCCATTTTATTCAAGATAGCCTGCAGATCAGCAATTTCAGGTTCGCGCGCTGCATTGCGAATAATTGTAGTACCCTTGGCCAGCGCGGCCGCCATCATCGCATTTTCTGTAGCACCAACACTGGGAAAATCAAAATTTATTTCACCGCCGGTTAACTCTTTTGCCTCAGCATCAATAAAGCCAAAACTTTCATCAACAATTGCACCGATTTTCTCTAATGCTTTGATATGTAGATTAATTGGCCTAGGACCGATAGCACAACCACCTGGATAGGACAGTCTGACTTTGCGAAATCTTCCTAAAAGTGGCCCCATCAAAAATACCGAAGCACGCATTTCCCGCATCAAATGTTCAGGTATTTCAACCTTACTCACATTGCTGGTATCGATTAGCATGGTATGACCTTGTCTGCGTATCTTAGCACCAAGCAATATCAAAATATCCTGCATGGCTTGGATATCGCTCAAATACGGAACATCATGAATAATACTGATACCAGAACACAGAAGCGTTGCTGCCATAATTGGCAAAGTAGCATTTTTCGCCCCGCTTATCCGGACGTTGCCACATAGTTGTACTTCTCCTTTGACGATAAATTTCTCCATCGTCTTCCCTCCCAGAAAAGTACAATCACCCTTTACTCTTCTTTAATATAATCTAATCTCTAGCTAACTACACATTATTCGCTTGCATAAGTTTTTCTACCAACTCTTCGCCTATCTGATAAATATTGCCGGCTCCCATAGTCATTACTAAATCTCCTGGTTCAACAATTTCAATTAAATAACGCGCAATTTTGCCTTTGTCTGGTACATAAGTTACCCGCTGATTGGTTTGCTGTTCAATTTCATTCTTAATCGTTTCCCCGCTGACGCCGGGAATGGGCTGTTCGCCAGCTGAATAAATATCGGTAAGAATTAACAAATCAGCTTGCGAAAATGCTGTGCCAAACTCTTTTCGCAAAAAATTCGTACGGGTATACCGATGCGGTTGAAAAACACAAATTAGTCGCTTAGGTTCTGTTTGGCGTGCACCGAGTAAGGTAGTGCTAATTTCAGTAGGATGATGGGCATAATCATCCACTACCCATACACCATTAACCCGTCCTTTTGTCTGAAACCGTCGTTTTGCCCCCTGAAATAGGCCCAGGCCCTCGACAATTTGGGCAAAGCTTAACCCGGCATAAATACCTACAGCAACCGCCGCTAACGCATTAGATACATTATGGATTCCCGGCACACAGATTTTGGCTGTTCCTAAAAGATTGCCTTGGTGGTATACATCGAAGGTTGAAACTGGACCGTCGGATTTTATATTGCGGGCGATAACATCTGCCTCATGCTCAAGCGCATAAGATATATAGCGTCTTTCAATCTTAGCAGCCATATTTCTTACATAGGTATTATCAAAACAGAGAATAGCGATTCCCTCTGTTGGCGCAAGTTGATGTAAGAATTTATCAAAGGTACGCAATATATTATCCATAGTTTTGTAGTAATCCATATGATCGTTTTCAATGTTGGTTACAATGGCAATCTGTGGTGAAAGTTTCAAAAAAGAGCCGTCACTTTCATCAGCTTCTGCCACCAAATATGGACCGTGACCAAGTTTGGCGCTGCCGCCTATTGATTCTAGCTCACCACCAATGACTATGGTCGGATCTATACCTGCCCGTTCCAACATCAGGGCAATCATTGACGTTGTTGTGGTCTTGCCATGAGCGCCAGCTACAGCTATTCCCAGCTGCTTAGACATTAAAAATGCCAACACATCAGCCCGGTGATATACAGGTATTTCCTTGTCCTTGGCAGCCTTTACTTCTGGATTGGTCTCAGGGATTGCGGTAGAAACAACTACAGCTTGCGTATCACCAATATTTTCGTAACTGTGGCCAATATGCACTCGCGCGCCAGCTTGAGCAAGTTTGGTGGTAACGGCTGATTCCTGAGCATCAGAACCAGACACAGTATACCCCATTTCCAGCAGCACCTTCGCAATAGAGCTCATACCTGAGCCACCAATACCAACAAAATGAATTCTTTTTATATTATCTAACAACAGTATTTCTCCCCTTTCGTGCGCACCAGTAACTCCAGCGCCTATATCTGCAGAAAGAGTTATTCCCTAGCCCATCTAGCTGCCGCTTTGGCATACCATAGTGTATGCACTCTCAGCACCTGATGTTACCTTATTAGTAAGATTAAGGCTTTTTCAGACTAAGTGCCAACCGGGCTATTGTTTCTGCCGCCTGTGGGCAACCTAACTCTTTACTTTTCTTAGCCATACTTGAAAGTACTTCCGGATTACCTAGCAGCTCCTTGATAGTATCTATCAGTTTGCTATCTGTCAGTTCTTTGTCAATAATTACTACTGCTGCCCCCTGCTTTTCTAAAGCTCTGGCATTAAACTCCTGATGGTTTTCTGCCGCATAGGGGTATGGTATCAGAATTGCTGGAATGCCGCGCGCTGTTAATTCAGCCAAACCGACTGCTCCAGCTCTAAAAACAGCTAAATCAGCAGCCGCTAAAGCTAACGGCATATTATATAAATAGGGTTTGATGATAATATTACCAGCACTGGATAGCTCTATACCAGATTGCTTACTATTGCCAACCATGCTATTATACTCGCTTTGTCCTGTTACATGCAATATTTGAATATGCGAATTGCCGCTAAAATAGTTGTACACACCAGCCATCGCCTTATTGATACTGCGAGCCCCCCGGCTTCCTCCAACGACCAAAACAGTGAGTTTATCAGGCGCAAGTCCAAGTTTAGTTAAACCTTCTTCCCGTATAGCCGACATGACCTCTGGTCTAATAGGATTACCGGTAACTACAATTTTCTCAGACCTGCACTTAGTAAAATAGACCGCAGCGTCTTGATAGCCTAAAGCAATTTTATCAACAAACCGGGATAAAATTTTATTCGTAATGCCAGGTATAACATTTTGTTCTTGAATAATGGTTGGTATTTTTAGCAAGCTGGCGGCCAAAAGCACCGGACCACATACATAACCACCAGTACCAATAACAACATCAGGGCGAAATTTTTTTATAATTTGAGCAGAATTCCAGACACTTCCTACTGTAGTAAAGAGTGTTCGGACATTCTGCCAGGACAACCGCCGTTCTAGCCCACGTACTTCGATAGTAGCAAATGGAAAACCTTCCTTCGGAATGATATCTGCTTCCAGCCCATGTTTCGTCCCTACAAATAGTATCTCGCAGTTATCGGCTAACTTGGCTACCTCTCTGGCGATAGTAATGGCGGGGTAGATGTGCCCACCTGTTCCCCCGCCAGAAATAATGATTCGCATAACTTTTGCCCCCTACATTCATTTCAAGCTGACGTACCGGGAAATATTAAGGAGAATACCCACCGCAGCCAACGTGAAAATCAGGGCTGAACCACCGAAGCTAATGAAGGGCAATGGGATTCCTGTTACCGGCATTGAGGCTGTAACTACGGCAATGTTCATAAGCGCCTGCAGTACAATCATACTAGTTATACCTCCAGCCAGCAGGCTGCCATATACATCTGGCGCTGATATAGCTGTTTTAAAACCTCTCCAGGCAAATAGAAAAAATAAGATTACAAC
>Ga0316604_10002415_pt1 | contig 14340 bp, 7 predicted proteins | sample OWC_soil_day20_C_FD_207650 | JGI IMG/M metagenome (GOLD analysis project Ga0316604, IMG submission 207650) | Wetland soil microbial communities from Old Woman Creek delta, Ohio, United States - OWC_soil_day20_CT | ecosystem: Environmental > Terrestrial > Soil > Wetlands | place: USA: Ohio... | reverse complement strand
CAATACCGGCGGCACCACCACCAATGACTACTGGTATGCAGGCGTTTCCAGTACCGCCACCGTCTATGACGACAACTCCACAGCCAAACAGCTGACAGCAGCACAGGCGGCCAATTTTGCATCCTATGTCGGTTTTTCTTCGGATGTATGGGCCCAGTCCGCCTCGGGCTATCCCGTTCTCAGGAATACGCCGGTTTATGTCCTCAACGGGACTACGACCACTTACGGCTCGGCGCTTGCGCTCATCGCCATCGGTTTGCAAGGCGGTGGCGGCGCTTATGGTGCGGTTGATAGCCTGGGCGATGACAAAAATGCGCCGATCTATGTCACTGATAGCAGCGGTTATATCGACGCAGGGGGAAATGCGGCGAGTTCGGTACTGGGCTCGACGACTTATTCCAACATCCGCGGGCAGATCACGGTGGCACAAAAGGCGCTGACCCTGGGTGCCGGTTCCATCGCCGACAAGACCTACGACGGCACGACAACGGCAAGCCTGGGCACCGTCAACCTCGTTGGCCTGATCGGCAACCAGACGCTCACGGTCACCGGCCTGACCGGCACTTTCTCCGACGCCAACGCGGGCACTGGCAAGACGGTGACAGTCAGCGGCTACACCTTGTCGGACGGCAGCAATGGTGGCAAAGCGAGCAACTACAAGATCGGCAGCACGACCACCACCGCCAGCATCACGCCAAAGGCCTTGACGCTCAACGCCAGTATCGCCGACAAAACCTATGACGGCACGACCACCGCCACGGTCAACAGCGCCAGCCTGTCCGGCATCATCGGTAGCGACAGCGTGAGCCTGTCCAGCGTGAGCGCTGATTTCACCGACAAGAACGTCGGTACCGATAAATCGGTTGTGTTCTCCGACGCAACGCTCTCCGGCAGCAGTGCCGGCAACTACACCGTCACGAGCGCTCCGGTAGCGAGTACGGCCGACATCACGCCTAGGGTCATCGAGCTGACCGGCAGCAAGATCGCCGATGGATCCACCACGATAAGCGCCAGCCAGCTCTATGCCAAGAATGCCGTCGCCGGCGACAGCGTAGGCCTGAGCGGCAGTGCGACCCTTGCCAGCGCTGCCGCCGGTACACAAGCGCTTTCCAGCCTGTCCGGGCTGACCACCAGCAATGCCAACTACACCCTGGTCGGCACGGTCGGTTCAGTGATGGTGGGGGCCGGCAATCTGGTGCTCGACAAGGTGGCCAGCGGGAGTGCCACAGTCAGCACCAGCGGCACATCGACCACGGTCAGCCAGACCACCGACAAAGCCATGATCGACTGGTTGCGTTTCTCGGTGGGCCGCGACGAAAGCCTGAATTTCGTGCAGCCATCGGCCTCATCGATAGTCCTCAACCGGGTCACCGGCAATGAAGCGTCGGTCATCGCTGGCGCACTCAATGCCAATGGCAAAGTCTTTATCATCAATTCCAATGGCGTGCTGTTCAAGGCCGGGGCGAGCGTCAATGTCGGCGCACTGGTAGCCAGTACGCTGAACATCAGCGATAGCGACTTCCTGAGTGACAACTATGTCTTCATCAGTGCAGGCGGCAGCGGCTCCCTGGTCGATGAAGGCAGTATCGTCGTTGTCGAAGGGGGATTTCTGGCATTGGTCAGTGACAATGGAGTCAGCGCCAAGGGCTTCATCGCAGCGCCTGGCGGCACGGCCATCCTGGCCTCGGCCAAACAATTGACGCTGAATCTTGATGCAACGAGCGGTTCGCTGGCGAACTACAGCCTGGCACAACTTTCGGGAACAACCAGCGTGGATGGCACGGTCTATCTTCGCTCCACCAGCAGCAAGGTGGCCACGCTGGAAACCGCCGGCCAGAGCCTGAGCATCGGCAGCAACTTCTTCTTGAGCGAGAAATTGAGTGACCTCTGGTCGATCAGTTTGCCGACCATGACGATTGGCAGCGGTGGCGACTTCACGGGCGATTGGGTCGATGGACAGCTGTTGAAAAACGGTCTGGCGCTCAATGCCTTGAGTGGTGACCTGACCCTGAATGACAAAATCACCTGGAGCAGCGATGCAGCACTGACGCTGGGCGCATCCGGCGATCTCTACCTCAACAAGTCGATCACGGCCACCGGTACCAACGCTGGCCTGGCATTGAATTACGGGGGTGACTACCACCTGCTGACCAAGGCCAGCTACAGCGGCACGGTACTGGATGCCAACGGCAAGGCGGTCGCCGATGCCGCCCCCGAAGGAACCGAGTACGCCAGCATCACGCTCTCAGGCAGCAATGCCAGCCTGAAGATGAACGGGCAATCCTACACGCTGATTCACAGCGTGGATCAGCTCGACAAGCTGGATCAATGTGCGAGCGGGCTGTGTTACGACCCCGCTACCGGTACCTACAGCAAGTCCGGTGGATCGATCGTCAGCTACATCGCCAGCACCAAATGGTGGAACGCCAACGGCAACGTATGGAACCCGGTGACACAGGCCTACGACATCCCGATGAGCAAGGTCATCAACGGCACCACGTACAACTACAACCTGGACACGGGTGCATACGACATCACGGCGGCCTATGGGACGACGGGCAAGACGTTCTACTACTACTACGACCTGACTACCGGTCTCTACTCCCACGCGGCCTACAGCAAGGATGCCGGGAAGTACTGGAACCCGACCACCGGGCAGTACGATCTGAGTTCGTCTTATAGCGCCAATATCTACTATGACATTGCCACAGGCCTGTACAACAAAATGGGCTATGACACAGCGACCGGAAAATATTACAACCCGCTCACCGGCCTTTACGACCTGAGTTCGAAAACGAGCATCACCTCTCTTTACTATGACAATAGCAACGGCAAGTACGACCTGACGACCCAGCCCACGGTCAGCGGCTACTATGCACTGGCCGGTGATCTGGATGCGTCTGGCACAGTCTATGGCGACTCTTTGCTCTACAACTTCTCGGGTACGCTGGCTGGTCTGGGCCACACGATCAGCAATCTAAACATCAGCAGCGCCACGACCTCAACCACCAGCACGACCTACAAGGGCATGATCGACATCGCGCAGGCGGGCAGCGTCATCCGCGATCTGGGACTGGTGAATCCGGTCGAATACTACAAAAGCACCAGCACTACAGCTTATGTAAATATCTGGGCCGGTTCGCTGGTCGGAATGCTTTACGGCACGCTCAGCCAGGATTATGTGGAAGACGGCAGCATAGGCGTCGCCACGGGATCAACCGGAGGTCTGGCCGCATGGATGCAGAATGGTTCTGTGTCTGATAGCTATACCACGCTGTCCGGAGCATCGGCGGGCTTGATTGCACGTACTTATGGAGGCTCGGTGGTACGGTCCCACGCCACGGGGACAGCGGGGACCGGGGGACTTATCGGAACGGTATATAACGGCACATTGATAGCCAACGATTACGCCACAGGGGTCATCGGAGCGACCGGCAGTTTCAGCAGCGCCGGAGGCCTGATCCAGCAGTACGATGGCACAACGGGTGGCAGCAACCTGATCAAGGACTCTTTTGCAACCGGCGATGTCTATGGTGCGGTACCTCTTGGTGGGCTGGTGGGCCAGGCGAGTACCGTCAGCATCGTCAACAGCTACGCCACGGGCAACATCAACGGCAGTTATCCAGCGAATCAGGTGACGACGACTTTCGGGATTGGCGGTCTGGTGGGTTCCGGTACGGCGATCAATATCAGCAGTTCGTTTGCCACCGGCAATGTCACGACCGATGCCAATGTCAGCTACACGGGCGGTCTCGTCGGCTATCTCTCTGGCAGCAGCACGACGCCGAATACCATCACCGATTCTTACGCGCTCGGCAACGTCGTTTCCGCTTCGAGTGTCGTAGGGGGCCTGGTTGGCAGTGCCGATTACACCACCATCAACAACGCCTATGCCAAAGGGAACGTGACAGGCGTCAATACAGTTGGGGGTCTGGCCGGCGCAGCCAGTAATTCGACGATCAGCAATTCCTACACAACCGGCCTGATTACGGCGACCCAAGCCTTCGGCCTGAATACCAACGTGGGCGGCATCGTTGGTACAGGGAGTTTCTTGACCCTCACCAACGACTACTACAACGCGGAACTGAACGCGGGCCATGTCAGGGGAGGTTATGGCAATCCGGGTTTCGGCTCCTATTTCCACAATGCAAGCAGCGGTCTGGATTCCACCCAGATGGATGACGTGACTCACTATGCCAACGGCACAATTAATCAGGTCATTTCCGCCCGACAGGAAGCCGCAGCCCAGGCTGCCGCCGCAGCAAGCGCCAAGGCTGCCGCGCAACAAGCGCATCAGGCCGCCGGGACACAGCTTGCCAGCCAGGATGTCGCGCAACATCAGGCCCCTGCCGAATCCCCGCAAAAGAAATTGAGGGCAGACAGCACCGTCTCCCTGGCCGATGCACTCGACCAGAACATCGTTTTCGTCGACAAACGGAATTACGCCGCCGATGTCCGCCGGATCGAGGTCGATGGCCAGGTCTTCATCCTGGAAGAAGACGAAGAAGAACATCCGCCTGTTGCACCCAAGCGCTGATACGCCGGTACCCCTGCCGCTCAGCGGCAGGGCACTGCTTGTTTTTTGACTTTCATCTTCCTTATGAACACGACCATGATGAAGCAACCCACCCGTCTCGCCCTGCTTGTTGCCTCGCTGGGGCTAGCAAGTCCGGCATTCGCGCAAACGCCTGCGCCTTACAACGCCGGCAATGCCCTGAAAGATGCGCAACCGGCACAGCCACAAGCCCCTCGCAAGGCACCGGAACCCATCATCCTCCAGCAGGAGGAGAGCCCCCTCGCCTTGCCCGCCGGGCAAACCTTGACCGTCAATGCCTTTCGTTTCGAAGGCGCAGACTTCATTCCCGAAGCCTTATTACAAACGCGTATAGCTTCATTCAAGGGCCGTGCCCTGTCGATGGCCGAGATCGAATCCGCGGCCGGCCGTATCACCGCGCTATACCGCGAACGCGGTTACCTCGTAGCCCGGGCCTATGTTCCCAGACAGGACGCGAGTGCCGGCACGCTGACGATCCGCGTACTGGTCGGCCACTACGGCAAGATCTCGATCAAAAACACGTCGCGACTCCGCGATACGGTGATCAGTCCTTACTTCGATCAGCTGACGCAAGACGCAGCGGTTTCCCGCACAGCACTGGAGCGCGCCATGCTGCTCGTCAGCGATCTGCCTGGCGCAAGCCTGCCCAAGCTGAGCATTGCACCGGGAGAGGTGCCGGGCACATCCGACTTCGCCGTTGAAGTTCCGACCGGTACGCGTGCGACGGGCTACCTCTATGGCGACAACTACGGCTCCCGCTATACCGGCGAGAATCGCCTGAACGTCGGCGCCAGCCTGAATTCGCCCTTCAGGCTCGGCGATCAGCTCAATTTCTCGGGCATGGCCAGCGACGGCAACGGTCTGCTCAACGGCCGCCTCGCTTACAGCCTGCCACTCGGCAGCAAGGGCCTGCGTAGCGAAATTGCTTATGGCAAGACGACCTACGAATTGGGCGATAGCTACCGCGATCTGGACGCAACCGGGCACGCCGACACACTGGAGACGACCTTCTCCTATCCGCTGTTGCGCACCCGCGCCCGGAATCTGTCGCTCTCGCTCAACCTGGCCAATCGACAGATGCGCGACGAACTGGGCGCAGTCGATCAGGTCACCCACAAACGGGCGCAGGTTGCCACGCTGGGCATTACGCACGACAGCTATGGGCGGCTCTTGAACTTCGACAGCTATGCCAGCGTGGCCGCCAACCTCACCTATGGTTATCTGTCGATCAGCGATGAATCCCAGAAAGCCCTGAACCAGTCCGGTGCTAACACGGCCGGGCATTACAGCAAGGCCAATGTCTCGCTGCTCGGCCGCCTCGCACTGACGGAAAAACTCAGCACGTCCAGCTCGCTCAGCCTGCAAAAATCCCTGAACAGGAATCTCGACAGCAGCGAGCAACTGATGATCTCTGGCACGCGCGGCGTGATGGCATATGAGCAGTCGGTCAGCGGTGACAACGGCTATCTGTTCAATGCGGAATTGCGCTACACCTTGCCAAGTCTTTCCGGCATCGAACAATCCGCCAGCCTGTTCTACGACACCGGCCGCGTCCATCTGCAAAACGCCGATTACACGACGAGCAATGGCGAGCGTCTGAATGATGTGGGTCTCGGCTATCAGTTCTCCTGGAAAAAACTGTTTGTACGCACCCAAGTTTCCCAGGCTATCGACAGCTGGCCATCCTCCGTACCACGCGACGACAGGACCCGGTTCCTGCTCCAGGCAGGCCTTGTGTTCTAGCTAACCCGCTTTCACCCAAAGGAACAGATATGAAAATGGAATTTCTTTCTGGCGCCATCGATTACGGCGTCATCGGCCTTCTGATCGTATTGAGCATTGTGGTTGTGGCAATCGGGCTGGAACGGCTGGCGTTCTATCGCCGCTTCAACACCGGCGAGGTCCATGACAGCCAGTCCCTCGAACTGACCCTCACACGCAGGCTCTTCGTCATCGCCTCGGTCGCCAGCAATGCCCCCTATCTGGGACTGCTAGGAACCGTGTTCGGCATCATGCTGACCTTCTACCACATGGGGCAGGATGCCAACATCGAGGCCACACGGATCATGACCGGGCTCGCCCTAGCGCTGAAAGCCACGGCCATCGGCCTGATGGTCGCGCTGGTGGCGGTGGTGTTCTACAACACGCTGCTGCGCAAGGTGAAAGTGATCACGCTGGAATGGGAGATCGCGCAGAAGGGAAAGGGCCATGGACGATAAACCGTTTGAAACGATGAACATGATCCCGTTCATTGACATCATGTTGGTCTTGCTGACCATCGTGCTCACCACCTCCAGCTTCATTGCCAGCGGCAAGATCCCGATCAACCTGCCACAGGCCTCCAGTAGCCCGCGGGACAATGACAAGCACCACAGCATCGACATCACCGCCAATGGCGACGTATATCTGGACGGCCAGCCGACTTCACCACCGGCCCTGAAGACGCAAGTGGCCAGCCTGGCCAAAGACACACCCTTCATCGTGCGCGCAGACAAGGACGTGCGCCTGCAACGTTTCGTCGACGTTGCCGATGTGCTCAAGCAATCCGGCTTCAGCAAGGTTGCGGTGCGGACAGAGCTTGGCACCCCGTGATGGCCGAACGCATTCCGGGGCTCACCCTCCCCCCGAAAATCCCGGGCGCTACGCGCAAGGCGCAAGACCCCGCGCTTGCAAAGTGGATCGGCCTCTCCTTGTTGTTGCACGCCTTGCTGGTCGTACCGGTTGTCCTGGTCCGTCATCTGCCACCAACGCCGGTGGCACAGCAGCAACTGGCCGTTGAATTGTTCGGCATGGTGTCGAATCGGCAGGCCGAAGCGAGGCAGCTGGGCGAACGTAGCGCGCAGCCGATGGAAAAGCCCAGACCCAAAATCATGGCGCAAGCGCGGCGTGAAGAGAATGAAAAACGGTTACCACAAAGTCTGGCCGAGAGCCCTGTTCAGGTCGCCAAGGCCGAGGCACAAATGGCCGAAGCACAAGTGGCCACACCAAGCCTCCCGCGCGGCGAAGACGAGCAACAGAAACAGCAGACCCTCAGCAATACCGATCCCCAGGCAGACGCTTTCCGGAAATATCTGGCTCTGTTGAAGAAAGCGATCAAGGCCAAGCTCATCTATCCGCAAGAAGCCAAGCTCGCCGGACAGACGGGAACGCCTGTCATCAGTTTCCGGATCGGCATCGATGGCCAGATCGAGCCGAACAGCTTGCTGCTCCGCAAGAGCAGCGGCTATCCCTTGCTGGATGACAATGCCCTGCGTGCCGCCCGCGCCGCCACGCCCCTCCCTCCTCCGCCATCCGCCATCACGCTGGCGCTCGATATCGCCTTTGCCGAAGAGAAAAACCGGTAAAGCCTGACGCTGCATCCACGCACGCACCGGCACCGGCGATGCCGTTCGCGCTTTGAGCACAATGAATACGCGCCCCGATCAGTCCATGCGAGACCGGTGTCAGGCCGACGCCCGACCCGGTCAGTACTCCCTCTGAGCGTCCGCTCAACGCATCTGTTCGGATCGGATTTCCTGGCCGTTTTTGGATGTCCGTCAACGAGAATTCATCGCATTTCACGCGTCAAAAATCCGGCGGGCTGGCTTTACACCGATGCGGCAAAAGCATGACAGAACATGGCTTTTTCACCACAGCCATCTTGAAAACGCACCGTTGGATACGGGCTTAATGCCCTTTGGGGCACGCGGCCATCACTTTTCAAATCTGGGGCCGATACCCCAAAGACTTCGACAGCCATGCACAGATTGGGGGAGGCCCCCATGCCTCTTTGATCGAGGCGGCCATCCCGCCCCAAAAGGATTGGCCTCTTGCTGTGCAAGATTGCTGTTTTTGTGGAAAAGGTCTTGTCGGCCACGAAACTGCTTCATTGAACAACTTTAGGAGTGCGTCATGTCTGTATTCAAAAGGCTCTACCTGCTGGTCGGGATCTCTACTCTGGGATTGCTGATCTCGGCGTTCGTCAGCTGGTATGAAACCGAACGTGTTTTTGATGCGGCGAACTACTCGAACGTCAATGCAGTACCGAGCATCGTGGATATCAATGACGTGTCCACCAATTTCATGCAGGTCCGGCTATCTGTCTGGCAACTCCTGGCGGTAAATGATCAGAAAACCAAGGACGAGATCCGGCAACGCATCGCTAAGCTGCGTGAAGCAACGGATGCAGCCATCAAGAAGTACGAAGAGAACGACATCTCCAATGACGAAGACAAACGCTTGCTTGAGCTCGACAAAGCCGCGATTGCGGATTACTGGCAGTTGGTCGACAAACTGAAACAACTATCCGGCCAGGGCAAGTCTGCCGAGGCTATTGACTTCCTGTATGCCAGCCAGGAAAAAATCCAGGCTGCGGTCAAGGCATTTCACGATCACACTGCATTTACCGTCAAATTCTCCGCTGATTCCGCTGAAGAAGCGAAAACCGTCAAATCCCACTCAACGATCCTTCAGATCAGCCTGGCCTTGGGCGTCACCTTGGCCGTTGCCGCGATGGGATGGCTGATCGTCCTCGGGCTGAAGAAAACACTGGGAGGCGAACCGAATCTTGCGGTAGACATTGCCAACAAGATTGCAGCAGGCGACACCGCTACCAAGATCGAGGTCAAGCAAGGGGACACGACCAGCCTGATGGCGGCGATGTCCCGCCTTGTCGACAAGCTCGAATGGTATCGCTCGATCATTGATGCCGTCCCCTTCCCGATCCATGTCATCGACATGGATATGAAATGGACCTTCCTCAACAAGGCTTTTGAGAAGCTGATGGTTGACCGTGGATATGTGCGCGATCGCAACGACGCTGTCGGTCGCCCCTGCTCCACGGCCAACGCCAACATCTGCAACACCAAGAATTGTGGCATCCAGCAACTCAAGGTTGGTGTGAAGGAAAGCTTCTTTGACTGGGGCAATCTCAAGTGCAAGCAGGACACTGCCAATGTCATCAATGCCAAAGGGGAGGTTGTCGGTTACGTTGAAACAGTGACGGACCTATCCGCCACACTGAGCATCAAGGAATTCACGGAAAAAGAAGTCCAGCGGGTCGCAGAGAATCTTGAGCGTTTGGGTAAAGGAGATCTAGATCTCAATCTCAGGGCGCTCGCAGCTGATCAATACACCCTGGAGGTCGCAGCCCAGTTCCGCAAGATCGATAACAGTTTCAAACAAGTTGGCTCATCGCTGACGGCGCTCATCGCTGATGCCAATATGCTATCGGAGGCAGCCGTTGATCTCAAACTCGACACGCGTGCCGATGCCAGCAAGCACCAAGGTGATTACCGTAAGGTCATTGAAGGTGTGAATGCCACGCTCGACGCTGTGGTCACCCCGCTGAACATGCTGATCGGGGATGTCCAGAATTTGGCCAAAGCGGTTGTCGAAGGACGACTGGACCAACGCGGCAACGAAACCAACCACCGCGGGCAATTCAAGGAGGTTGTCCGGGGGCTCAATGATCTGATCGAGGCCGTTGTCGATCCGATCAACGAGATCAAACGCGTGATGGGCGCGGTAGCCGAGGGCGACCTGACACAAAACATCAGCAAAGATTACCGCGGTGAATTCAAGACGCTGAAAGACGCCATCAATGACAGCACAACCAAGTTGGCTGCAACCATCACCGAGGTAAGCGCAGCAGCCGACACCCTGGTCAGCGCCACCGGCCAGATTTCTTCGACGGCCCAGTCCTTGTCGCAGGCCTCCAGCGAACAAGCGGCCAGTGTTGAAGAAACCTCCGCCTCGGTCGAACAGATGTCCGCCTCGATCCGGCAAAACACGGAAAATGCCCAGATTGCCAATACGATGTCAGCCGATGGCACCAAGAAGGCAGCCGAGGGCGGCCAAGCCGTTACCGCAACCGTGGAAGCGATGAAACAGATCGCCAGGAAGATTGGCATCATCGACGACATTGCGTACCAGACCAATCTTCTCGCCCTGAACGCAGCCATTGAAGCCGCACGTGCTGGCGAACATGGCAAGGGCTTTGCGGTCGTCGCAGCCGAGGTCCGCAAGCTCGCCGAACGGAGCCAGGTTGCTGCGCAGGAAATCGGCCAGCTCGCGGGCGACAGTGTGGGCCTGGCAGAGCGCGCAGGAAACCTGCTGAACGAAATCGTTCCGGCTACGCAGAAGACCGCCGATCTGGTACAGGAAATCACCGCCGCATCGGAAGAACAAACCGTCGGGGTCGAGCAGGTTAACACCGCCATCGGCCAACTCAGCCAGCTGACCCAGCAGAATGCCTCGGCCTCGGAAGAGCTGGCAGCAACGGCAGAAGAGATGAATGGCCAGGCCGATACCTTGCAGGAACTGATGGGATTCTTCACTACGGCGGACAAGAACAAAGCCCTGTCGTCCAAGCAAAAAGCCGGCAGCAAAGGCAGCTCGGGACGTGGTTCACATAGCTCGCCGAAAAAGACGGAAATCGGGGCGCATGATATGAATGAAAACAACTTCACGCGGTTCTAGGGGGCGGCGATGGAAACCAGCAGCACTGAATTGACCACGCAAGCCCGTCGACAGGCGGTGGTCTCAAGGGGTGAACACCAGGAATTCGAGGAGCAACAGCAATACCTCATGTTCCTGCTCGGCACAGAGGTGTTTGCGATTGGTATCCTGGGCATCAAGGAGATCATTGAGTACCACAGCGTGACGGAAGTCCCGATGATGCCGGCATGCATTCGCGGGGTGATCAACCTGCGCGGCGCAGTGGTTCCGGTCATGGACCTGCAGGTGCGCTTTGGCCGCCCGCCATCGGACATCACCAAGCGGACCTGTATCGTGATCGTTGAAGTTCAGCTGGAGGAAGAACGCCAGGTGGTGGGACTCATCGTGGACATGGTCAATGAAGTCCTCGACATCGCCGCCACCGACATCGAGCCTCCACCGGCCTTTGGTGCCAAGATCCATTCCGAACTCATCCTCGGCATGGGGAAAGTCAAAGGGAATTTCGTGATCCTGCTGAACGTCGACCGCGTCTTCTCCATGGATGACGCTGCCGTACTTGCCAGCCTGGGAAGCCTGGAGGCTGCAGCAGCCATCTGCTGAAGCATCAGGCCCTCAGCCAGGAATTCTCCTTACCCATCCACCCCCGGCACAGCCGGGGGTTTCTTTTTATGATCCACACCAAACCGCTAGATGCGGAAATTGGCAAACTGGGCACGCAGATCCAGCGCCATGCGGCTCAGGGCATGCACTTCGTTGGCAGCACGTTGCAGGGCGGCATCCGAATGCAGGGTCTGGCTGGTGATCTTCTCCGCAGCCTGGGCCATCGCCGTAGTGGCGGCCAGCTGCTCACGCGTCGATAGCGCAATTTCCTCCATTTTGGTCACCACACCACTCATGTTCTGGCGGATGCTGGTGATCTTCTCCGCCGCATCCAGTGAGTGATCCGCGCCGCTACGCACGGCCACCAGCGTGTTGTGCATGGTGCCCACCGCGCCCTGCGTTTCGGTATGCACGGCCGCAATCATGTCGGTGATCTGCACGGTGGCCTTGCGCGTACGCTCGGCCAGCTTGCGTACCTCGTCAGCCACTACCGCAAAACCGCGCCCGGTTTCACCGGCACGGGCCGCCTCGATGGCCGCATTGAGCGCCAGCAGATTGGTCTGGTCGGCGATGTCCTTGATGACTTCGATGATCCCGCTGATTTCATCGGTACGTTTCCCCAGACGGTCCAGCAAGGCAGACAGGGCTTCGACCTCACTGGCCGAGCGGGCGGCCTCATCCGACACGTTGCGTACCGTCTTGGCCGATTCAAGCGACAGTGCGTCCGTGCCTTTGACAAGGGTGTCGGCGTCGTGCGAATTGTCCGCAATATGCGATATGCTTACCGTGATCTCTTCAATGGCGGCCGCGTTCTGCGTGGTCAACTCCGTCAGGTTCTGGGAAGAATCGGACAGATCCGCCACTTCGCCACTGATCGTATCCAGCCCGGCGGCGAGTTGCTCGGATTCGGAGCGGATGCGGCCGAACATGGCGCGCAACTGATCAAGGAAACGATTGAAGGCCTGTGCCGTCTCGGCAATCTCGTCATTGCCGTCGATCTCGATCTTGTGAGTCAAATCCCCCCCACCGTTGGCGATATCGACCATGGTGTCGTGAATGTGGCGGATGCTTGAAAGCATGCGTGACAGCAACAGGCTGGCCAGCGGGATCACCAGCGCCATGCCGACCAGCAGGATGATCAGTCCCTGCCAGAGCAGATGCGTCAACGGCGCCAGCGCAGTGGCCTTGTCGACCACCAGCATCAGATACATGTTGGTGCCATCGATGGCATGCACGTGCACATACTTCGTCGCCCCGCCGATCTCCTGCTCGGTCAGGTGGTCGGCCTTGGCGATCGACTCCAGCGCTGCCACGTCAAACTGTGGCGCAATCTCTGTAGCGGGTTTGGTGATCAACGCATTGTCGCGGTGGACCAGAACCTTGCCGTCCTGGCTGATCAGCACGCCATAACCTCCACCAACCAGCTGGATGTCCAGCACGCTCTTCACGATGTCGTCGAGCAGCACATCCGTCCCCATGACGCCGAAGAGATTCCCGGCCTTGTGGACCGGCGCCACGAAGGAAATCACCAGTTTCTTGGTCGACATATCCACGTAGGGCTCGGTCATCCTCGTTCCCGAAGCACCCACGGAATCCTTGTACCACGGACGGCTCGTCGGATCGTAGCCCGGCGGTAACTGCATGTCATGGTCGGTGATCATCTGCTTGTCTGGCGTCCCCAGGTAAGCAGCCTGAAAGTTGCCCGCCTTGGCGGTCTGCACGATGGCCGGCAGCGGAGACTCTGCCGCTTCGATGGCCTGTACGCCTGCCGTGACCAATCCGGTACGGATGCCTACCCATTGCTGGATCAGCTCGCTGACGCCCGCATCCACAGCATCCACCTCGTTAGAGATGGCGATATTGATCAACTGATTCCGCATCTGGAAATAACTACCAATGGAAATCGAGAGCGTGACCAGAGCCACCAGAACCAGAATGGCGCCAGTCAGCTTGGCGCGCAGGGACAGTTTCATTTGTTGCTCCTTGATGCCAAAAAGAAAATCGGTGGCTCTCGCGCTCAGCCAGACGATCCAGCGCAGTTTCATTGACTTGCACAGTCGGCACATTCCGCCATCAGCGGCAATCTGCCTGGAATCGTTTTGCTGCATTTTGTTCAGCACGCCACGGGATAACCCATGAGCCCTAAGAGTCTTCTCGGCGACAACAAGGATTTCTGAAAAAGAAAAATGTGATGGATCTAATACTTTGGTTTATGCCTCACAACAAGGCAGAAACCTCATCGAAAACATCAGGGCATCAAGCAGACAGGTTGCGGAAAACACAATGGAATGCACAAGAATCGCGCAGACACTGCCCCAAAACGGAAATCACGCAGGAAACAAAAAATAACGAAGAAGACAAAACGCAACGCACTCACCCGGCTTTCCCGAAGGCGCGAGCACACGCTTCCAGACATCACCATCACTGATTCTGCCCCGGGTCGGGACTCCGATCCGCCCGGGGAGAAAGGTGAGAAGCACAGCCCCCGCAGAACAGGGGGATGAAGAATGAAAGCCGCCTCGGCCTTATGGTACCCAGCGATACACCATGAACTTGCCTCCGCCATTCTCTTCGGCGGTGATCACGCGTGAGCCATCTGCCATCTTGCGCACCTGGATGCCGATCCGCATATCAAAATTGCCGGCAAAGTGATTGGTCTCGGCCCCCGGCACGATCCAGCCGACCTTGTGGCCATCGACCATGCTGTAGACCGTGATTTCGCCGCGGACTTTGGCATCGGGGCCATT
>Ga0316604_10002414_pt1 | contig 14353 bp, 18 predicted proteins | sample OWC_soil_day20_C_FD_207650 | JGI IMG/M metagenome (GOLD analysis project Ga0316604, IMG submission 207650) | Wetland soil microbial communities from Old Woman Creek delta, Ohio, United States - OWC_soil_day20_CT | ecosystem: Environmental > Terrestrial > Soil > Wetlands | place: USA: Ohio... | reverse complement strand
CTGGCAAGACCGGTATCCGAATCATACGATAGGATGGTTCCAGGTGCAGCAGTATGAATATTGGCTATCTCATTTTTTGTCATGGCCACAAGAGAGTCAACTACTTCATTTTGATTCAATCCAAGATCACCTCAATAAGCTCATGCTCGGTATACCAGTCCTTGCCGTGAGTATCGCCATTATGTTTTAACGACTCCACACGAAACCACCCTGTCACCGTAGTACTCTCCACTCTCACCGCATCGCCGGGGTTTACAGTCGGTGCCAACAAGGTTTTAATCTTCCAGCCGGCCTTTTTCTCTTTTGTTTCTTTCTTACTTTTTTTGCGTTTCTTCTTTTTGGCTGAAGCCGTTGACGAATCCGCTCGTTTAACACCTTTGACAATTCGCTCCGGACTACCAACCAGACCGCTTTCAGCAGAAAAAACTAGGGCGCGAATACCTGTAGTACCGCCCCCCATAATGATTTGTAGTTCGTTGTTTTGTATAGACCATGTTGCACCGGCAGCGTCGCAAATTTTCCCTAGAGCCGTTCGTGCATAACCCGCGAATGAAAACCCATTCGGATAATCCGAAAAACTCACATCTGAGCCAATACGAGTGACTAGCCCCATTTGACCGGCTATGTCATTTGCTATTTTACTGCCATTTACTCCAACCGAATAACCAACAGAAAGAACACTGTCCCGAATTGCGACCTGTCCATCTGAAAGTGTCAGTTCCGTTACGGCATCCGGCCCGTCATTACTAGTCCAGCTCTGAATAATAGCCCCGCAAAAGATCCGCCTTAGTCCAACATCCTCCGAATAACCAACTTCCAGAATACATATACTGTCCGGTCTTTCCATTTTAGCCCGGGTGGCCGAAGCCAAATTATATACTTTTACATTACTTTTATTGGTATGCTGGGTTAGGTCTTTATCAATATCAAAGGTTATTTTCAGCCCTTCAATAACAACCCCATCGCCACTAGGCTGGCCTACCGTTAATCTTGCAAGCCTATTAAACTGCGCCATCTAGTTCATCCTCCGGAATATATACCAGGTATGCCTTGCTATCCACAAAATCATCCCGGCATATATCTGTCTTTGTATCGTCCATCACAATACATATCAGCTCACCTTTCGGTAACGTTGGCCTTCTATACTGAGCAAGCATCGGATAATTGGGGACACAGCGGATTCCCTCGATAATGGACGTGTTATCCTCATCCCGAATTCCCATCGTCCAAAAAGATGCAGTATCATTCCAGGAAAAGCGCAGTTTGAAAGACTCACTATCCAACGTAACAGAAAGAAGAAAATCATTCGCGTCAGAAAGTGTGATTTTTATCATGAGCCAAATATCCCTTTCATAATTGATTTACTTTTTGTTGCAGTAGTTTGGGTTGTGCTGTCGCTGCTAGAACTACTATCACTGCTCCCCGTTCCAATATCCGTTTGGGTGGCCGTTCCCGCGTCCTTTTCCGTCTCACCGGCTTTTCCCGCCGTCAACGAATCCACGTAGTCTTCCGAAATATCGACGGTTTTAACAACCACCTTGCGGATCTTCGTAAACTCCAGTGGTATTTTTACTATCCGGCCATTTTCAGTATTTCGAGGAATTTTTGCCTCGGTCATCACCATGTTTTCATAAATTTTGGTGGACGTGACGATTGTGATTGGCTGACCATCATTATAAATCTGCTCCAACTGCGCTATTACTGACGGTATTAAGTCTGGGCTATTTCCCCCAAAGCGAGTATACCAAGTAACAGGAGAATTGGAGACTGCGATAACCATGGATAATTTCAGCGGCTGTTTAATAATATGGTCTGCTACAACAAAGCCGTCCTCGACCGGATGTTCCGTCACTTCACTAGAAAGAGTATATTCCTGTTCAACCAGTACATCGCATTCAATCACGCCTATTTGCGTCGGCTGTTTAGGAGCAGAAAATAATACCGCCGCCTGATCTGCCATCTGTCATTCCTCCTTTATCCCATCCCTGGACCGAAGGACAAATTAGTACCGAGTTGACTATATGCATCGCCATAGGAATTTTCAGCAGTTCCCTGTAAGAAAGAGGCCTGTTGAGTAGGAGTACCTGGAGGAACAGTCACATTGACATCTATCTGTTGATTCATGACGCCACCGCCACGGCCCGCTCCTGCCGCATTCTGGAGGCTGACAGTCTGAGAAAGGTCAAGCCCCGCAAACTTCGCTATCATTTGTCCTGCCCAACCAAGTTTATTAAGGACATAGTTGGCAATGGCCTGCCCAATTTGCTGCATGATTGATATAGCCGTAGTCAAAAGGTTGTTTAGGAATTGAATTGCCGTATCAATTGCAGCACCCCATTCACCCGTGAAGATTTGAGTTAAAAACTGCAAAGCCAGGATAATCCCGTTAATCATGCCATTCCAAGCAGCTAATAGTATATCGAAAAGCACTTGACCATTATTGGTCAGTTCCAAGAACTGATCGATTACCCATCCTATAACCGGCGAAGCAACCGCTATAAACGCATAAAAAGTTTCCACTATTGCATCTTTCAGAACGTAAAGCAAAGGTATAATGTTTTGCTGTATTCCTTCCCATAGTCGACTTAAGCCATCAAGTAGCGGCGTTATATACTGGCTAGCCTGACTCTTAAACTCATCCCATGGCCCGATAAATTCACCGATCAGCGAGTCGCCGCCTTCTATCCAGGTATATACATCTTCTAGTGCCAAAGCTAATATGGCTACTGCTGCCGCTATCGCTAACACATAAGGATTGGACACCACGAATGTTCGGAGGGCTACAGCGACTGCGCGAATACCTGACGTAATTGCTCCCCATTTAAGAGCTACCATTCCAGCGCCAAAAGCGAGCATAAGCAAGCCAGCTAATTTAAAAACTTGATTCCAGCCACCCAACGCTTTAACCACACGCCGCACGCCACTATCCAGCCTATCTACTACCCAGTCAATACCACTGGCTGCAGCCTTAAAACCACCAGTTTCTTTACCAATATCGGAAATGAATCTGCCAAATTTGTTTTTGGACACCTGTATGGCCTGGCCAATAGTTAGTGGCATTTTTTCAAACTGTGTGTCCATCGCGCCTTTAGCTTTGAGAATCGCATTGAAAACACCTTCGCTGGTCAACTTTCCTTCTGCGCCCATTTGTTTCAGGTTACCTATGGTCGTACCGTAAGCCTTGGCAACCTCCTGCATCAACATGGACGCATTTTCATCCAAGGATTTTAATTCATCCCCTTGCAATCTACCGGACGAAAGAGCTTGCCCCAATTGAAGGATAGTTGCTTTCGCTTCTTGCGTACTGGCACCGCCAACGACAAGACCTTCATTTACAGTTTCCACAACCGCCAAAATCTGATCCTGCGTGGCCCCAAATTCTTTCGAACTTCGCCCAAGTTTCTGGTATAGGTCAGCAGTCGCAGTATATTCCTGCCGAGTACGATTCGAAATATCATAAATGGATTCTAAAACTTGTGCTTGTTCTTCGGCGCTTTTTGTCACCAGGCCAACGCGTGCCTCCATGCTTGTCCACTCATCGGCAATTTGTGATATTTCATGAATGCCGAAAGCCACGCCAATAGCAGCGCCAATCCCGGCAATGGTAGTAACCAGGCCGCTGGCCTTTTCTCGTATCCCCTCAATTGTGCTTTCAGCTTGTTTAGCTTTTGCCTCATCAAAAGTAAAACCCATTCTTACGAATAGCTCACGAACCGTCATCTGCTACCCTCCTTTACCTTCGGCATATTAGCTCGTTGAATATCGTCCTGCATATCAAGCAAAGCGTTAATCTTCAATAAGTCGGCCAAAGAATACACCCCGACTTTTACTTCAGTCAGGGTGCATTTTCCGGCCAGGATCGGCCGCCAAATTAAAAGCTCCTCCGATAGTTTCGGATGGATCTTACCGGGAACTTTTATTTTGTTCTCTTCAAGGCCACGGCTTTCCCAGAGAGGCTCTTGAAGAGCTGCGTAAAATCCCCGTAGTTAACCATAAGGACTTCCACAATCAGCATTAACATTCCAGAAATATTGCCGGTAAACAGTTCATTAATTTGCGCCTCTCCCAACCGACTAACTTCCCGGCCAGCGATACTGACAGAAACATAATCCTTGTCCAGTATCCGGGCGCACATCTTTTCAAGCTTCAGTCCATCAACATGCTCAGCCAGCGCGGCAAACGCTTTTTCGACAGCCTGCATATCCAGCTTTTTATTTAAAACACTATTATTGTCCTTACGCTGCTTTTCATCGACCTCGCCGGAATCATTATCATCCGGGCTTACAAATTCATCATCCTTCTTCTTAGGCGATTCGCCATCCAAAGCCGAAAACACATTACCTATAACCGGCGAGACAAGTTTTTGCAGATCACCTAAAAGACGCAAGGCCAAAAATGGATTCATAGGGCGAATATAAAATGTATCGCTGCCCTGTCGATATTCCGTAATTTTTCCACCATCAAACATTAACTATTACCTCCTACAAACAGCGTAGCCGCTCCGGTTTCAAAAACCCACTCGTTTTCCTTGGCCTCTTTCTCACGGCTGACTTTTGGATAATTTGTAACCCACGCCTGAGTAGCGGCAAACGTTGTAGTTCCGCTAAGGTCTTTCATGGAGATTGGTAAGATACCTCCGCCGGTACTTTGATCAGCTGCATATATGGTACTTAGATAATCATTACTGGAACTGGACGCTTTAAGTTTTACCGTCACTTTGCAGCGGGTATCGGGATCGATGCTTCTAGTTACTCCACCATCGCAGCCAATAACTGACTTAGTTCCTTCCCCGAGCGGTTCAACTTCAATGATTGAATCCTCAGTGAAACCCTTTATTTCCACCCCGCCAAAAGTAATAATGACTTTCTTTGGATTATATGTTTTTGTACTCAATTATTTCGCCTCCTTACGCCAGGCTCTCATAAGTTAATGAACCGGTTACATTGACAACATGAATTGCCCCGGCCAGTCGCGCCGTAAAACTTACATCGTTCAGCTCACGATTTGATTTATCCGTTGTGCTAACGTCATAGTTAAGCGGCACGCTGATAGTAAATCCGGGGTTTTCATCGTTGTCATCGTCATACTCGGTTGGTGCAATGCCGCCATTGGTCTGACCCTCAACCAGTGCCTTGCGAATTTGTGCTTCAATAATCGCAATACCGGCGTCCGTATACGGGATCTTATCGCTATTAACCATCTGAGTGAAAATATTTGTCGCGATTTCTTCCTGCAACCAGTCGCGGAAACGAATAACGTCAATCCATTCCCCCGCAGCTACTTTGCCGTTTTGGGTAATGGTCGTACTACGGAATTTTTCAAAGGTGTTCCCGTTTTTCCCCGTAACGGCGTTATATTCGGTTTCGCTCAAAGTGTCGACTGTTATGCCGCTAAGTTTCTTATTGGCCCAAGTCTCACCACCTGGATCAATGGAAAAGCACCGCGCCGCTATAGCCACTTCCGGATATTCGGTAGCCGCATCCTCATGATACCACCAATGTGTCCGATAGTAGCTTTTTGCCATCAGTTTGCTGCCAGTATCCGTATCCACAGAAGCATCTATTGCGTCTTCTTCGGCAATCGCTGTACCAAATAATTTGGTTTGCGTTTCTGTCCACGCAGCAGCAGCCATGATGTCGGCTGACGTCCGGCTTGTGAGCGCCCAGCCATACCAGTCGCTATCTTCTTTCTTAATTGCCGCCATAGTCTCAGCAATCGTTTCGCTGCCTTCCACAAATTCAGCGATTTCTAGCATAGTTGATACCGCCACAGTAAACGCAGTTCCTGCCGTCTTGTTGGACAATACCAATTGATCATCAGATACAGTCACGTTAAGCACCGAAGCAGTATCAGCCGAAAATTGCTCTTGTAACCCTGCCAGTATTTCAGCAGTAGTCGCGCTATCGTCGCCCGTATATGAATAAGCGGTGGTTTTGGTGCTGCCATTAACTTTCGCCTTAACCGTGACCTTATACGTGCCTTCATTGCTCACTGTTTTGACACCGATCTTCACCCCATCCACCTGGCGGCGACCTACTTTAATTTCAGATGGACGCGGCGTCTGGTCAAAACCGTTACTAACTGCCACATATAGCAGGTCATCTGTCGAAAAACCATCATCAACCATGGAATCCACGTCTGTATAAGTAAGCATACGAGTAAGCGAATACGGGTGATAACCGACCACTAAAAGCGTACTGAATCCTTCTTCTGATACCGGCGTAGTATCCAGGCTGATTGATACATTCGCTATGCGGGATATATTAGCCATTTTCATCCTCCCCTACAGTAAAATTTGTACCATCGGCATTAATGGTAATTTTATCAATATAGCCTGTTTCGTCAGTCGTAGAGACGACAAATCGGACGGAAAAATCAATGGACGCCCGTTCCTCATAGGTCGCAGCGTCCAATAATCCGGTTAAATCCTGGATATTTTTCACATCAAAAAAGGCCACACAAGCACCGAAACATCGTTCGACGATAGTTGGCCTTTGGAGCGATTGCTCCAATTCTATAAGCATTTGTTGGGCATTATCTCCGAAATACTGTACTTCCAGCGTCGCCACCCGATCACCCCGAACTTCTACCACACCCTGGGTACTAGTGAACCGCTCTTCGTCTAGCCCATCCCTGCGGTAAGCATAAAGCCGAAGCACTGCAAAAGGTTTTTTCGGCTTAGGTCCGTTTTGCCTAGCCCATATAACGGTACAGCCTAAAAGCTCGACAAGCATTGATTGTATAAAATCCTCACTAATCACCTTCGGTCACCTCTACCGCAAAGGCTTTATAGTACTTAAGCTTTCCATCCTGGTACGGCGGCGAACAAGCTACTACCTCCCACTCAGCTCCCGCCCAAGTAAGTGTGTCCGGACTAGTCGGCTCCTGTTCATCCTCACCCTGCATGGCTGACTGCAGCAATGTGTCTGAGTAGATTTTAATCACTGAGCCGGTACGGCGGCCTTCCGGCAACGCTTCCATTTCTTTAATTGTCGCCGGTTGAACACTTGCCTTTATGGATAGCTCGGTTTCGTCCCCTTCATGCCACTTGCCTTTTACATACTGACCAGCCGCGCACCGTTGCACCGTTTGAGTTTTAAAGAAACTACTTATCATGACTTTCTCCTCACAATATGCCTAATGGATTGCCGCAGGCGTCCCGTATCAATAAGAGGACGATCGCTTCCTTTCCGTCGGATGGTAACCGGAGCATTGGCCGTCCATGGACCGTCAACAATTTTACGCTGAATGATGCCCGTCATCTTCTGCCCGGTCAACTCAAGTGCTTGGGACGCTGACAGTTTCCGCAAGACGACTCTTTTTAAAGCCCCTTGCATAAAACTATCAAGCTCATTAAGATTCTCATCAAAAGACCGCCTCGTAAAGGCCCGTTCCGGTATTTGATCGGTACCGAACTCATTATAGGCCGCGATCATTGCCATATCCTGACCGTCTTCCGATGTTTCGCCAGCCTGCACTCCAACATCAACAACCATGCCATCCGCCTGCTTTAATTCCCGCAAAATACCGGACCAGCCTTTGTCAATGTCGGTTACACCATACTTTCCCACGCAATCACCTCATCCTGGTCAAGCCAGGCACAATGCACTTTCTGGCCAATGCTTGAAACTCTTGTCCATAGATAGTTCGATCTAATGGGTTATTATAATCTACGTTGGCAGGGCTAGCATATTCCTTTTCAATATCCCCGACTTTCTCCTTGGTTACTATACCCGTGACACCGGCGCCGCCAGTTTCGGCAATTAAGCCCTGCATAGCAAAGAGGTGGGCGGCATAGTTAGCAACTGCCTGGGCATAGAAAGAGCCAAACCGCGACGCTGATACATGCGGTTTGGCCAGTTCAATCATGGTATTGACTTCATCATCAGTTTTCGAGGAAAACTCCGGAACAAGCGCCCGAAAAACAGTTAGCACATCCATAACTACTTACTCTTTTTCGTGTCAGCAATTTCTTCGGTACTTGCCGCAGCATCCGTTGTCCCCTCAGTACTTTCAGTAGACTGTCCACCTTCAATGACAGTCAGGTGACCCTTTTCAACGGCAGCCTTGACTTCGGGATGCTCAAGATAAGACGAATTAACCTCTTGCGCTTCCGCCCCAGGGATTAGGTTTGTATCCCCAAGACAATAAATCATGCTGCCGTTATTGCGGATTTTCGCTGTTACTATAGTCATACCCATTTATACGTCCTCCTTATATTCCTGAAGCCTTAATTGCAGACAGCGGGAAATGGAAAATTACACCCGCACAACGAGAATGGCATGGAATTACATATTCCAAACCTTTCGGCTGCGGCGCGAACTGCTCATACATCTGCGGTATTTCCAGGGTAACTTTATCGGGATCTTTCTTGTACACAAAAAGCAAATCAGCACCATCGGTGCCAGCTCCTTCACATTCCGGTGTCGGCAAGACTTGCTTAATGTATGGGTTGTTATCTAAGAAATACTTCAAGATGGTTGTATCCGAATTATCAGACCAGGGAGTACTCGCCAAATACGAATAAGTGCCATGTGGCATTAACATGGTATCCGGCTTTTCAACCCCTTTGGTCAAAGTTACAACCTTGTTGGTGATAGCGTTAAGATCTCGAATGATTTGCTTACCCGTCTTGTTTTCAAGTTTTGTACTGCTATCAGTTCCATCCGCCGTTAAGGTATAAACAGTTACATTGGGATGGGTAAATAGACCAACAAGGCCGTTTTCCTCGTCACCAAAATAAGCAATTTTATTTACAGTTTGGTCATTTGCCATACGGGCAGCATTCGCTTTGCGCTGTTCAAGAGGCTTTCCTGCCTTTCTTGCAGCTCTAACATCCTGAATACTATACCCAAAGGAATTGCCAATGCCTTTTACTGTCGCACTATAAGGCTTCCCCTTCGAATCAGCCCGCGGCAAATCCGTTGAATAATTAGAAATAATTTTAGCCATACCTGTAGGCTCATACATATGGCAGGTAATAACTTCTGCTCCAGGATCCGCTTCATTCGATACGGGTATATTTTTAGTTGCCGTTAATTCAGCAAATTGTTTTTCGTAAGCTTTTGTCTTAATATATTCAAGTTCACGAGCAAAAAACAAGCTTTCATTCGCATCGAGATTATACCCTGACTGAATCGCGGCATAATCCCTTTCATCGTATCTTTGTTCGTTTTTCATTTACCGAATTCCTCCTCTTAAGACAACTCGATGGCAACAAGGCCGCCGGTTGTTGATGTATTAGAAGTAATAAACTTAGCACCGGTAACCGCAACAGTAACAACCGGTGTGGTTAATGCGGCCAACGCAGTGGCTCCAGCGGCGTTTGTCCATTGACCGGCATTATCACCAGTGCAAATAAGATAGGCGGCAGTTTCAGCGGTAATTGCATAACCGCTAATAAAAGGCACCCATGCACGGCCTTTTCTGAGAACCGGCACAGTGTTTTCCGCAGCATATATAACCTTGCCGTCAGAGTCCTGTTCCTTGGCTTGTAATAAGGCCACACCGAGAAAGCCTGTACTAAAAGTCGCAGAAGGAACCTTTGCCTGTATTTCCGGATCAGTACCGGCAATTAGGCCAAAACCAAGGCCTATGGCCGTTTCCGCAACTTTGGAATCAATTGTACGGGGTGAAATATCATATAACGTGCCGACAATGGCCTCGTCCATATATTGGCTATAGGATGTTTGCATTATTCTTTACCTCCCTTAAATGCATTTTGCTGATTTTCGATCATGCGCTGCCGGGCTTCTGTGGAGCTGGAAGGCGCTTCGTCTTTTCGTTCCTGATCCGCTGGATTGTTAATGGCTTTACGTTGTTTACTCATCGCATCATCCCGCATTGCGGTATCTTCCTTAACCATATCGAACGCCGCATTAACATACTCATCCGATTTCTGGCTAAGGTCCATGCCGTCGCCGCGTACCGCCTTAACAACCGCTTCTTTGATCTCCCGCTCTGCCATTTCATCGGCCTTTTCGATTTTATGTTTTTCAGCCACCGACAAAAGAGAAACACGCTGTTTTACGGCCTCGTGTAAACCGTCAGCGTGTTCTTTATCTTTGGCTTTCAGTTGTTCCTCGAATTTTCCTTTATCGGCTTTGAGCGTGTCCCTTTCTGCCTCGGTAGTATCAACCTTCTTCTCAAGGTCTTTGTTTTTATCTTCGAGTTCAGAATTGCTTTTACGTAATTCATCAAAGGCAACAATGACCTCAGGCGCGGCCTCGTACTCAATACCGTTATCTAATCTGATTTTCCCCATTGGTTTATCGTCCTCCTCATCATAATAATCCTGGTTACCATCCATGTTAAGCCTGGCCAGCGGACCAGCGCGGCCTTTCGGCACCACAGCAACATGATTATACCTAATATTCCTTTGAACCGCATCATACCTTTGCCCTTCCCACTCTCCTGGCGTTTCCTCAGTATCTAAGCTGTAACCGCATGATAATTCTCTATTGGGAGTATCAAGATTGTATATAACCATAGGAGCACGTAAATTACTTCCATCGGGTATACCTTCACTTAGTACCGTCCCAATAGGCTGAACCGTTTTAATATTATCGGCACGAACTATACCGGGATGCCCAACCGTAACAGGCTTACCTTTAAGGCTTGCCAAACTGTCGGGGTGGAATGCCTCTTCTGGCGGCCTAAATTCTCGCCGTATACTGCCATCCACATTTCGATACTCTAATATTCCTACTCTGCCTATTACCGGGCTATCCTGTATGAATCCCTCCGGTGTTTTAGTGGCTCTTATTTGAAAGCGGTCATAGCGTTCTACTTGCAATTTACTCACCTCCTCCCCGGCATCCCGACATATTGTATCTTATCCAGATCAATCACCGGCAAAGCCACGCATCGACAATAAATTGCTTTCCCCGGGTGGCCCCCAGGAGGTGGGCCAATCCACTTATACTCTTTGCCTTCCCTTGCAGAATGTTGCGGCCTAACCCTTGAATCCTTCGATGTACTCCACACATATGATTCAATCCCCACACCTGTCTGCCGATACTTGGTTAAATCGCCGTTGAGCTTTCCAACCTGGTCCCTGGCGATCAGCTGCGACCGGCGATCCGTCACCTCATAAACACGTTTAATGTCGTCGCCCATTTCACTGCCAAGGCTTCCATCCATTAACCCCCGATTAACAATGCCCTCCACATCGCCGAAAAATTGTTCCGGAATGCTTTTTATAAGCCTTACGTTTTCAGCCACCCACATATTAGTCAACTCTTGCAACCAAGGCTCATGCTGAAAAATATCAACCTGTAGCGCTGACCTTATAGCGGCCTGAAACTGCTTACTGTTATAGTCGTCGGTCAACTTGGCAAGGCGGCGTATTTCGGCTTCCATTTGCATGTCGCTGATCTTGGAACCAAACCGTTTTCGGACGGCCTGCATTATGGTGATGATATCCGCGCTTACTCCATCAGTTTTAATCGTGCTATATGTTGCCAGCCTTTGCAGGGAAGCCAATTCCTCTTTTCCGGCTTCGAGAAGTGCCTTAACAAGCCGCTTAGCAAATCGCTGATACTCTCGCTCCAAGCCCACAGGATAAAGCCAGCGGCGTTTCGCAACAAATCTACGCTGCTTCTGTGACATTAACGGGCTCCTCCGGATTTATTTCTTCCTTTGGTATTTCCTCCGGTGTAGGATCTACTGGTTTCAACGAAAGATCAATTTCATATTCACCTTCATCGGCCAGCTTTTGGCGTACTTCTGACGGATCGAGCGCGGACATGCCAACATAAACCTGACGCTCCTCGGCTTTTGTTTTATCTGTTTCTGCCTTGAATTTTTCAGTCTCAGCCTGTTCTTTCTCGCTCGGCACCCATAACGGGTTAAACTTCACCGCCCATTTTTCGGGCTGGCGGCCTTTGAACAAGCCTTGTTTTGAAAGCATCAACAGTCTAACCAGCCGATCCAACGGAGATTTCGCCTGGCGTTTTTGAATTTGTCCAACATAACCATACCAGCCTTCTAAGTCGCTTTCGCCCGTTGCATTCATTCCGGCTGGACTGCGACCAAAGAGTACAGTAAAAGGAATATTGGCCACCGCCGACACTGCAAGGCCAAAGCTGTCCAGTAGTTCCGGTATTTGCGTCAAAGACATGCTTTTAACCTCGAATTCGTCTTTTGCATCAATGGCTATTGTATTCATAATCGACCGGGCCGTATCGATCAATTCCAGCCTCTTTTTGACTTCACCCTCGCCCTCTTGGGTGGTTAGATTTTCGAGTAACCCGTCGAGCTTTAAAATGGCCTGGCTCATTCGCTCCATAATTTTTAGTGCAAGGCTTTGAGCATGACCATTGTTTAATAGTTCATCCCATAGTCCCTGAAGCGAAGGCAGTCCCCACCCCTGATATCTAAGGCGATAAAGATCAGGCAGCGGATCACCGGGAAATAATAACAACCGACTTTCATGTACCAAAAACGGCATACCACAGGCAGGCGTAATTTGATAATATTGTGCTTTTCCATACTGCATATTTCGGGGATCTTCATACAAAACGGCGTCATTCCAAAACACCTGCGTTTTGTCATATACCCGAAGTTCTTGAATCGATTGCAATTTATTTTCATTCAGTGGTTCATCAAGTAAACCACCATCATCGGCCACAAGTAAGATAACACAACCGCCGTAAAGACGGGACCATCTGAGTGCATTCGCAAAATGTGCTTCGGCATTCAAATCATCCAACATTTGAAGAGCCAGTCCAGCCTCTTCATCACCTTCAACTGTAATCCAATTTTTTACGGCCTCATCCGCCGGCAGACTAACTATCTTCCGGGCAATGGCATTCCCCATAAATAAATCGCTCAACATCTGGTCTGTTAGTATTGGACCAGGCGAAAAAGAAAAATTGGCCGAAGGATCTTTGTTTTTCATCCCATGGCCAATAACTGTATTTAAGTATCCGTCTTGCCTATCTGCCATTATGAAGTTACTCCCTCCCAACTGCGTATTGTCTGGATAGTATAAAGCCCATAGCGTTCAGCATCACTCGCATGGTCATTCTGCTTTATCGGTTTGTCCTCGCCACGGGAATGCTGTGCCTTTTCGTCCCAGATATAAGCGCTTTTTTCTTTGATTGTATTTATACAAGATTTATAAATAAAATAGCGGAGATCCGACAACAAACTAGCCACATAGCGAATACCATCCAGCACTGAGTTATCCGCTTCCTTGACATTGAATCCGTCTTTTCGTAGCTGCGTTATAAAACTGGCCGCGCTCGGATCAACAATAATCGGAACTCGCCTAATTCCTATAATGCTCTTTGCATCTGCTAAAAATTGTTTTAGGTCCGAAGAATACTCAGCATCTGTTTTTTGCTTACCGACTTTCTTGCTGTCGTAATAATACTCCCGAATAGTATAATACTTATTTCCCACTCGCCCCTGTAGCAAAAATACAGTAGCATTACTGGTTCCGTAGTCACTCGACACCCACAGCCGGTCAAAGCTTTTGGGCAATTCGCTAATAACATGTTTCGCAGCATCAAACATATCATAAATCGCGCCCGCAGCCATAACCCACAAGCCAAGAATATATCTTTTATAGAAAATTCCTGAATACATTCGCTTGTAACGGTTTTTAACGGGATCTGACAAACTCAAATTATCATCCATTGTAAAATGCAAATAGACGGCATTCTTTTCGTCGGCTTTTTCAATGTACTCGGCATTAAACCAATGATATGGCCCCTCTGGATTGCAGTTGAACCAAAGTTTAGCACCATTAACCGAGCAACGTGCCGTGGCCTGATTCACAAAGCTTTCAGGCATCAAAGCTACTTCGTCAAAAAGCATACCAGCTAACGTAATACCCTGAATCAAGTCCTGGCTACGCTCATCCTTGCCGCCAAAGATATAATAAAAATTTGTTTTCCCGCCCCGGCTTATTTCAATCATGTTGTCGGCGCGATGGTCTTTGACACGATACTTAAGCGCCTTCAACATTCTTTTAAGTGGAGCCAGCACATTGCGGCGAAATGACCCGATAGTTTTACCAGACATACCGAAGTTCTCGCTATCGAACAAATCCATTGACCATTGGACATATGACAGTGACATGGAAATAGTCTTACCTGACCGGACAGAGCCGTCCGCGATAATCATATCCTTGTCATGAACTGGAGAATTAGGCAACCACCACGTAAGGACTTGGAGTTGCTTTTTAGAGAATGTCTCAAATTTAAACGTCGTTACTTTAAGAGCCATCGCCCCACACCTCCGACACTTTGCCGCTTAAAGCGTCTTTGAAATTATCTACGCCCTGGTCATTTTCATTGCCATCATCTCCCTTGAGCTTCGCAATCTCAGCTTTTAGTTTTTCAAG
>Ga0316604_10002413_pt1 | contig 14362 bp, 14 predicted proteins | sample OWC_soil_day20_C_FD_207650 | JGI IMG/M metagenome (GOLD analysis project Ga0316604, IMG submission 207650) | Wetland soil microbial communities from Old Woman Creek delta, Ohio, United States - OWC_soil_day20_CT | ecosystem: Environmental > Terrestrial > Soil > Wetlands | place: USA: Ohio... | reverse complement strand
AACACCCCGACGTCTGCTACCGCTTGCATAATCCTTGTATTTATTACACAAATTTATAACGGCGCTTCGATTAGTAAACATGGTATTTTTCTATGGTTATCATTGATAAAACCGATCGATGACCTACCTTCGTCTCATGGAACTACGCCAATTGCGCTATTTCGTGAAAACAGCAGAAATCCTAAACTTTACGGAAGCTGCAAGTATGCTTTATATCAGTCAAAGTACCCTTTCTCAGCAGGTAAAACAGCTGGAAGAAGAACTGAATACCCCTCTTTTTGACAGAATAGGCAAAAAAGTGATGCTCACAGAGGCCGGCAAGCTTTTTCTGCCCTATGCCAGACAGAGCATTCAGAACGCAGAAGACGGCCAGCACCTGCTGCAAGACCTGCAGGAACTGGAAACGGGTGAACTCGCCATCGGTGTCACCTATGGTTTGCAAGCCCTGCTCACCCCTGCCTTAATGGAGTTCTCTGCCCGGTACCCCCGCATAAAGATCATCGTGGCCTCGGGGCCTTCCCTGGATCTGTTGGAAAAACTACGACAGGTACAACTGGATTTTGTGCTCTCTTTTACTCCTGCCCAGAAGAATGATGTCCTGATCTCACAGACATTGTTCGAATCCCGTTTATCCCTCATCGTTCCAGTCAATGATCCACTCACTGCACGCAAAAGTGTAGATATAAAAGAAGTGGAAAGTCTGCCATTGCTCATGCCTTCCAAAGCCTTCAACACCCGGAGTTTCCTGGATAAAATGTTTGAGAAAAATAAGATCTATCCTGATATCAGAATGGAACTGAGCGACATCAGTATATTATTACAACTGGTGGCTACAGGGCGCTGGTATACCGTATTAACAACAGCTTCGCTGGTGGGTCAGACCGCGGTACAGGCTGTGACGATCACCGGAAAGGAAATGAGCAGACAGGCCACCATCTCGTGGCCAGCAAATGCTTATCGGAAAAAAGCGGCGATGGTATTTGCAGAAATGCTGCAACAGTTTGGAGGAGAATGATCAGAAGGCTTCACCCAGCATCATGCTGAAACGACCACCCGTTGAGCTAACACCATAGTCAAATGCAATATTAGTATTAGAGCGTTTATTGAACTTTACTCTCAAACCAGTACCCACAGCTGGATGTGGGGCAGTAAAGCGATATTCTTCGAGTTTGGTCACTGCATTCATATTGGCAAAGACCACAAAACCCAGAAAACCATTGGCTGTAATATCTCTGCGATATTCAGCTTCCAGATCCCACAAACCTTTGCCCCTGTATCTATTTTGCGTAATTCCCCTTCCACTGTGGGTCGTAGGATCCCAACCGATACTTGGCAAATCAAGATATGGGGTTTTATTACTCAGTGCTGTCCAATAAAAGCCCCACAATGCCAACACATTCTGGCTACGTTCATCTCCAAAATGCAGATATCTTCTATAATCTACATACAATGAGGGCCAGTTTTCACTACTGCCCAGCCATTTAAAGTTATAGCGCAATACGGTATTGAAAAAATACCCTGACTGTGGGTTGATAGAGTTCTGACGGGCATCTTTCTGCAAGTTAAATGAGATACCGGATGACACGGAATGCTTACCCAACTGGGTCCCGTATTCATAATGACTAAATTCCGGCAGCGATACGCTGTCATTGTTTTTGAACTTGATGGCCGAATTCCAGTCCAGCATGTAACCCAGACCAGCCATCCATTGACCACCGTCTAACTTGTGCAGCCAGGTTTGATAAAACCTGAAATAGTTGCTGTTTAGTATTTCCTTCTGATCATTGGACACGCCCTCTCCTAACCCCCATGTATATTGTGGGTTGATAATGAAACGCATATCACCGGTCACATTATCCTTATTGCCCATAAGCCAGATATTGCTGTGGAAGCTAAAAGAAAATCGTCCCTTGAACGAAAATGAAGGGGCAAAAGAGACGTTGGACAAATTGGTAGATGCCCGTGGTCCCATATAAAAAGCCGCATTGGTACTGGTTATCAGCGCCACGCCACCACCGGGGATATTGGTCGGTATAGGTACTAATGAATAATAGACCCTCTTGTCTCCCTTCTTAGGCATCTTCTTGCCGTGAATATGAAATGTCTTGCTGAAGATGTCGATTAAGTCAAGTTTAGGTACTGTATCCACATCATAACCATAATATCTCCTCATTCTTGGGATCGAATCCTGGGCAATGGCGTCAGTTGTAAGCGTAATTAATATAATTAATAGTAATCCCTTCATCACTGGTAATGATATAAAATACTGTGCCACAATTCAGTCCGCCATCAATTGACCACGATCATCATGATCGTTGAGAATGATCATTTCCTATGGAGCCGTACCGCCCTACCTTTGCAGTGATAATTATTCGAATTACTCACAATAAATAACCCAACAGGATAATTTTTTATCTAATTGGTTTGATAACAAACACAGGCGATCAATAAGTAAAAGAGATCAGATGATCAAATGCAAACAGCCGGCTTAGCACCGGCTGTTCATTTTTTATTTCTTCAAAGGTCTGTTGCTGAACTGCTTTCCAGCCCTATAGACAGCGAATATTTTTCTGTTTTTTTATACTGAACGAAAGGCGGAGTCTTTCAATGAATATTATTATCATAAGGTAAGGACCACCTTTCGTACTGGCATATCATTATGAAGAAAGATCCAATTCCTAAGGTGATCAAGCCTATGCTGGCTACGCTGGTCAACAAACCTTTTGATGAACCTGGCTGGTTGTATGAGGTAAAGTGGGATGGGTACAGGGCGGTGGCCTATTGCAACATGGGTAAAGTGAATATCCTTTCCAGAAATAATAAGCCTTTCAATGAAAAATTTTACCCGGTGTACGATGCGCTGTTGGCATGGGGTAACAATGCCGTGGTAGATGGAGAAGATAAGAACTTTTTAGTGCCGGAAGATGCGGCTGCTTTGTTGTATATGGCAAACCTGGGTGCAATAGAGATGAATCCCTGGAACTCGACGATCCATAACCCGGATTATCCTGACTGGTGTATGATAGACCTCGATCCTGATAAGGGAAATACCTTTGAACAGGTGATAGAAATGGCACAAACAGTGAAGGTGGTATTAGATGAATTGAAGATAAAAAGTTATCCTAAAACTTCGGGGTCTACCGGCATTCATATTTACATTCCATTGGGGGCGAAATATACATATGAGGAGTGCCAGTTGTTCGGCAAAATTATCGCGACAGAGGTACATAAACGCTTACCGAAATTTACGTGTATAGATCGGATGACCCGTAACAGGAAAGGGAAATTGTATATTGACTATTTGCAAAACCAGCCCAAAGCTACGCTGGCGGCGCCCTATAGTCTGCGTCCAAAACCGGGAGCGACAGTATCAATGCCGCTGCATTGGGAGGAAGTGAAGAAAGGATTGCAAATGAAAAATTTCAATATTAAGAATGCGATTGGGAGGATCAAAAGTGAGGGAGATATTCTCAAAGGAGTGTTGGGAAGGGGAATTAGTCTAAAGAAATTGATATAATTAATGATTCGGGATTTTGAAATTAAGAATATTTTAATCCATTGCTGAGAAAAGGTTAGATCAATCCTGGGAAATTAATTGTAATTTTCTAAGGTTAAGACCTTTTCTGATATGAAACTTCGTGTAGCCCATCTGCTGTTTTTATTTCTTGGTATTTCTGTAAAGGCGCAGCAACGCCCGAATATCATTGTGATCTTAAGTGATGACATGGGATATTCTGATATTGGTTGTTATGGAAGTGAGATCCATACACCGAATCTGGATCAGCTGGCCCAGACGGGGATACGGTTTTCACAGTTTTATAATGGGGCAAGGTGCTGTCCTACCCGTGCATCCCTGCTCACAGGCTTGTATCCCCATCAGGCAGGAATGGGCTGGATGCGGGATACGGATTACCAGTTGCCCGGTTACAGGGGAGACCTTAATCCTAAAGCCACTACGATGGCAGAGGTAGCTAAGTCCGCAGGTTATTCAACATTCCTGGCAGGTAAATGGCATGTGAGTCAGAATATCAAAGAGGATGGGCCCAAAACAAGCTGGCCGTTACAGCGTGGGTTTGACCGGTATTATGGCACGATACAGGGTGCGGGTAGTTATTTCGATCCGGCGGCATTGTGTAGAGACAATCATTTGATCTCTCCTTTTACAGATACGGAATATAAGACGGATAGCTTTTATTATACAGATGCCATTACACATGAGGCCATCCGGTTTATAAAAGAAAGAGATGCCAGCAAACCTTTCTTTTTATATGTAACCTATACAGCGGCACACTGGCCATTGCATGCCAGGCCGGCAGATATTGCAAAATACAAAGGGAAGTATGATAAAGGCTGGGATGTGGTGCGGGATGCACGATTCAGAAAGCTACGGCAGGAAGGTTTATTATCCAACAATACAGAATTAGCACCGGCAGATTATCCCGGTTGGGATAACGGGGTTGACAAAGCCGTGCAGGCGGCACGCATGGAAATATATGCAGCGATAATAGATGATATGGACCAGGGTATTGGGGCAATTCTTGCCACTTTAAAACAGCAAGGCATTGACAATAACACCGTCATCATGTACATGCAGGACAATGGTGGTTGTGCGGAAGATATTGGTGCTACAGGGGTTACGGGCAACTGGGCACCACATCCGGAAACGCTGAAGCCATTGAAAAAAGATGAAATCTCTTATGCCACCATTCCGCAAATTACAAGAGATGGGAAGCTGGTGCAGAAAGGAAAAGGTGTGATTGGGGGACCTGATTCTACCTATATTTCCTACGGAAAGTTTTGGGCGAATGTGTCTAATACACCATTTAGAGAGTATAAACATTGGGTGCATGAAGGCGGCATCTCTACGCCGCTCATTGTTCATTATCCGGGAGTGATCACCGGAAAGAATAAGATAACGCCTTTTGTAGGACATATAATTGATATTATGCCAACGATCGTAGAATTGACAGGGGCGACATATGCGGGTAGCATCCCATTGGAAGGGGTGAGCCTGGTGCCGTTGTTTAAGGGGAAATCGCTGGATAGAGGAAAAGCTATTTGCTGGGAGCATGAAATGAATAAAGCAGTACGTCTCGGCGACTGGAAACTGGTATCTAAAGGAGAATTACTAAAAGATAAAGAACATTATAAAGAGGGGAAATGGGAGTTGTATAATATGAAAAAGGATAGAAGTGAGCTACATGACCTGTCAGAGCTCTATCCGGAGAAGGTACAGGAATTAAGTGCTATCTGGAACGCCTATGCCAAACGGGTAGGAGTATTACCCGCACCGTGGAAACCATTGTTAGATTTAAACTAATCGTTCGCTATCGGACACGCCAAAAGGTGAAACCGAGCATATATTAGTTTTAAATAATCATACGCATTTTATAATCATATCATAAAGAACAGGCATATTCCGTGTATGCAGGTGGTAGCTAATCTCTACCCTTATGATCAGGACTTATATCAAAATCGCCTATAGAAATCTGGTCAGTAATAAACTGTACACATGCATCAATATTTTAGGACTTACACTGGGGATCCTATCCTGCGTTGCCATTTGGGTAACGTGCAACTTCGAGCTGAGTTATGAGAACTTCCAACCTGGTAAAGAGCATATTTACAGGGTAGTAGGAGATAGAATGGCACCAGAAGGCAGGCATGATTTTTTTTCAATGCCGCCGGATCCTGCAGCAGACGCCATCAGGGGGCATATCAGCGGAATAGCTGAGGTAGCGGACCTTCACGCATTTTATACCAAAGTCGATGTGCCCAATGGAAAGCGGTTTCCTGCTGCTGACAGCCGGCAGGAATGTACAGGCATCTGATAGTATGAGAGAGTTTATCATCAATGAAAGTGCGGCGAAGGCATTGGGGTTTGCCCATCCGGAAGATGCGATTGGAAAGGTTGCGGAAAGCGGCATGAGTGACGACGCCTCTCCTATCTGCCCGATTGTAGGTGTGGTAGCTGATTTTCATGCGCAGTCATTGCATGAAGCAATCAAGCCTGCATTTTTTACAGCATCTAAATTGTTCGCGATCAACCTGAGTGTAAAATTACATAGCGCAAATTTCTCTCAGATCACAGCGGCTTATAATAAGGTATATCCGAATGAGGAGTTTGAATATAAATTCTTTGACTATACGATAGCGGGGTTCTATGCCAAGGAGCAAAAGACGGCGGCGATATTAAATACAGCGACTACAATGGCGATATTGATTTCCTGTATGGGGTTGTTATGGTTGGCAGCATTTAGCATCCGGCAACGTACCAAGGAGATTGGTTTGCGCAAGATATTAGGTGCCAGTGTGGGGAATATTGTGCTATTACTGACTAAGAACTTTATTGCTTTAGTAATAATCTCTATTGTAATTGCGGCACCGCTTGCGTGGTATGCCATGGATCTGTGGCTTGCGGATTTTGCTTACAGGGTGGATATATGAGTTGGGTTATTTTTATTGGCGGGTGTCCTGGCGGTGGGGATTGCAATGGTAACGGTAAGCTTTCAGGCGTTGAGTGCGGCACTTGTAAACCCGGCGAAAAGTATAAAAACGGAGTAAATAAAAATTCTAAAAAATCAGTTCAGGGCCTCCTGCATTAACCCGGTAGGTGCCTGCAGCAGCAGGTACCTACCGGCCCCCTGCAAAAAATCGCTTCTGCCGAAGGCGGAAGCGATTTTTTGCCATTTTATTTCTATCTTGTTTTCAAACAAACCCTGCCAACTCACATGAAACTCAAAGTCGTTCGCAAATTTCTCGAATACCTCTACTCCAACTACATCGGCAACTTCATCGGCTTCGTCATCGGCATGATCTCCACCCGCCTTATCTCCCACTTCTTCACCACCCGTTCCATCCACAACCTCTGGGGCCTCACCACCCACAAAACCATTGTATCCAAACATACTTACACCAACCTCGAATGGGGCATTTCCATCATTATCGGGTTCATCGTGTTCGAACTCGTCTCCAAATGGCTCAAAAAGAAAATGGACGAGATCCTTCCCCGTTACAAACTCACCCAATGGCTGGTCGACAACCCTATCACACCTATTGAAAATCAATAACTTAATTCTCACAAAGCCGAAAACCACCTTTTCTACCCCCTAAAAACAGCTGTAAAAAGGGAACATTCCGGCCTGTTTTCCCGATTCGTTTTAGATGACCTTTGAATCATCAATCAAACAAACCGGGACATGAATATTAAAAATGCCACAACTGTATCCAATGGACTCCCTATAGGTGCGATCGCCACCTTTGGCGGAGACCTCTCAAACAGGGATCAGTTACAGGCATTGGAAAAAGAAGGTTGGTTACTGTGCGATGGTAGTTCATTCCCTACCAAAGAATATCCGGAACTCTACGCCGCCATTGGCAATGCCCACGGTGGAGACGAATCATATTTCAACATTCCTGATCTGATCGGACGTTTTCTGAGAGGGACATTACACAAGGCCAGGGGTACAGACCCGGACGCCAAAAACCGGGTTGCAGCCGCACCCGGGGGCGCTACGGGCAACCATACCGGCTCTTTGCAAAAGACTGCCACCGGTCTGCCTGCATCACTCTGGTCCCTCTCCATCACCGGTGCCCATAACCATACCTGCGGCAGGCTTACTGCCAATATGCACAGGGCATGGAGCGGCTCCCGGCAAGAAATGGCCAGAGGAAATCAAACAATTGCCACAGAACCGGGGGGCGCACACTTTCACACACTCACAGGATTTGACAATGCGACCCTTCCTATTAACGTGGCTTTATATTTCGTCATAAAATGCCGTGCACCACAAGTGCCTGCCGGCATCTTACCGGCAGGCACTATTACCGCCTTCGGAGGCCCACTGCCTCACATACCGGCAGAATGGCTCTATTGCGATGGCAAACCTTATGCATATACGGATCACCCTGTCCTGTCAGAAACGATCCTGGGCAACTTTGGCGGAGATGGTCTTAAAATTATTAATGTCCCGGACTTAAGGGGATATTTTCTCAGAGGTACTAGTCACTTAACTAACAGGGACCCGGATGCGGATACCCGCCATGCCCTTCACAAAGGGGGAAACACGGGCGACAACATCGGCTCAGTGGAGTATTATGCCACAGCATCTCCTCCCGGCATTACCACCACAACAGCCGGTGCACACAATCACCAGGTCGAAAGTGTGCCCGTGTCTACCCAAACTGCGGCCAAAGGCGCCACAGGATTCAATGCCTACAACTGTATCGCATGGACGGACGATACCGAACAAACAAACACCGCCGGCGAACATCTGCACACCATCCAGGGCGGCGACCAGGAAACAAGGCCTGAAAATATCTACGCCGATTTCCTCATTGCTGCAGCAGACATCGTTGGCGCAGCCCCTCCTGTAGGCACCATCATGCCTTTTGGTGGCGACATAACGGACAGGGATGTACAAATAAAACTGCAGTCAGCAGGCTGGTTTCCCTGCGACGGTAGCTCCCTGCGCAGACATACTTACCGCGAACTGTTTGACATAATCGGTACACACTTCGGTGGGGCGCCACTCACTTTTTCCCTGCCCGATCTGCGCGGTTATTTTGTAACAGGAGCCGGCAAACTAAAAGTTGGCACCATACAGGTGATCTCTACTACTGGCTTGCCAGCCAATCCGATTATCACAACTACCAATGGAAAGCATACACATGCTATCTACCGGGTGCCCGCCGAAAGGCATGCGATAGATCCTTCGGATGGTTATGAACTGGCAGCCTTCAATGCAGAAGTAAGTGAGACTTCAAATGATGGCGATCACTCCCATCTTGTTGCTGGCGGCGACCGGGAGTCAAGACCAATCAATGTAAATGTAGATTACATCATCCGCTTTAAATAGGCCTTTCATCCTTATACATCCCCCTCAATCATAACCTGCACACTACTTTCAGAAAGGTACGTGGACAAGGCAGCTCATGGGCTAGGTAGCTGCCCTCCACTGCCTTTTGAAAGTAGTAACAGGGAATTACCAGAATTAAGACAGTTTTTTATACATTTAGGTACACCTTAAACCATTTAATGTTTATGAACATCCCTGTTGCCATTATCTCCATAGCTATGGTAGCTATGACTATGACTGCCTGTCAACCAAAACAATCGCCTTCCATACCGGAAGATGATCACAAAGACACGCCTACGGTAGTATTGCTTGACAAAGACACTATCAGTATAGAGTTTGCAAAAATCTATGTGAACAATTATGCAAAACGTGCCGGTAAAATCCCGGTGGATTCAGATTTCTGGGATGGCTCCACTGCTATGATCGATGGCAAACCTCACAAGATGGGCTCCAATACACGCACCGTATGGTTCAGCGTTTCAAAACTGAAAGCACTCGTTGACCAGCTGGAAACAGAGGGCGGCGATGGTATCCGTTTTTATCTGGCATCGTATGACAGTACGTACAATAAGTACGACAGCGCACATACACACATTCCGGAGAAACCATATTGGAACCGTAACACGCTTGTCATGGTGACGACCCGGGATTCCACCAGAAATGACAGCATCTTCCATTGGGATTACTATAATAACGATCCTCATGGTACTTTAGGCAAAGGCCGAATCATACTTGCTGCACCTGAAAACCGTGGAGAACTGTGTCCTCCGCCCGCTAACTGTAAGTCTGCCGGCGCATTGTTAATTACTCAATGATTTGATTATACAGCATGAAATTATATTTTACAGTAAATACCGTCGCAGAAATGATCTGCCTTTTAATAGGGGTGTTTTGTCTTGCAAAAGACAAAACGCCCATATGGCGGTATTTTATCATCTTTTTGTTGCTAACCTGTGTGACTGAACTAACAGGTATATATATCAGGGAAATGACAAACATGTCCAATGCGCCCTTATATAATGTATACCTATTGGTAGAATGTGGTTTTATTAGTTATTTCTTCTATTATCTGTACCTGCAATACACCAATAAACGCAGTACGCTCATCCTCTGGCTATGTATATTTCTGGCCATGTATGTACGGGAAAGTCAACTCCTTCATTTTGCAAAGTTCGTAAACGTTACTGCCTCTACAGAATCTGTAGTATTTGTACTGGCAAGTCTGTATTTTTATTATCTTATCTTAAGGGACGAACAGTATGTAGTCCTGAATACCTACGCGCCATTTTGGTGGGTGAATGGAACCCTTATATTTTACTTTGGTAGTACAGCGACCAATATTTTCAATGATTATCTGGTGCATGACAAAATCTCGCTTATCTCTTCTTCGATCAGGTATGTCACCTTTTCAATCCTGAATGTGTTGTTGTATGCCTGTTGGTCATACGCTTTTATATGCAGATTTCTTCAAAGGAAGTATTATTCCTCATCGGTCTCACAACCATAATTTTTCTGATTGCCCCTTTGTTCCTGATCGTATACGTGAACCTCTATAACCGACGGAAAAAGAAGCATGCGGAAGAAAAGGAAAGCCTGAGACAGGCATTTGACACCGAATTGTTGAAAACCCAAATGGAGGTCCAGGAGCAAACCCTGAAGACCATTGGTTACGACTTACATGACAATATCGGACAGTTGCTGGGCCTTACGGTAATGACCCTGGGCTCTATCAACGTACAAGATACTGAAAAGGCCGGCGAAAAGGTGGCCGCGGCGGAAGCACTTGCCAAAAGGGCGGTGAAAGAGCTGCGGGCACTGTCCCGGTTATTGCATGGCGAAGAACTCCTGAGCAGGGGCCTGGTAGATGCTATTGCCTTTGAACTCGAGTACCTGGAACGATCGGACCTGTTTCGTATTTCCTATACACACCCCGATACCCCCCTCCCTCCCGTTGCAGATAAAGCGACGATCACCTTCCGTCTATTCCAGGAGATCCTGAATAATATCGTGCGGCATGCACAGGCCAAAGAAATTGTTATTAACTTAGCGTTTGCTGGTAATGTATTAACCTTATCTATACAGGATAATGGTAATGGATTTGATGTGGCTGAAATCATGAAGCAGCACAAAGGCATGGGATTACAGAATATCCAGAAGCGGGCAGGCATGATTGGCGGGCATACACAGATCCAATCAGCACCCGGTGCCGGCACTACGATTAAGATAACGATTCCTTACTAAATAAAATTATGGCTGAAAAGCAAACCACGATTGCCATTATTGACGATCATACCCTGTTCCGTCAGGGAATGATAAGCCTGCTGTCCGAGTTTCCGGAAATCTCTATTGTATTTGATGCCTCTAATGGAGAGGATATGAAGACCAAGCTGACTAAATTTCCTTTGCCGGAGGTTATTTTGATGGATATAAGTATGCCCGTGATGGATGGGTTTGAGAGTACCCGATGGTTGCGGGAGAATTATCCGGATGTACATGTGCTGGCACTGAGCATGTTTGAAGAAGAGAAGCCGATCATTAAAATGCTGAAGAATGGTGCGGGTGGATATTTGCTGAAGGAGTCGAAGATGACAGATGTGGTGCATGCGATCAGGACGATCAGTGAACAGGGATTCTTTATTAATGAGTTGGTATCGTTTAAATTACTGCGAAATATTCAGGGACATCTGGCGGGAAATAACGCACCGGAGAAGCTGAGTAGTAATGAGATTAAGTTTTTAGAGTTGTGTTGTACAGAGTATACATATAAGGAAATTGCGGATCAGATGAATTTGAGTCCGCATACGATAGATAATTACAGACAGGATTTATTTCAACGATTTGGAATCAAATCCAGAACTGGTTTAGTGTTGTTTGCGATAAAGAATGAGTTGATTACATTGAAGTAAAGAGGTATTTTATTTCTTATGAAAAAGTATCTAGCAGCCATCTGGGCGGCGGGTTTAAACGGATGTCAGGCAGAAAAGGTAATAGATTGTATCTTAGCAGCCACATTATAATTGATACAATGAAATTTGCGATAGTAGGAACCGGTGCCATCGGAGGATTTTATGGCGCCATGTTAGCCAATGCCGGCGAGGAAGTACACTTTTTATTAAATAGTGACTATGCCGCAGTAAAGGAAGAAGGACTCCACCTCATATCTGAAGTATTCAGCGATATTCATTTAGACAAGGTAAACGCATTTCAACAGTCGGCAGACATGCCCGTTTGCGATGTGATATTGGTGTGTTTAAAGACCACCAGTAATGAAAGCCTACTGCCTTCATTAGTCAAACCTTTATTGCACGACAAGTCCGTCATTATCCTGATACAAAATGGCCTCGGTGTGGAAGCAGATGTAGCAGCCATGTTCCCGGGTGTAGGCGTAGCAGGTGCTACAGCGTTGATTTCAGTGAATAAGGTCGGGCCCGGACAAATGCATCACCTCGACTATGGAGATATCGAAATTGGCAATCATAATATACAGGATACAGGTATTATCGACCAGGTGGTAGCCGCATTTGATAAAACAGGATTGATCGCTAAAAAAGCACCAGACCTGAATACGCTACGCTGGAAGAAGCTGGTATGGAACATCACATTCAATGGAATGTCAGTAGTACTGAATACTACAGCCAACAAGCTGCTGGCTGAGAAAGCTACTTATGAATTGTCTAAAGCGATCATGCATGAAGTGATTAATGGGGCAAATGCCTGCGGTGCACAGTTGCCGGAAACAATGGTATATGATATGCTGCAATTTACGATAGCAATGCGCCCTTATGCGCCGAGTATGAAATTGGATTTTGACAACAAGCGCCCGCTTGAGTTGAAATACATTTATGAAAATCCCGTAGAGATGGCGAAAGCAGCAGGGTATTATATGTCTAAAGTAGATATGTTGCTGCGGCAGTTATTATTTCTGAGTAAATATTAATTATTTTCACGCTATTACAATGGGGGCGTAAATTAAATGGAAAACTGCTTACCCCAAGTTTGCAGATGCAAGTTCTAGTCTTGCCGCCTCCATTATGTACGGGGGATGGTTTAGTTGGAAAAACGCTGATTTGCCAAATCAGAGACGTAGGTTCGAACCCTTGCTCCTCCACAAGCAATAGTGTTGTAGTATAATTGGAAATATATTTGCCTACCAAGCAAAGGTTGCTGGTTCGAACCCTGCCTTCACTATTGCCTTTTAAAAAATAATTTATCTATACACACTTTTTATAGCCCTGCTATCCGGATGCACATACCCCACTCCCTTCGCAGGTATCCCATCTACCACCACATGTGGTATTAATCTGTTGCTGTATAGCCTGGGTTGTTACTTCACGTTGATCCTTCTTGGCGCGTTTATATAATTTTGTGACGAGACCTTTGAGCGTCAGGGTATCCAGCGATTTATCGGGATCTCTGGACAACACCTGCAGTACTTTGATACAGGCATCCCACTCAGCCTGCGAAAATTCATTTGACATAGCTACATTAAAATACTTTGGGACATGAGATACCCAATTTACGCAAATTTACGTGGTCCTTGTTTGTAGGAATTGTAAATCCAATGGATATTTCATGAGATCCGTTGCTATAGCTCTGTAATGGGCCAATAGAAAAGTCATAGGCATAACCGATACGGAGGGTAGGCATCGGGAATATTTCAATCGCAGCAACCGCAGCGTCTCTGGTGGTCAGCGTCTTTTGCAGATAGGCTTTATCGTATAGGGAGACACTGGTTCTGTAAGAGCCTCCCAGCCAGAGTTTATCTGTAATCAGCAAGAAAGCATTAACATCTAAACTAGTGGGTCCTCCCCTGTCGTCTTTCAATAAAAAAGAAGGTTTGAGGGAAAGCTGGTCATTCAGCTTGAACAAAGCACCAGCGGTTACATAATAATGTGGACGAGGTGTAGCGATATACACATATTTAGACTTGTTGATATGCGGTGCTACGAGGTTGTCTACAGAAACGCCGGCATAGAAGTTATCATCTGCATAAAATACACCAGCCCTGGCATCGGGTACAGTGGTCGTCAACGTACCGACAGGCATATCGTCTTCAGGATCGGTGGTGGTGAGCAAAGACGTGTTCACCGCGAGGTTCACCAGGCCACCGCTGATACCGAAAGACAAACGGGAAGTGCCGTCTTCATTCATGCGTATGCGATAGGCATAACTGGCATAGAGAGTTTGGTTGGTCTGGGCACCGAGTTTGTCGGCGACCGCCTGAATGCCCCAACCCACATTTCCGTCGTTTGCAATATTATCGGCAGAAACAGAGAAGCTCCGGGGAGCTCCTTCTATTCCAGTCCACTGCGCCCGATAGAACGCATGCAGGTATAATTCCTCTTTATAGCCTGCATACGCCGGGTTGATGTAGATGCCGTTAAACATATATTGGCTGAACTGCGCTTCTTGTTGGGCAAATGTCGATTTGCCCAACGCCATACATAGCAACAATATAAAACCTCTTTTCATCATTTCTTGAATTTGCGGAGGATGGTCGTGAA
>Ga0316604_10002411_pt1 | contig 14365 bp, 12 predicted proteins | sample OWC_soil_day20_C_FD_207650 | JGI IMG/M metagenome (GOLD analysis project Ga0316604, IMG submission 207650) | Wetland soil microbial communities from Old Woman Creek delta, Ohio, United States - OWC_soil_day20_CT | ecosystem: Environmental > Terrestrial > Soil > Wetlands | place: USA: Ohio... | reverse complement strand
TCGACGCGATCACGCGCTACGACGGCATCGTCGAGCAGGCGAGCGAGGCGGAGCTGGCCGAGGCCTGCGCCCACGCCGATCGCACGGGTCTCTTCAACTGCCCGCACACGGGTGTGGCGCTCGCCGCGACCGCGAAGCTGGTGAAGAGCGGCGTGATCCGGAAGAGCGATCGCGTGGTGGTGATCTCCACCGCGCACGGGCTCAAGTTCGTCGACTTCAAGGTGAAGTATCACTCGATGACGCTCGCGGACATCGCTCCCGAGATCCCGAACCCGCCGATCGCGTTGCCCGCTCGCTACCAGAGTGTGCGCGACGAGATGCTGCGGCAGATCGAACGGCGCTTTGGCAGGTAGCGCGTGTTCACCGGAATCATCGAGACGGTCGGGCGCGTCGCCGGCATCGAGGCGCAGGGCGAAAAGACGCGGCTCGCGATCGAGTCAGCATTCGTCGCCGACGGCCTGCCGATCGGCGCGAGCATCGCGGTGAACGGCGCCTGTCTCACGGTGGTCGCGGTGACTCCCCGCCAGGTAATCTTCGAGGCCGTGCGCGAGACGCTCGATCGCACCTCGCTCGGCGACCTGCGGATCGGCTCGCGCGTGAACCTCGAGCGCGCGCTGCGCGCCGACGGTCGCTTCGACGGCCACATCGTGCAGGGCCACGTCGACGGCACCGGCCGCGTGCGCGCGATCGAGCGCCAGGGTGACGACGTGCGCTTCGCGGTCGACTGCGAGCCGGAATTCGCGGCGTGGTTGGTGCCGAAGGGCTCGATCGCGATCGACGGCGTGTCGCTGACGCTGGTGCAGGTCGGGGCCGCAGGCTTCGACGTCGCGCTGATCCCACACACGCTCGTGGCCACGAACCTCGCCGATCGGCAGCCGGGCGATCGCGTGAATCTCGAAGCCGACGTGCTCGGGAAGTACGTGCAGAAATACCTGGAGCGCCTTCACCGTGGCGTGGGAGAGGGCACGCGATGAGAACGCGGCTTGCGTTGGGGCTGCTGCTGCTGTGGGCCGCTGCGTGCGCGCGGGTGCCGGTCGTGATCGAGTCGGATGCGGCCGAGCGGAGCGCAAGCCTGAAGACGTGGGCGTGGCTGCAGCGGCCGCCGGTGGCGCGCGGCGAAGCGGAGTTCGGGGCCGTGGAAGAGCGCGTGCGCCCGGCGGTCGAGCGCGAACTCGGCGCGCGGCGCCTGCGGAAGGTCGAACGCGAGCGCCCCGATTTCCTGGTCACCTACTACGCTGCGATCGAGAAGCCGATCGCCGCGAATGCGATCACCTACGCTGCGGGCGTGCCGCTCATGACGAGGCCGGTGACGAGCTACGAGCGCGGTTCGTTCGTGCTCGACGTGCTCGACGCGAGGACCGGCAAGCTGCTCTGGCGTGGCGTGGGGCGTCGCGTCTTCGATCCGAAACAGACCCCCGAGCAGCGCAGCGAACGCATCGACGCCGCGGTCGCCTCGGTGATCGACGAGTTCGCCCCACTCTGAAACGGACCGTGCAGGCCGCAACGCCGATGCGGCAGCCAGGGAGACACGCGTGAACCGCATGCTCGACGTCGCCACGTCGCTCTTCGCCAGCGTCGCTCGCCTGGGAGGCGGACTGCGCGTGGAGGAACTGGGCGAACGCCCCAAGAAGCCGCTCGAACTCTACGAGTTCGAGAGCTGTCCCTATTGTCGCAAGGTGCGCGAGGTGTTGACCGCGCTCGACCTCGAGACGCGCATCTACCCGTGTCCGAAGGGCGGCACGCGCTTCCGCAGCGTGGTGCGCGAGCGCGGCGGCAAGGAGCAGTTCCCGTATCTCGTCGATCCGAACACCGGCGAGGCGATGTACGAGTCGAGCGACATCGTCCGCCATCTCTTTGCGGAATACGGCACCGGCGCGGTGCCGTGGCTCTACTCCGGCGGACCGCTCTTCGACGCGACCTCGACGCTCGCGAGCGCCTGGCGCCTGGGTGCGGGCGTGCGTGCATCGGAGTCGCAGCCGCCGGCGCTGCCGCTCGAACTGTGGAGCTTCGAGGCGTCGCCGTACTGCCGCATCGTGCGCGAGACGCTGTGCAGCCTGGAGATTCCGTACCTGCTGCACAACGTCGGCAAGAACAGCCCCAGTCGCGAGGCGTTCGTGGAGCGTTCGGGCAAGATGCAGGTGCCGTTCCTGGTGGATCCGAACCGGGCGGTGGAGATGTTCGAGTCGGCCGACATCGTCCGCTACCTGAACGCGACGTACGGCGCGCGTTAGCGGCGCGCTGCGATCACGACAACCGCTCGAGGAACAGCGTCGCGATTCCCAGGAACGCGAAGAACGCCACCGCATCCGTGAAGGTCGTGACGAGCACGCCGGAGCCCAGGGCCGGATCCTGCTGCAACGCTTTCAGCGTCAGCGGCACCGCGGCGCCTGCGAGTCCCGCGACGGCCATGCTCAGCAGCATCGCGACGAACACGACCAGACCGAAGATCGGGGAGCCGCCCCAGTAGTAGGCGACGCTGGCGCCGAGACAGCCGGTGACGGCTCCGACCGCGATGCAGACCAGGAACTGCTTGCCGACTGCGCGCAGGCCGCTCGAGAATTCGGTTTCGCCGAGTGCGATGCCGCGCGCGACGACCGTAAGAGCCTGGACGCCGGTGTTGCCCGCCATGCCGGCGACGACGGGCATGAAGATCGCGAGCGTCACGACCTGCTCGATGGTGTGCCGGAAGAGCCCCACCACGGAGGCCGCGAGGAAGGCGGTGGCGAGATTCACCACCATCCACGGCAGGCGCTTGCGCACCGAGAGTCCGACGGGAGAGAAGACGCGCTCTTCCTCGTCGAGACCGGCGAGGTTGTAGATGTCCTCGGTGGCCTCCTCGTGGATGACGTCGATGACGTCGTCCACGGTGATCAGGCCGAGCATGCGGCCGTCGGCATCGACGACGGGAATGGCGAGCAGGTTGTAGCGGGCGACGATGCGCGCGACTTCTTCCTGGTCGGTGTCGGCGCGCACGCTCACCGGTTCGCGGAGCATCAGCTCGCCGCAGGGCCGATCGGGCGCCGCGGTGACGAGGCGGCGGATCGGCACGACGCCCTGCAGCAGCCGCTCGTCGTCGACGACATAGAGGTAGAGGATCGCGTCGGTCTCGCCGCGACTGCCGCGCGCGCGGATGTGGTCGATCGCCTCCTGCGCCGTCATCTTGGCGTCGAGCGCGACGAAGTCGGTGGTCATCACGCGGCCGGCGCTGTGTTCGGGATACAGCTCGGCCTTGCGCAGGTCGGCGCGGCAGTCCTCAGCGAGCAGACCCACCACCGCGCTGCGTCGCTCTTCGGGGAGTTCGGCGACCAGGTGCACGATGTCGTCGACTTCGAGGCGTCCGAGCACGTCGGCGAGGCGATCGTCGCCCACCGCCTCGACGACCTGTCGGAAGATCTCGGGCGGCAGCTCCGAGATGGTGCTCGCCGCGCGACGCTGCTGGAAGAGGAGGTCGACGATGGTGCGGGTCTCGTCCTGGCTGAGATTTGCGAGTAGCGGGCCGAGGTCCGCGGCGTGGACGCGCGCGATGAGCCGCTCAGCGCGCGTCGTGAGCCCGCTCGCCAGCAGACGGCGGAGGATGCGGGTCGTCAGTTCGGGAGTCGCCATCGCGCGCCTCGGCTCGCCCAGATTGGATCCCGCGACCGGAGCCGCCGGGCGTTCTCGCGGGATGCTCAGACGGATCGGTTCAGCGGCCCTCTCGTTCGCTCGGTTTTCGAGCACGTCGGTTCCATCTTCGGCAGCGGACTCATGACCGAACCAGACAGCCGGTGCTGGCGACGCAGCGACCTTCTGATCGGCTGGCGCGTGGGCCGTCCTGAGCCAGACGTGGTTAGAATCGCGCAATGGATGCTCGAACCCTTCGCGTCGTCGTCGTGCCGCATACCCACTGGGACCGCGAGTGGTACCGGACGCACGAGCAATTCCGCGTCCGCCTCGTCACGCTGGTCGACGCGCTGCTCGAGCTGCTGGAGCGCGATCCCGCATTCCGTCACTTCATGCTGGACGGGCAGACCATCGTCGTCGACGACTATCTCGAAGTGCGTCCGAACGCGCGGCCCCGCATCGAGAAGCTGGTGCGCGAGGGACGGCTCGCCGTGGGACCCTGGCACGTACTGCCCGACGAGTGGCTGGTCTCGGGCGAAGCGCTGATCCGCAACCTGCGGCTGGGGCTCTCCAAGGCGGACGCGCTGGGCGGGGCGATGCGGGTCGGCTACGTCCCCGACCAGTTCGGTCACGTCGGCCAGCTCCCGCAGCTCTTCGCGGGTTTCGGCCTTCCTGCCGCCGTACTGTGGCGCGGCGTGGGCGCCGATGTGGACCGCACGCTCTTCACGTGGGAGGGGCCGGACGGCACGCGGATTCCGGTCGTCTACCTGATGCACGGCTACGGGAACGCGGTGAACCTGCCGACCGACCCGGCGGCGCTCGCGGCGCGCATCGAGGCCGAAGCGGGCGAGCTCGCCAAGCACTCCGACGTCTCGACGCTGCTCTTCATGAACGGCAGCGATCACGAGCGACCGAACCCCGCGCTGCCGCGCGCGCTCGAAGCGCTGCGCGCGCTTCCTCTCACGGGCATCGACGTCGAGATCGGCTCGCTCGCGGAGTTCGTCGCGCGGGCGCTCGAAGAAGCGCCGGCGACGATGCCCCGACACCGGGGTGAACTGCGCTCTGGATTGCGTGCACCGCTGCTGCCGGGCTGCGCCTCCGCGCGCGCGAGCCAGAAGCTGCGCGAGTTCGAGAACGATCGACTGCTGACGCGCTATCTCGAGCCGCTCGCGGCGTGGCTCGGTGCGCTCGGTGGCGAAGCCGATCGCGAGACGATCGCGTTCGCGTGGCGCGTCGCGCTCGAGAATCATCCTCACGACTCGGTGTGCGGCTGCTCGATCGACGCGGTGCACGCGCAGATGGAGACGCGCTACGACCGCGTCGCGGAAATTGCGGGAACCCAGCTCGAACGCGTGCGCGCGGCGCTCGCGCGCCAGGTCGCGGTGCCGCGCGCTGGGTTCGGCAAAGGTGCGGGCGCGCCGCTGCTGGTCTGGAATCCGAACGCCGCGGGTCGCGCGGGCGTCGACGCCGAGATCGAAGTGCCGCTGCCGGTGACGAAGCGGGGCGCGCCGCGTCCGTTCCACCTGCGGCGCGCCGACGGTACGCGGATTCCCGTCGCGGCGGAACTGCTGCAGCCGGCTGGCGCATTGCACGCGGGCGTCTTCGAACGCCGCGGCGTACTCGCGCTGCTGCCCGGTCTTCGCAGCGAGTTCGACGGCCTCTACGCCAGCGGGATCGAGGCCGCAAAGGTCGGCGAGCGCGTGCACGTACGCGTGCGGCTCGGTGCCACGCCCGATCCCCATTTCGACCTCGAGGCGGAGCGCCGCGCGCTGCAGGCGCTGCTCGCAGACGAGTCGATCCGCGACGTGGCGGTCGAAACCTGGCAGCCCCCGCGCGTGCGGCTGCGCTTCGCGGACGATCTCCCCGGTCACGGATTGCGCGCCTATCGACTCGCGCCGGGCGCTGCGGCGCCGCTGGAGCCGATGGCCGCGGCGACGCTGGCGGGCGGCGGCGCCTTCATCGAGAACGCGGCGTGGCGCGTCGAGGTCGATGCCCGTGGACGCGTGACGCTGACGTCGAGGGCGCATGGGTTGCGCATCGAAGATGCGCTCGTACTCCGCTCCGAAGGCGACCGCGGCGACGAATACAACTTCGACCCGGTACCCGGTGGCGCCGTGGTCGAACGCCTGGAACGTGCGCGTGTGCGGATCCTGCAACGCGGCGCCGCAGAGGTGGCGTTGCGCGTCGAAGCGACGCTTCGCGTTCCCCGCGAAGTGGCGCCGTCACGCGACGCGCGCAGCGAGCGCTGCGTGGCGCTCCCGATCGCACTCGAGCTGCGCCTCGCCGCGGGTCTCGAACGTCTCGACGTCGCGCTCACGATCGACAACACGGCGCGCGACCACCGGCTGCGCCTTCACTGCCGCGCGCCGTTCGCGTCGCAGCGCTTCGAGGTGGAGTCGGCGTTCGAGATCGCCGAGCGTCCGATCGAGCCGCCGCCCGACGCGTTCGGATCGCCGCGTCCGGCAGAGTTTCCGATCGGCGCGGTACCGCAGCGGAGCTTCGCGACGTTGTTGGGCAGAAGCGGGCTTGCGCTCACGGTGGCGAATCGCGGTGTCGCGGAGGTCGAGGCGGTATCGGAGGCCGATGGGCGCGGCGCGTTGGCGTTGACGGTGCTGCGCGCCGTGGGATGGCTTTCGCGCGCGGACCTGCGCTCGAGGCCCGGACCGGCGGGGCCGGGGCTGCCGACGCCGGGCGCGCAGGGTTTCGGGCGGCATCGGATCGAGATTTCTCTTCGGCTGCATCGCGATGACGACCCGCGCCGGACCGCGGAAGCACACGGCTTCGCCTTTCCGCCCCTTGCCTTCCCGGGTGTCGAGGACGCCGCTGGGGCGATCGTCGACGGAGCGCGGCTCGTCGCGGTGGACGATCCGCAGGTGCTCGTGTCGGCGATCGAGCCTTGCGGCGATGGCGACGCCGAGCTGCGTCTCGTGAACGCGAGTGGCGACGCGCGGTCGGTACGCGTCGCATGGGGCGCACCCACGCGGTCGCTGCGGATCGTCGATCTCGCCGGTCGGGATGGTGGAACCCCTTCGTTCGAGCCGGAGTCGGCGAATGCGGGGTCGATGGACCTCGGGCCCTGGCAGATCGTCACGGTGCGTACCCGCGCCGGACCCACGTGAGCGACACGGCGTGGGCTCGGGAGCTGCGTACGCGCCGGACGCGTGACGAGGATCGCAGTCTTTTTCCATTGCAGGCCCGCGATGGTGGTAGCATGCTCGCAGCCGGGGCCGGGGAAGTCTGTGTGAAGGCGCAGCGGCCCAACACCTGACCAGTTCTGCGGGCGACCGGGAGGGGTAGTCGTGAAGCAGCTCATCATGGACATCGTGCAGGCACTCGTGGACAGACCCGAGCAGGTCCAGATCAAGGAAGTGATCGGGGATCACGCGCACGTGCTCGAACTCTCGGTTGCGAAGGAAGATCTGGGCAAGGTGATCGGGAAGGGTGGGGCTCACGCGTCGGCGATTCGCACCCTGATGGCCGCCGCCAGCGGCAAGGAAAAGAAGCGCTACATCCTCGAGATCATCGAGCACTGAACGCGCCGATTCCGCCGGCCCTTCTGAGCGGTCGGGAGCCCGGACGCCTGTGATAGGATCCGGCCCCCCAATCCTCGGAGGATCGCAACTTGGCTGGCGCGGCACTGACGGCTCCCGTGATCACGGCTCTCCCGGCGATCGGCGCGCAGATCGAGGCGCGCGCGAACCATGCTGCCGTCGGCAATCGTGTCTTCCTCGTCCAGCACGAGCGCGAGTGGACCTTCCGCCAGTACCGCGACGAGTGCGTGCGCATCGCGCACTTCCTGCTGCGGCGCCTCGGGCCGATCGACGAGAGGCGGCCTGGCCACGTCGCGATGCTGCTCGAGAATCATCTCGAATTGCTGGCCTTGTACGGCGGCTGCGCCTATGCCGGCCTCTCGCTCTTCGGCGTGAACACGGGCCTGCGCGGCGACACGCTCGCCGGTGTCGTGAACCAGTCCGAGGCGCGGATCCTGGTCGTCGACGAGCGTCTGCTCTCCGAGGTGGAACGCGTGCAGGAGCGCCTCGCGAAGATCCCTGCCGAGAACGTGCTCGTGCTGCGCACGACCGGCGAGTTGGAGCTGGGCACGCGCGACTTCCTGGGCTGCGTGGCGAGCGAGGTCGCGCAGCCGGGCAAGTCGCTCGATGCGCCGGACGTGAAGGTCGATCCGAGCCGCAACTTGATGACGATCTACACGTCGGGCACGACCGGCCTGCCGAAGGGCATCCTCAACAATCACCTCAAGTTCTTCCTGATCGGCAAAGCCGTTTCGGGGAACCTGGGCCTCGGGCCCGACGATCGCGGCTATGCCTGCATGCCGCTCTTCCATTCGAACTCGCTGTTCCTGGGCTTCCACCCCGCCCTCGAGGCATGCGCGAGCCTCGCGATGCGCGAGCGTTTCAGCGCCAGCAGCTTCGTGCCGGACGTGCTCCAGCATGGCGTCACGTACTGGAACTACGTCGGCGAGCCGGTGCACTACGTGCTCGGCGCCATCGAGAAGCAATACGCCGGCGACGAGGAGCGGATCCTCGCGGAGGTCGCGCGCAATCCGCGCAATCGGTTGCGCCATGCGGTGGGCAACGGGGCGGCTCCGCCCGACATCGATCGCTTCACGCGTTGGCTCGGACTCGAAGACATGTTCGAACTCTACGGATCCACCGAGGCCGCGATCAGCACCTTCCGCAGGAAGGGGGATCCGCGTGGCAGCGTCGGCGAAGTCACCGACGCGAACGTGAAGATCCTGGGCCCGGGTGGTCGCGAGTGTCCTCCCGCCGCGATCGGGACCGACGGGAAGATCCTCAACTACGAAGCGGCCGTTGGCGAGATCTGCCGGGTGGCCGCCGACAGCGGACTCTTCCAGGGCTACTACGGGAACGCGGACGCGAACGCCTCGAAGTTCCGCGACGGTGTCTACCACTCCGGTGATCTCGGTCACATGGTCGTGCGCGAGGGGCGTCGCTTCCTCTACTTCGACGGACGCACCGATGACTGGATCCGCAAGGACGGCGAGAACTTCTCGGCGGCGCAGGTGGGTCGCTTGCTGCAGGAGGGGCCTGGCGTCGCGCTGGCTGCGGCGTACGGCGTTCCGTGCGTCGTGTCGGACGAACTGGTCATGGCGGCGCTCAAGATGCGCCCCGGCGCGAGATTCGACCCGCAGGCCTTCTTCGACTACTGCGAGCACCAGGTGAACCACGGTGAGATGGACCGCAAGTGGTTTCCGGATTTCGTGCGGATCGTGGACGAGTTCGAGTTCACGCAGACCCAGAAGATCCTGGTGCGCCACCTGAAGGCGGACCATTTCAACCGGCGGCGAGTCTCCGATGCCGCGATCTATTGGCGCGCGCGCGGAGGGACGAATTTCAAGCCCTTCACCAGCGCCGACTACGAGTCGCTCCGCGCGCGCTTCGCTGCCGCCGAGCGACTCCAGAGCATCGAGCGCGAGTAGCTCGCCCGCTTCCCAGTTACGGATCTGGTCGTTCGAGTTACGAACTCGTCACTGCGCCTGCATCCACGGAGAAGTAAGGGCGCCGTTCGGAAGGCGGCGCTCCGCGCGCTTGTCTTCGCGATCTGCTCATCCGCGCGCCTCGGCACGCGCGTTGCTCTTGTTCGGAGGCGTTGCCAGCGGCTTTCGCACCGGCGCGAACACCTCGGAGGGGGCAGGGGATGAGCGGCATCTTGAGTCCGAACGAATCGCTGCGGCGCGGCCAGGAACTCTTGCGGGCCGGTCTGGAGATGGCGGCGCTGGAGCACTTCGCCGCCGCGCATCGCGCGAAGTCGGACGACGCACGGCTGCGTTCACACTACGGGTGGGCGGTCGCGACGATCGAGCATCGCTTCGAGCGCGGTCTCGCGCTGTGCCGCGAAGCGCTCCGTGCCGACGGCGGAAGCGCAGACATCTACCTGAATCTGTCGCGCGTGCTGATGGCCGGCGGACGCAAGGCCGAAGGGCTCCGCTACCTGAAGCGGGGTCTGATGGTGGATCCGCTCGACGCGACGCTGCTGCTCGAGTGGCGCCGTCTCGGTGTGCGTCGCCGGCCGGTCCTGCCGTTTCTGCCCCGCCGCCATCTGGTCAATCGGTTTCTGGGCCGCGCGCGCGGCATGGTGGTGCGCGATTTCATCCCGCGCGGGGCCGGACTGGTTTCCGAACCCGGCTAGTCCCAATCCGCCGCGCGTTGACTTCGCCGAGGCGAACCGGTACCCATGCCGCCCGTCTGGAGTGGGAGCAAGCCGTGGGCAGCGTGGTCAAGTGGCGCCGGAAGAAGATGCGCAAGCACAAGAAGCGCAAGCTTCTGAAGCGCGAGCGCCACAAGCGCAAGTAAGCGGGCCTCTTTCTCCCGCCTTCCTTCCCGATTTCAGCATTTCCCGCAGCGCCGCTGGGCAGCGGCGCAACGGGTGCGCGCGCACGTGATCGCAGCGAAAACGCTGCGATCAGGAACACGCCGCAATTCGCTCCCTTGTGAGTTCTTTCACTTCGAACTCGGCGTCGCATTCCGGGCGAAAGTGCTCTGATGTCCCGCAGCTTCGATACTCATCGGCTTGATTTTTTGGCTGTTCTTACTTGACTGGTCGTTGGGAACGGTGTAAAGCCTGACCCGCAAGAGTGGCTCTAGCTCCGCGGATTGATGCCACAACGGAGAACAGCTTCCGATAAGTTGCCTTCAAGTCGCCGCTTCTGACATCCGATAGGGCCCCTCGAGGTCCCTGCGGGAGACCGGAAGAGCGACGAGGCACAAGCAGGTCGCAGGCAGTGATCTGCTCGTTCGAACCGGAGACGCGGCGAACGCCGCTTCATGGGAAAGTTCGAACCGCCGCGGCGCAGAACCATAACAGGGGGGTGACCCAAGCATGGCAGCTCGAAAGAAGGCTTCGTCGAAGAAGGCCGGTCGCAAGAAGGCCGGTCGCAAGAAGGCCGCAACCAAGAAGGCCGGTCGCAAGAAGGCGAGCCGACGGCGCTCGGCCTAACCGAGAGCCGTAGACTCCGAGGCCTTCTTGTAGGAAGGTCTGGGACCCCGGCCGGCTTTGCCGGCCGGGGTTTCTTCGTCTGGAGTCGTCCCCTAAGCTGCGACTCCACCCAGGGCAGGGAGGCCACGCATCGATGGCACGCATCACGGTCGAAGACTGCATCGAGCGCGTTCCGAATCGCTTCCACCTGGTTCAGATGGCGGCGATCCGCGCCAAGCAGATCAAGCGTGGCTCGCACCCGTTGATCCCGGCCGGCGAGAACAAGGAAGTCGTGACGGCGCTGCGCGAGATCGCGGCCGGCTTCATCCAACCCGACTACCCGGAAGAAGAAGCGACGAAGTAGTCCCGCCGGGAGAGGCGCTCGCTAGCCGAGGACCTGCACCGGCACGCGGAACGTGAAGGACGTGCCGCCTCCGACCTCGCTCGACACCGTGATCCCGCCGTCGAGCAGCCGCAACAGATCGCGCACCAGCGCGAGGCCGAGCCCCGAGCCGCGGTATTTCGTCGAGGCCAGCTCGTCGACCTGATAGAACTCGTCGAAGATGAACTGCTGGTCGTCCGGGCAGATCCCGATCCCGCTGTCCCTTACTTCGCAGACCAGCGCCCCGCCGGCGATGCGCGCCGTGATCTCGATGCGGCCTTCGCGCGTGAACTTCGCAGAGTTGTCGAGCAGCAGGAAGAGGATCTGGTTGACCTTCGCGAGGTCCGTCCGGATCTTCGGCAACGGCTCCACGAAGTACTTCTCGATCGTGACCGGGTTGTTTCCGATCGTGTCCTGCACGCTGAAGATCGCCTCTTCGACGACTTCGCGGAAGTTCACGTCCTGGACCTCGACGGGCATTTCGCCCTGCTTGATGCGCCAGAGGTCGAGGATGTTCTGGAGTGTGCGAAGGAATGCGGTGCCATCGTCGAGCGCGCGTCGCAGGCACTGCTGCGCGGTCTCGGAAAGCACGTCGTTCTCACCCGCCAGCACGGCGATGATCGATTCGATGATGCCGTTGAGCGGCGTGCGCAGCTCGCGCGACATCTTTTCGATGAAGTCGTTCTTGAGCTTCTCGACCTGTCCGAGGCGTTCATGGCTGCGCAGCAGCTCGATGTCCTGCGCGAAGAGGGCTTCCGAGAGCTTCAGTACCTCGTCGTTCTTCTCGTCCGCGACGCGATCGATCTCGGCAAGTCGGCTGCGCAGTGCCTCGTTCTCGATGGCGTTCTCGAACTGATCGACGCGGGCTGCGATCGCCTCTGCAGTGAGTTCGAACAACTCGAGTGCGGACGCTGCGAGAGGAACCGGCGTCGCGACCGCGAACGCCCCGTGGACACGTTCGGCCCCGGCGATCGCTACGAGCGTGACGCCTCCGGCGCCGCGCGTGCCGAAGGCCGCGAGCGGCGCGACCCGCTGCGTCTCGCGGCAAGCCGCGACGTTCTCGAGAGCTTCGGCGAGCGCGCTGGCCGCGCTGCGCGCGACCTCGGGCGACGCGACGCCCGCCGCTGTTCGCAGGCGCAGCGGAGCCGCCTCGCCATCGCGCGCGAAAGCGAGCACGGCGCCGTCCGCAATGGTCGCGAGCCGGCCCGCGGTCGTGCGCAGGAGAGTCGGAAGGTCCAGCCGTGCCGGTGCTACGAGCGCCGCGCCGTCCATCGCCGCCGTCACCACCGGCCCTCCCTAGAAGCGCTCGTCGGGCTCGATCTCGAGCCGTCCGATGGGTTGCTCTTCCATGGGAGAACCGCCGACGTCGACGGCGCCCTCGAGCGAGAGCCGGGTCTGGAAATCCGTGGGATTCGAGGCGGCCGCCAGCGCCGTCTCGACCGCGATCTTGTTGGCGCGCACGAGGTCGAAGAGGTGCTGGTCGAAGGTCTGCATGCGATCGCTGCGCCCGCGCCCCATGAAGTCGACGAGCTCGGTGGTGCGAGCGGGATCCTTGATGCATTCCTGGATGCTGCGTGTGGTGCGCATCACCTCGATCGCCGGGACGCGGCCGCTCTCCTTCTTGTTGACGAGCAGGCGCAGCGAGACCACCGCCTTCAAGTTCTCCGCGAGGCGCGCGCGTACCTGGAGCTGCTCTTCCGTCGGGAAGAACGAGACCAGCCGGCTCACCGTGGAGGTGACGTCGTTGGTGTGGATCGTCGAGAAGACCAGGTGTCCGGTCTCGGCGGCCTTGAGCGACGTGTCGACCGTCTCGAGGTCGCGCATCTCGCCGACCATGATCACGTCGGGGTCCTGGCGCAGCGCCGCACGCAGCGCTTCCGGGAACGACTTGGTGTCCGTTCCGACTTCGCGCTGGGTGATGATGCTCTTGTCGTGTGTGAAGACGAACTCGATCGGGTCCTCGACCGTCACGATCTTCGCCTTCCGGGTGCTGTTCACTTCCTGGATCATCGTCGCGAGCGTGGTCGACTTGCCCTGGCCCGTGGCGCCGGTCACGAGCACGAAGCCGCGCGTGAGCTGGGCGATGTCGCGCAACACTCCGGGGAGGTTCAGCTCCTCGAAGGTGCGCACCTGCGGCGGGATCACGCGCAGCACGACGTTGTAGAAGCGCCGTTGCCGCGAGATGTTGACGCGGAAGCGTCCCTCCCCGGGCAGCTCGTAGGCGAGGTCGAGTTCGTTCCACTCGAGCGCTTCCTGGCGCGGGTCGCTCTCGAGCAGCATGCGGGCGATCGCCTCGGTGTCGCTCGGAGTGAGCACCTTGTAGCGAAGCTCGACGAGGTCGCCGTTGAAGCGATAGAGCGGCAGATAGCCGACCTGGAAATGGATGTCGGACGCGCCCTTCTCGATGCCGAGGCGCAGGAGGCGGTGCAGCTTGTCCCGATCCATGGGCGCTGTCCTCCTGGGATGAACCCCATCCTGCACGCTTGCGCGTCCGTCGTTGCCTATCGGCGATTTGCAGCGTGTCTTGACCGCATTCCGGGCCCTTCGCGCTCCGTCCCTCCGTTATACTGCCGCCCGCCCGCCGTGCGCGGGCGCCATCGATCGACTGCGAGGACACCGTTGCGATTCCGCTCCCGGCTCCATCCGCCCAACTCGCCGAGCTGGCTCGCCTCGATCGTCGGACTCGTTCGACTCCTGGCGCTGGCGGCCATCGCATCGTCCGCACAGCTGGCGCGCGCTTCCGACCCTGGCACGGTGGATCGGGGCGGCCCCGGCCTCGATCAACTGCTGAAGCTTCCCAGCTCGACCGAATTCTCGACGGAGAAGAAGGGCGGCGCGACGCGCAACGAGTGGCGCCAGCGCTTCAACGAAGCACGCAACAGTGTGAAAGACGCTGAAGTCGCGGTGAAGAAGGCGCAGGATCAACTCGCTGAGGTGGTGGGCAGCAAGGGCGATTGGCAGTTCACACCGCCCGGTCTGCCCGCCGAGTCGAACGCGGACAGCACCTCCAGCCTCCAGCTCCGTCAGGAACTGAAGCGCCAGCGCGGCGAACTCGAGCGCTCGAAGGCGCGCCTGCGCGAGCTCGACGTCGCGGCGAATCTCGCCGGCGTACCCGAAGACTGGCGGGGTCCGAGTACGGAGACGCCCTCCGGTCACGATTCCGTTACCGAGTCCGCCTCGCCGCCCTAGTCGGCGGGTCCGCGCGGAACTCCCGCGATCCCGTTTCCCGGCCGGGATTGCTCCCGCGAGTTGCGCGTGCGCTGCGCGAGGCGCCGCGGCTGGCATCGCATTTGCTCTCTCTCACGGTCGAGGCTCGCTGGAGGGAGCCCGCGCGCAACGTCGAGAAAGGGTCCGTCCGCTGGCCTAGGGGTGGGAAAGCGGAGTTCCGGACCGGGCGAGGGGACCGCGCAAGAAGCCCGACGGACGCGC
>Ga0316604_10002410_pt1 | contig 14366 bp, 8 predicted proteins | sample OWC_soil_day20_C_FD_207650 | JGI IMG/M metagenome (GOLD analysis project Ga0316604, IMG submission 207650) | Wetland soil microbial communities from Old Woman Creek delta, Ohio, United States - OWC_soil_day20_CT | ecosystem: Environmental > Terrestrial > Soil > Wetlands | place: USA: Ohio... | reverse complement strand
TTATACCAAACCTATCTGATATAAAGCCTAAAGCCATATCTATTCCTGCCGATACGCCAGACGAAGTATAAAACTTTCCATCAACAACCCATCTGGCATGACTGATCCATTTAACATCGGAATTCACTGACTTAACCCACTCAAATGCTCTCTTATTTGATGTAACTTTTCGACCATTCAACAGATTTGTTTTAGCAAGCAACGCCGACCCTGTACAGACCGTAAGGCAATATTGGGATTTAAGCGCAATGTCAGATAACTTCTCAATAAACAAATTATCGTTGATCAATTGTCGCGTTCCTTGACCGCCAGGAACTAAAAGTATTCCGGAGAAATCAACATTTTCCAAAGTTTCCGTTAAAATTGCTACCCTTTGACTGCTTTTAATAATACCACCATTTGTTGAAACAAAGCGCAACCGACATTTCTCAATACGGCCAAGCACTTCGACTGGCCCAAACGCATCTAATGTTTCAAAATCAGAGAACAGTAAAACATTCACATCCATAAATTATCCATTCCTTTCCTGACACTAAAAACTATTTAACACTAGCCACTATCGACTGACCAAAAGCAAATACATCGTATTTATCTAAAAGCCCATTGCCTGTTTTACAATTTCCATTTTTTCTGTGGAGGTCAGCTTCTCCAAAAGTTTAAATGCTACGCCCGGAGCGGTTTCAGGACAATAGGAAGTGATAATGTTCTTATCCACCACGATAGGCTCATTTACTACGTCAACATCAAATTCCTTCAGTTGCTTTTGACGATATGCGTCCCGCAAATGATAGGTCGTGGCTTTTCGTCCCGCTAACACCCCGCTCTTCCCCACAGGTAGCGCCGCTACGCAAATTGTGGCAATTATTTTGCCTTGTTTATCGAACTCACGGATAAGATTCAAAAATCGTTCATCATAAGCTTCTTCGTAAAATCCAAATTCCTCAAACCCACCCGGAATTGCCAATGCATCATACTCATCAACATTTATTTCATCAATTGTTTTATCGACCAAAATTGGAATGTTAAAGGTGCTGGTTACCTCTTTTTGAAAGCCACAGGTAACAATTGGCACATTATACCCATAGTCGTTTCTTGCCCATCCCATGACATCGACAAAAACACTGAATTCCATTGTTTCAAATCCTTTCACCACAAACAATAATGTTATCATCGAATTTCCCCCAGTTCATAAAGGATAAATATTAAATTACAAGTTACTATAATGAATACGACTATGTCAACAATTATTGTTTCTCCTTTAACAAACTAACTCCTGCTAGTTTTTACCATACTAGCAGGAGTTTTTTAAAGTGTTACTTTAATGTACATGGCACCACTGTCATGTACAAATGGAACAAAAATAGAATTCCTTGACTTTACTAGCTGCGTAGGCATTTTCTTGTTCTAGTACATTCCATTAAGTCATTCCATAATGTGCCACTTCCCTATCCTTTAAAGCCAGTATTTATCAGGCTTGTCGGTATCGCAGTTTTACTCCATAACATGCCCCTAAGTATTAAAGAGACCTTGGTCAATCAGTTGGCCAAGGTCCTATTTAATGTCTACTGAACGAAAGCCACATTTTTACATCCAGTGGCCCAAAATCCAGACTCTAGCCAACTTCCTATGAAAACGAATAAAAAGGCGCAAAAAACCTTGTGCAGGTTTAATGCCAAAATGGATAAAGCAATCATCGTTTTTGATGTTTCTTCTAAATACGTCCGAATCAAGCCCATCCCAAATTTCCGTTTTGCCAGACTAAATGCCCGTTCAACTTCTACCCGTTCGCAAATGTCCCTGTACTCATCTGTTTCCCACTTAATATCAACAATAAACATAACTATCCCATCATAGCTCTAATATTCTTATAGAATTTTTCGGAATATGATTCTGGGATATATATCCCGCACCTTTTTATATTGGTAAATCAAATTAGCCGATTTGTGCTTGTTAAATTATATTTAGCAGTCACCTTCTTCTAGCATATTCAACCCTTGTTTTTGCTGTGAGTTGTTAAGGAAAGAGGTAGTTTAGCTTAGCAACATGAACTAGGGCAATTACAAAAAGCATTCCGATTATTGAAACTAAGGTCAGATACTGTGAAGACATCCCAATGGGGGATACAAAGATATTATAATACCCGAGTGCCCAATTAACAGAAGGCAAAAGAATAATACCTAGAAGACGGTAACGAAAACGTAATCTTAGACCAAAGCAAAGCGTAAGGGCGACACCTGTAAGAATAATATGTAGGGTATTTATTACAGGATGGTTTTTCTCAAGAGCCGAAAACAAGAGGTATTCAAATTTAAACACATTAAATACTCTGCTTACTACAAAGTTAATTACGATGGGGATAGGAACGTATGTCAAGTAAATAGTCAGTAAACGAAAAACTAATGATGGCTGCTTTTCCTGAAGGCCAAGCCATAATCTCATGCTTATAGCATACAGAATGATAATCCCGATACCAGTATAGATAGATTTCCACCAAAAATGCACATAGACACCGGCCTTAACGTAGAGCCAATCAATGCCCGTAAAGATGGCAGCAATTCCTAAGATGAAGCGCCAGGATAATGAAAAAGAATTTATGGCTACAGCGGATGCCGGAACGATCAATAGGTCTGAGACAAAAGCGCCAATTAAACTATCGACCTGTGGGTCAGGCACAATCCCAGGTATGTAGTAATAGCCCCCAGTAAGCATGACCACTACCTCGAACGGATGAATTATACCCGCAACCATCAGATGAAGTACTAATAGTCTCCAGTTTTTTCTGTAGCTGAGTGATGCGCCTAATAAAACAACACTAATAACGATAAGTCCATAATACCAATAGGCAAAAGACAATACAATCACTTCCGCGCTATAAGATTTAAATTAGTATGATTGTGATTATATCCAACTCTCGTCTGAACCATACGCGTAAACGGCTGTTTTGCATTTCTATGCAAAAAAACCTCTGTCAAATCATTGACAAAGGTTTTACTAACAAACGGCTTATTATAATTATACGTTTTTTAATAAAGTCTTCTTTAAATAGAATAGTAATGCAAATGCCCTGGCGGACAGTCTTCAATAATGCCAAATATTTCATACCCATGCTTGATGTAAAACTTAGGAGCTTGAAAACTATATGTATCGAGTTGAATTAACGTACATCCCCGTTCCATTGCTACTTCCGGCTTTCTATTTTCTCGTTAGTGCCTCAATGTTACTTGACAAGGAAAACGGTGAACCGTTTGGTTCAGTTGTACTGTTGACTGACGTTACTGATAATCTTAAATTTAAGAAAGAAATGAACCGTCTTGATCGACTAAATATAATTGGTGAAATGGCAGCAGGTATAGGCCATGAAGTTCGGAATCCAATGACAACAGTACGGGGATTCTTACAATACTTTGTTCTTAAAGATGAATTTAAGAAACATCGAGCCTCATTCGATTTAATGATCGAAGAGTTAGATCGAGCAAATTCTATTATTACTGAATTTCTTTCATTGGCGAAAAATAAGACTGTTGAACGTCACCCAATTAACATAAATAATTTAATAAAGAATATACTTCCACTATTGCAAGCCGATGCTCTTAGATTAGGACATGAGATCGTATATATGGAGGAACCAACCCACGAAATATACGCTGATGAAAAAGAAATTCGTCAATGTATTCTTAATCTAGTTCGTAATGGACTAGAGGCTATGAAAACAAATGGAACTATATATATAAAAACGTTAGAGCAAAATGAAAAAGTATTTTTAACTGTTATTGATCAAGGTGAATGCATTCCAAGTACTATCATGGATAAGATAGGCACCCCCTTTTTTACCACTAAAGATAATGGTACTGGTCTGGGGCTTGCAGTATGCTATCGTATTGCTGAGAGACACAATGCAAAACTGGAAGTTAAAACAGGGCCCGAAGGCTCTGAATTCAGCTTAGTCTTTATTCCAATTAAGTAGAAAGTAACCGTCAAACAAATCCCACATTGCAACAGAAAAGCCATATACTACATTTACCGTATAATACAAAATTTCTTCCAAACCAATTCCGAAATTTGGCAGGAATTTTATCTGTTTTTCGCTACTATCAGTGGTAAGACCTGTCCCCTTTTCATGCTAGCATGTGGTATTCGCTTATGCAAGAAAACCCGCCTGTAATTAACCCGAGTGCGTTCAGAAGCGGTTAATAATCCAATGGTATCGTAATACAGACGCATACTCCTTGAAAGATTAAATTCACGGCATAATTTACCTATGGAATACGTGAATCCACCTCCATTCCCGCCCGAAGTACTTTCACTTATGCTAGTCTTTTAGGTTTGGATCAATCTTTAAATGTCTCCTTATAAAAGTGCAAATCTCATTCATGGCTTCAGTAGCCTCAGGAAAAAGAGGGGCCGTGGCGGGATAACAATGGAACATGATGAGATTCTCCGGCGCACTTCAAATCGGTAATCGGCGAGCAAACCAGTGCCGCAGCCGGCAGTGGCTATCACACTGTTAGTATCAAGCACATAGTATATTATGTAAATTTTTTTCGAAGGAGGGCTCTTAGTGGGGTTATATATTAAAGTCGAACCAGACGTAAAGATATACGTGGAAGACCTTAACCCTGATGGCTGTAAAACAATCGTGTTTATACACGGTTGGCCAGCAAATCATAAGATGTTTGAATATCAGTTTGATCAACTGCCTAAGCGAGGATATCGCTGCATAGGAATTGACTCTCGGGGTTTCGGTAATTCCGACAAGCCTTGGACTGGCTACGACTACGATACGTCGGCGGATGATATTCGCTGTGTAGTTGAAGCACTCGGACTTCAGGATTTCACCCTCGGTGGCCATTCTACAGGGGGAGCGGTCGCTGTTCGCTATATGGCCCGCCACAAGGGATACGGGGTATCTAAGCTTGCCCTTTTTGCAGCAGCGGCTCCCAGTCTAATTCAGCGTCCCTATTTTCCTCACGGCCTAAAAAAAGAAGATGTAATTAAAATCATCCATGGAACAAATAATGACCGTCCAGAAATGTTGCGAGGTTTTGGCGAAACTTTTTTCTTTCAGCATGTATCTCAAGCTTTCTCAGATTGGTTCTTTCAAATGGGACTACAGGCAGCAGGTTGGTCCACTGCAGCAGTTGCGGCCACTTGGATAGACGAGGAACTATTTTCGGATCTTGAAGAAATAAATGTTCCCTCTTTAATTCTTCATGGTATCCATGACAAAGTTTGTCTATTCCCATTGGCTATTGCCCAACATGAAGGAATTAGAAACTCCAAGCTTGTTCCGTTCAGATACAGCGGTCACGGATTATTCTATGACGAGCGCGATAAATTCAACAAAGAATTAACCCAATTTATTGAGGAATAAGTTTAGAATAAATCCTTATTTAAATTGACCTACAAAACGTTTGGCTTCATTACCAAAAAGAGAATATGCACTCGTTATCAACATTGACAAACCAGCCTCAAGATATCCGTGCACCGTATCTCCTGCTCTTACCACAATACCTATAGATTTGCCAGTTTTCAAACCTTCTTTTATAAACTTATGATATGCCTCTTGTACTTTCGGATGCTGCCCTTGGCCAGGTACCCCAAGAGCTTGAGAAAGATCCGAAGTACCAAGAATAGCTCCATCAATACCTTCAACAGAAAGGATAGCCGCCATATTCTCTACGGCGGCAATATTTTCAACAATCGCAAGAACCACTGTTTCTTGGTTTGCATCAACCACATACTCTGATAGCGGTTTTGTCATTCCATAATCAGATGCCCTTACCGCATTAAGCCCACGGATTCCCTGTGGATAATATTTTACTGCGCGAACCGCCTGTTCAGCTTCTACCTTAGTAGAAATCCCCGGTAGTATAATACCCATAGCCCCAATATCCATAAAGCGCAAGATGGTATCTGGCTCAGAATTAGGCACCCTAATTAATGGAACTGTATTACGAACCTCTGCCGCCCTAACAAGTTCCTCGCACTGGCTTGCTGAAAGCGCTCCATGCTCCGCATCAATAAAGATAAAGTCAAATCCGGCAAGACCGCATATTTCAACAAATGCTGGGAAAAATCCTTGGATCATACATCCTGATACAGGCTCGCACCTTTGCATCTTTTCTTTTAGACGATTCTTATACATTACATTGTAACTCCTTATAGATAATCAACCTTTCCCCATGTCCCACATATCGTAAGTAATTCTTTATGCTAGATATTATCTCCTTTCCAGAGTTATAAAACATGAGATTTTATTGAGTATCTTATGCAATCAATGCTGAAACTCCTGATAAATCCAAGATAGGATCTACCAGGAGTTTCAGACATTCTCCGATGTTTTTTCGCCTAACTACCAAATATGTCTAAGCATAAGTGACGCATTCCAATAATGGCTATTGCTGCCTTTTTCTCCGCCAACCCGGCCGCTGATGCTCCAGGTAGGATTCACCAATTCCTCAGCGTTTAGTTCCCAGACCAAATATTCCCGATCCTGCCGGCCACCGCTAATTGTTAACTTATCGTTCAAATTGCCACCGTAGGCAACCGTCATTTGCGGATCATAACCACCCAAAACTTTTTTATAGCCCACATTAAATCCATAGTGGCCTTGTTTCAATGAGCGCTCCAATTCCAGTCCTATCTCGCCGGTACTGTAGGTATTGTGCGAACCATCAGCCACCTGATTATAAATGCCGGCTCCCTGTTCACGGTAACTGTCTTGTGTATAACGGGTAATATCCATGCCAACGTAGGGACTAAGTTTAAAGGGAGTTTTCTGTCCTTCATACAAATTGTACTTTTCTTTGAAACCCAGGCTGATAGTATGGCTGCTATAATGACTGTCCGCCGTTAAACCTAGTTGTCGTAAATAGCGTGTAGACTCATTGGCTTGATGGCCGCAGGCAAGATAGACTTGACTATCGAAAGCATTCTGGCTATAGTCGCCATAAAAACCCAGCCGGTAATCATTAGCATCGCTGCGAGCACTTGTCGAGGTATTATCGCTGTTTTCATAACCAAAAATCCAACCTGTCCGCCATTTAGGGGTATTTTGCCAATCCCGGCCTACAACAATGCCTAGCCCCTTGAATTTCATTTCGGGTTCATCGGCGTAAGCATCTATCGAACCCCCGCTACGAGTGAACTTCATCCACCAGCCATTGTTCGTATCCAACTCCAGTGGAATTACACCCTTGGCCGCCAAATCGTTTTCTGACAGGTTGCCGACCGGTACGCTGTTTTCCTCCTGATAGCTATGGTTAAGATGATCGAAGCGAGCCGTTAAAGCATCGCTTAGCAGACCACTGCGTTGAATCAGCAAAGATTGATTGATTTGTGCACCGCCGTAAATTTCATTCAACGCCAGCGCAGCGGACGAAGTATTCAAATTATACAATGTATCCATTTGCCGTTGGGTATCCCCGGCCAGCGCATCATACATTGCGTTCATGTGCAAATACGCTGTCTGCTGCCGCAAATTGGGAGAAGCAATATTATTTTGGCGGTTCACTTCTAAAAAAGCGCTAGTGCCATTTTGTGAACCGTGAGCACTCAGCAAACCGGAAACAGCAGATGTGCCGGAAGCGAAATTGCCAGTGATATTGGATGCAGTCAACACAGTATACCTGGTATCCGGCCGGTAAGTATTGCCCGCTGCAGTAGTTAAACTAGTGCCGTTAATATCTGCCGTGCCGGCTACGGCAATTGTGCTGGCGACATTATTTTGTACTACGACAGCAAGCTGACCGCTGCTGATTAAATTGCCGCCGACACTAAGAGTACCTGACATTCCATAACTGCCGGCCTGCAGGCCGGCACGGTTGTCTAAATTGCCGGCGATAGAACCGGAACCGGCAATTGTGCCGTCAAGAATACTATAGGCGTCTCCGGCCACCGAACCGTCAATCTGCAATACGCCGCCGGCAGCAATACTGCTGCCGCTATAAGTATTTTGGCCGGTAAGCGCCAAAATGCCATTACCTTTCTTGTACAGCCCAACAGGCAAATCAAGCAGTCCATTGGCTAAAGCCTTGGCATTATATGTATTAATATATTCCCGGCCACCTGAAAGACCCAAACTCAAATCAGTTGCCCGATAATAATTGTAAATTGCCTGCAAATCAGCATAGCTGCTGGTGGAAGACAGCAAACCGGCCCGTTTTTCAGCAATGTCGTTGCTCCACACACTATTATAGCCTTGCGTATCAATAGAATATAGCGCCTGAGCCTGCCCAAATTCATTGGCCGGACTATAATTGCTAAAATCCATCCGCCGGGCATTGAGCAATCCCGGCCCTCTAACCGCTTTCCCCACATCCAGCAGACCCTGGCCAAAAACAAGTTCTCGCGGGGTATTCTGGTAAGCAACCCAAGCTTCATTAGCAAAATCATCAGCTGTTGCATAGCCAAACTGTCGCAAAATGGAGCTGTTATCATTGTAATAATTCCGTAAATCAGCTTTGACTTCATCGATAGACGATACAGTGCCAAAATAGTAGGCATTAATGGTATAAGTTGGGTTTTCTTCATCACCATCTTCTTGCCAAGTCACTGTATATTTGGGCAATGTAAACGTATTGTTAGCTGTCGATAGCACCGTATCCACAATCTGACTGCCAGTCATATAGGGAAAGGCTTCTTGAACCAGTCCGGCTGAAGCCGAAACATAAGGTGTAGCCATCGATGTGCCGGACTTGGTTACATAGCCGCCTGTGACTGAATTAGCTGAATTAATATATAACCCTGGGGCGGAAATACTATTTCCCTCCACATATTTGGACAGATCACTAAACACAGCGACAGCATTAGTACCTGTCGTCGTACCCTGAAAAGCATTACTGTTCAGAGCTATTACATTAATAAAATTGCCAGCCGCTTCCGGGTATAGATAAGGAAAGAGCGCGTCTACATCTGGCGATGCGTGGCCAGCATTGCCAGCAGCAAAGACTAATACTTTGTCATAATCCAAAATGCTTTGCCTCATGACTGAATACTCATCATTATCGCTATTCATCAAATACCGGATATCCTCTTTTCCTAACGACGTGGTATCAATGTAAACACTTCGACCCCAGCTGTTATTGATAATCTTCACACTATTATCTTGATTAAATCCGCTATATACATCACCAATATTATTATCAACAAATGCATTGCCGGAAAGCAGATTCGCGTCAAACGCCACGCCGTGCATCCCGGTATTATCTTTGGCAGCAGCCATAATGCCTGCTACATGAGTAGCATGATTATTTGCTACCCAATCATAATTACTTGGTGGCACACCAATATACCCGGACCCCGTTTTGCTGCTAAATTCCGGATGATAAAATTGCACATACTGGTCACAAACTCCCAACGTAATGCCCTTGCCGGTATAGCCTAATGCATAGGCGTCCGCCGCGTTAATCAGATTGAGTCCTGTGCTGGCGTAATATTCCTCCGTTTTGAAAGAAGCCGCATCAGCACACCAAACATCCTGTCCACTCATCCCCCATAACACGCCTGCGCCAATCAGCCCACGCAGCAGGATGTGGTAAAACTTCCTTGTTTTCATCTCATCACCTGCTTTTTCAACAAAAAGGCGCCTCAATATGCCCGATAACCTTTCATCACCACTTTTGTTGTAATTTATTTGTAATTTATTTAATTTTCTACAATTCTCCATCAAATTCCTTTGTAAAAAGGAAAAAACCAGCAAAACTTAAAATTTTTCTGTACAAACTCAAACTTTTTTAACTGTCCTTGACTCACGGTCGAGTAGAAGCGTACCTCGCGGCGTGCAACCCTCATCATACACAATCCTGTCAATCAACATTCTATTAGGTTTACAAATTGCACATAAATACTGCCACCAGTACAAATACTAGACAACGGAATAACCTAAATATAGGAATAATGGGAATATTTTAACAAGGTTACTCTCCCCTTGCCAATATATAGCTCAGCCACAACCAAGAATTATTATGATAATAATTCTTTATAAATAAAACTCCTGCCAAAACAATACAGATTTGGCAGGAGTTCCTCTTATTATTATATATTGAGTAAGGGTTACTTTAATGAACATGGCACCGGCTGTCCAGAAAAAATCCCTTTGGGGTAACACTAGAGAAATTCATTTGACTTAGGCTATATTTTGAACTTGGATACAGCTGTCTGCAGATCATAGGCTAATTTTGACAAAGCTTCACTAGAGCTAGCTATTTCTTCCATAGAAGCCATTTGCTCTTCAGTAGCAGCTGAAACGCTTTGAGATTCACTTGCAGAAATTTGACTTAGCTCATCAATTCTTTGAACCGACCCCACAATTTGTTGACTACTTGATGCAATTTGCTGGATTTCAGATGAGATTTCTTTCACCTGTCCGGTCACCTGTGTTACTAATTCAGCAATTTCACAGAAAGCATTCCCTGCAGTATTAACCACTTCAGCCCCAGTCTTTACCTCCCTTGTTCCCTCATTCATAGCGATAACTGCTTTTTGGGTGTCCCCCTGAATTTCACCAATTAGATCGGCAATCTTCTTTGTTGCTTCTTGAGACTGTTCCGCTAGTTTTCTTACTTCCTCAGCCACAACTGCAAAGCCTCGCCCTTGCTCGCCCGCCCGGGCGGCCTCAATTGCCGCGTTGAGAGCTAAGAGGTTGGTCTGTCCAGCAATACCCGAGATAGTATCAACAATATGGCCAATTTCTTTGGAACGCTCACCTAGCTTGGCTACTACCTTGGCCGAAGTATTAACAGTATTCTCAATATTATTCATCTGGGTTACTGCCTTATTAACTGCTTTACCACCTTCTTGAGCCTTATCTTCTGCCAGAGCCGATTGGGCTGTAACTTGATTAGTGTTTAAAGCAACCTGTTGAATACTTGCTGACATTTGCTCCACCACAGCCGCTGCTTCATTAGCCGCAACTAGTTGTTCATTTGTTCCACTGGCCACACCAGTTATAGATGTAGCTACCTGGTTAGCTGCAAGTGCTGACTGTTCTGTACTTGCCGAAAGTTCCTCACTGGAAGCTGCAACTTGTTCGGAACTATTTTGCACCTGAGAAATCAAGTTTCGCAAATTCAATACCATTTTATTAAACCCATTTGCCAGTTCCGCAATTTCGTCCTTACCAGTAACAGTGGTTTGTACAGTGAGATCCCCATTAGCAACTACATTGACTTGCTCGGTTAATAGTTCTATTGGTTTCGTTATCCGTTTCATCATAAAAAGGGTAATCACTATTACTGCAAGCACAAATATCAGTGTTATTGATGAAAGCAGCAATTTCAGAGTAGTTAAAGGTTTATAAATAACCTTTTCAGGAACAACAGTCACAAACGTCCAGCCGGTCAATGGGACCTTTTGATAAACAACTAACATATCTTCGCCATTATTGGAGTAATTTGTAAACCCTTTATCATTACCCATAATTTCTTTGTATGTAGTGGTAAGTGGTTTAAATTTTTCAATTTCAAAGATACTTTTGGATACCAATTCCGGGTCAGGATAGGTTAACAATAGTCCTTTGGCATCAATCAAATATGAATATCCTTCTTCGTATAACTTTATCCCTTTCATATCATCCACTAACGTTTGGAGTAATATGTCTTCAGCAATAATTCCACGAAATTGTCCTGATACACTTTTTATTGGCATAGCCACTGATACTGCCATTTGTTTCGTGACGGAATCCAAATAGGGATCAGAAAAAGTAAGTTTTGATTGCTCCAGAGCTTGTTTGTACCAACTGCGAGTACGTGGATCAAAACCTGCTGGAGGCGTCCAACCACTTCCATCAACCATTTTTCCAGCAGCAGATCCAAAATACATATCTGATAATTCCTTATCAACTGCTTTATATCCGGCTAACATCGGTACTGTTATTTCATTGTCACCAAGACTGCTTTGTATATTAGCATAAGTAATCTCTAGCATTTTAGCCTTACTATTAAGCCATCCATTTAATTGGTTTACTTGAGCATTAGTGCTAGATAACAACTCTTTTTGGATTCCTGCACTCAGTTGTTGTTTGGCAAAAATATAACCGGTTATCGATGATACTAAAAGAACAATTAAGGTTAACGAGGAAAATACCAACGTCAATTTAGCTTTTAATTTCACTTTGATCCCCCCCCCATTTCTAATCTGTATATAAAAAAGACGCCCCTTACTCAATTTAGTAAAGATCGTCCTCTTTGACATAATAAATAAATTTTATACTACATAAACTAGCTCGTCAAGTAAAATATACCATACGGAATAAACTTTCCTGGCATGATACTCTTGTTTGATCAATCTCGTTGGGAGTAAACCTCGTTATGCAAATGAATTCTTCCCCACCATACCGGGCAACGAGATCTGCGGGGCGAGAAATACTGCTGGCTAATACTTTCGCCACTTGTCGTAGACAGTCGTCCCCGCAAAGATGTCCATAGTAGTCATTAAAATCCTTAAAATAATCGATATCAATCATAATGAAAAACAACTTTGCTCCGGAGCGGGATAATCTGTCATACTCTAACGACATTATTTCGTCAGAATACCGTCGGTTAGCCAAATTAGTCAATCCATCGACATTACTTAATACTTTGAGTTTTTTTATTGCAGTTTCCAGCTGTTCTTCGATCAGTTTTCGCGAATGGATGTCGGTTAGCATAGCAAACGATCCTGTATACTGGCCTTCCTCATCCTTCAATGCTTTTGCAGAAATAATCACCCAATGTTTAGCCCCATCTTTTCTTTGCAAGCATCTCTCGTATATTACATCTTCTCCCTGAAATACGCAAATCGTTTTCTATTTCGGCAACAATCTTCTTACGCGAGGAACGTTTTGAGGTCAATCATCTCAGTCCTTCTTGTCGATAATTTGTTCTATAACGTGTCATTATTATTTAATGTATATAGCACCACTGTCATGTTAAACGTGGAACACCTTATATTTACTGGCTTCATGGAAATTTTTCACTTTCAGGACCTGCCCCTTCTAGTTCATCTAGTAATCGAGAAAATTTCTGAATAGTAAAAACAATCGGGGCTGGCGAGGACATATCTATACCCGCACGCTTCAACAAAATTAAAGGATATTCCGAGCCACCACTTTTAAGAAAAGCAAGGTACCTTGCTTGTGCAGGTTTTCCTTCTGTATGCAGTTTTTCCGCTAAAAAGGTAGCAGCAGAATACCCTGTCACATATTGATACACATAGAATGGAGTATAAAAATGCGGGATACGCGCCCATTCACCATCACTTTCCTTGTCAACGGTTAAGACTGGTCCATAATATTTAACATTGAGATTATGCCATAGGGCATCTAATGTATCTGCCGTAAGAGTATCCCCTTTTTCGGCCTTATCAAATATCATTTTTTCAAACTCAGCAAACATCGCCTGACGATATATAGTACTTCTGATAGCCTCTAATTGCTGATTAATAAGGTACAAACGCGTAGTTTTATCAACAGTTGTATTTAGCATATAATCCATAAGAAGAACTTCATTAGTAGTAGAGGCAGTTTCTGCACAAAACGTAGAATACTGCGAGGTAGTATATGGTTGACTTGATTCGCTATAGTAACTATGCAAAGCATGTCCCATTTCATGAGCAATAGTTGAGACATCATCATAACTGTCATGATAATTTAACAGCACATAAGGGTGAACACCATAAACACCTAAGGAATATGCACCTGTTTGTTTTCCTTTATTTTCATAAACGTCAATCCAGCCAGACGAAAATCCTTGCTTTAAGATAGCACCATATTCTGATCCTAACGGCATTAGCGCAGATTGTACCAATTGAATCCCCTGCTCGTAGTTATATGACAGTTGACGATCTGATACTAGCGGTGTATATAAGTCATACATATGTATACTAGAAAGACCTAATATTTTTTTCTTTAAGGCAATATAGCGATGCAATGGCTCTAGGTTATCATTTACAGTTTCAATAAGATTGTCATAAACTTTTACTGGTACATTGTCACTTGCTAATGCTGCTTGTAGTGAAGAGTCGTACTTGTGAGCCTTAGCCAAAAATATATTTGCTTTTACATTGCCTGTCAGTGTAGCGGCAAGTGTATTACGATAATGATTATATGTACTATAAAGAGCTTGAAATGCCTGCTTTCTAACATTTTGATCAGAAGAGGCAATATAACCACGATATCGTTCTTCACTTAGTTGTACCTTTTGACCTTGCTCGTTAGTGATATCTGGAAAGCTAATATCGGCATTGGTTAGCATATCAAAAACAGTAGCAGGAGTTTGCAGGGCATCGTCTGCATTAGAAAGGAGTTTTTCTTCCGCTACTGGTAAGACGTGCTGTTTTTGATAGCTTAATTGAGTAAAATAAAAAGAATAGTCCTTTAAGTCCGGTTG
>Ga0316604_10002408_pt1 | contig 14373 bp, 13 predicted proteins | sample OWC_soil_day20_C_FD_207650 | JGI IMG/M metagenome (GOLD analysis project Ga0316604, IMG submission 207650) | Wetland soil microbial communities from Old Woman Creek delta, Ohio, United States - OWC_soil_day20_CT | ecosystem: Environmental > Terrestrial > Soil > Wetlands | place: USA: Ohio... | reverse complement strand
GGCGGTGGCCCGACTTCGGGCCTGGACCTCGGCGCCTTGCGTGGCGCCGACTCGGTCATGCAGGCTGGCAGTGGCGCCCCGCCGCTGACGAAGATGGTCGTCGACACCCGCATGTCCGGTGCCGACACCACGATGTCGGTGGGCGACACGAAGATGCCGGCCGACACGAAGATGTCGGGTCCGAACACGACTTCCGCGCCGACGACGCAGTTCCATGCCACGTTGCCAGGTCAGCAGGCCGGTAGCGCACCCGCACCGGCGCCGGCAGCCGCGGACTTCTCGTCCCTCGACTTCGATCTTGGCCCGACCAAGATGAATCTCGAGCCGCCGACGAAGATGCCGACCTTCGACGCACCTGGTGCAAAGTCGTCGGACGTCGACTTTGGCTTCAAGCCCACCGGCAGCAAGCCCGTTGGACGCACCGAGCCGCCCGCGCTGGCCGACCTGGACATCGCGCTGCCGAAGACGGTGCCCGACCTGCAGCCGACGGCAACGGGTGCGGGCCTGATCCCGGACCTCGACCTCAACATCCCGTCGACGAAGATGCCGACCGCTCCAGCCGCCGAGGCGCTGTCGCGTCCGACCGTCATCGGCAAGAAGCAGCCGGCAACCGCCGAAGTAGGCGCATTGCCGGACGAGGCGGCACAGCGTCTGACCGCGAACACGGATCAGGCGACAGTGCCGCTGATCGATTTCGACCTGTCCGCGGTCAGCCTGAATCCGACAACGAAGCGCGGCGAAACCGAGCCGGGCAGTGCGCTGGCGCAGCAGATGGCGACCAAGCTCGACCTGGCCCGCGGCTACATCGACCTGGGCGTCAAGGACGGCGCGCGTGAACTGCTCGACGAGGTCATGCGCGACGGTACGCGCGAGCAGCGCCAGGCGGCGGTCGAACTGATCAAGCAGATCGAAGGCTGAGCGCAGCGGGCACTGCCCGCTGCGTGGCTCCCGTGCGCATCGCGCTCGGCATCGAGTACGACGGCGCCGGCTTCAACGGTTGGCAGACACAGCCCGACCGGCGCTCGGTTCAGGATGCGCTGGAAAGCGCGCTGGCCTCACTCGCGCAGAGCCCCATCTCTACGATCTGTGCCGGCCGCACCGATGCCGGCGTGCATGCGATCGATCAGGTTGTCCACTTCGATACCGCGGTCGAGCGGCCGCTGAGCGCCTGGATCCGTGGCACCAACCGGTTCCTTCCACCGAGCGTTGCGGTGCGCTGGGCGCGTCCGGTCAGCGATGACTTCCATGCCCGCTTCGGCGCCCTCCGGCGCAGCTACGACTACTGGATCCTGAACGACGCGGTCCGTTCTCCGCTCGCTCACGCACGCGCGACCTGGGTGTTCCAGCCGCTCGACACCGCTGCGATGGAAATGGCGGCCCGGTTCCTGATCGGCTCCCACGATTTCACGTCGTTCCGCTCGGCCGAGTGCCAGGCGGCCTCACCGGTGCGGGATCTGCAGCGGCTCGAGGTGCGACGCTTTGGTCGCTGGATCCGCGTGCGCGCCACGGCGAATGCGTTTCTGCATCACATGGTGCGCAACCTGGCCGGCGCGTTGGTGGCCGTTGGCATCGGGCGCTACCCCGCGGAGTGGATGTCCGACGTGCTGGCCGCACGGGACCGGTCGGAGGCGGCACCGACACTCGGCGCGGAGGGGCTGTACCTCGCGCGAGTCGAGTACGATGCCCGCTTCGATCTGCCGGCGCCCGACGCCGCCTTGCCGCACCGTTTCGATGCGTACGCGAATCAAGATCTGTGGCCTGACTCGTGAGGTCGACGTGGCGGCGGCCGTCTCGGCCGGCGCCGACGCAGTAGGTTTCGTCTGCTATCCCAAGAGCCCGCGGTATGTCGCACCGGTGCGTCTTCGTTCGCTGGCACGCCATCTACCGCCGTTTGCGACGCCTGTGCTGCTGTTTGTCAACGCAGCGGCTGACCTAATCGAGGACGCACTCGCGGCGGTCCCCGACGCAATGCTGCAGTTTCACGGGGATGAGCACGAACCCGCGTGCAGCCGCTACGGCCGGCCTTACATGCGCGCGATCCGCATGGACGCAGAGGCCGATTTGTTAGACTGCGAGCGCCAATTTCACTCGGCGACTGCGCTGATCGCCGACTCGCCGTCGGAGGCGTTCGGCGGTAGCGGAATGGCATTCGACTGGGGGCGCGTACCGTTGCGGCGAACCAAGCCGCTGGTACTGGCAGGTGGTCTGCGCGGCGAGAACGTCGGCGACGCGATCCGGCGGTTGCGTCCGTATGCGGTGGACGTCAGCAGCGGAGTCGAGGACTCGCCTGGTATCAAGAGTCCCTCACGCATCAACGAGTTCATCGCGGCAGTTCGTGCCGCGGACGAAGCCCTAGCATGAAGCCCTACGACCTTCCCGATCAGCGCGGACACTTCGGCCCCTACGGCGGCATCTTCGTCGCTGAGACGTTGATGCACGCGCTGCAGGAGCTGCGCGAAGCCTACGCGCGATACCAGAACGATCCCGAATTCATCGCCGAGTTCAAAAGCGAGCTCAAGCACTACGTTGGCCGCCCGAGCCCGATCTACCACGCGAAGCGCTGGAGCGAGCAACTGGGCGGGGCGCAGATCTACCTCAAGCGCGAGGATCTGAACCACACCGGCGCGCACAAGGTGAACAACACTATCGGGCAGGCGCTACTGGCGAAGCGCATGGGCAAACCGCGCGTCATCGCGGAAACCGGCGCTGGCCAGCATGGCGTGGCCACCGCCACGGTCGCGGCACGCTACGGCATGAAGTGCGTCGTCTACATGGGCAGCGAGGACGTGGGTCGGCAGGCGGCCAACGTGTACCGCATGAAGCTGCTGGGCGCCGAAGTGGTGCCGGTGGAGAGCGGCTCGCGCACCCTGAAGGATGCGCTCAACGAAGCGATGCGCGACTGGGTGACGAACGTCGAGAACACGTTCTACATCATCGGTACCGTCGCCGGACCGCACCCGTATCCGATGATGGTGCGCGACTTCAATTCCGTGGTCGGCAAGGAGTGCCTGTGGCAGATGCCGGAGATGGTGGGACGCCAGCCTGACGTCATCATTGCCTGCGTCGGCGGTGGCAGCAACGCAATGGGCATTTTCTACGACTACATATCGCACGAGCAGGTGAAGCTGGTCGGTGTGGAGGCGGCGGGCGAGGGATTGACGACGATGCGTCACGCTGCCAGCCTGCAATGCGGCACCCCTGGGGTATTGCACGGCAACCGCACCTATCTGCTGCAGGATGAAAACGGCCAGATCACCGAGACCCACTCGGTCTCGGCAGGGCTCGACTATCCGGGTGTAGGGCCCGAACATGCGTGGCTGAAGGACAGCAGGCGCGCCGAGTATGTCGGCGCCACGGACGAGGAAGCGCTGAAGGCGTTTCATGAGTGCTGCCGTATCGAGGGCATCATCCCGGCGCTGGAATCAAGCCATGCGCTTGCGTACGCGACGAAGCTCGCGCCGACGCTGCCCAAGGACAAGGTGCTGCTGGTGAATCTTTCGGGTCGCGGTGACAAGGACCTGCATATCGTGGCCGAAGCGAGCGGTCTGGAGTTCTACTGCCGCGCTTCATGCCGCGAGGCGACGCTGGAATTTCGCCAGCGCCACGGCGGGGCGCGCTGATGTCGCGCATCGCACAGCGCTTTGCGCAGTTGAAGGCGGCAGGTCGCAAGGGCCTCATACCGTATATCGCCGCGGGCGATCCCGATCCTGCGCTGACTGTTCCGCTGCTGCACGCGCTGGCGCGCGCCGGCGCCGACGTCATCGAACTGGGTGTCCCGTTTTCGGACCCGATGGCCGATGGACCCGTGATCCAGCGTGCAACGGAGCGTGCAATCCGCCACGGCGTCGGACTGCGCCAGACGCTGGCCTTCGTGGCCGAGTTCCGCAAGTCGGATACGGCGACGCCTGTCGTGCTGATGGGCTATGCCAACCCGATCGAGCGCATGGGCCGGCGCGAATTTTCCGAGGCTGCGCGCAGCGCGGGCGTCGACGGTGTACTGGTGGTCGACTATCCGCCCGAGGAGTGTGCGGAGTTCGCGGCCGACATGCGGGCAGCGGACATCGATCCGATCTTTCTTCTGGCGCCGACCTCGACCGACGACCGCATCGAGGAAGTCGCGCGTCACGCGTCCGGCTACCTCTATTACGTGAGCCTCAAGGGCATCACCGGCGCCGGCAATCTCGATGTCGCGAGCGTCGCGGCCAAGCTGCCGCTAATTCGCAAACACTCGTCGGTGCCGGTCGGTGTCGGCTTCGGCATCCGTGACGCGGCAAGTGCCGTGGCAGTCGCCCAGGTCGCGGATGCCGTCGTTATCGGCTCGCGCCTGATCCAGGAAATGGAATCTACCCCGCGCGAGCGCGCAGTCGCCGCCGTCGAGGCGCTGGTCAAGGAGATCCGCACGGCACTCGACAGCATGGCGGTCCGGGTGGCGGCATGATCCTGCAGGAACACCTCGTTCACGAAATCGGCAATGCGTATTCCGGAGGTCTGCGATGAGCTGGATCGACAAGATCCTCCCACCGCGCATCAAGCGCGAGGAGGGCACGGCCCGCAAGGTGGTGCCGGAGGGCCTGTGGACGAAGTGCCCGGGCTGCGAGGCGGTGCTGTACAGCGCCGAACTCGAAAAGACCCAGATGGTGTGCCCGAAGTGCGCGCACCATCTTCGCATCGGTGCGCGGGCGCGGCTGGACGCGTTGATGGATGCCGAGGGCCGCTACGAAATCGGGCAGGAGGTGCTGCCGGTCGACGCCCTGAAGTTCAAGGACAGCCGCAAGTACACCGAGCGCCTGCAGGAAGCGATGGAGCAGACCGGCGAGACCGATGCGCTGGTCGTCATGGGGGGGTCAATACGGGCGTTGCCGGTCGTTGTTGCGTGCTTCGAGTTCGAGTTCATGGGTGGCTCGATGGGCTCGGTGGTCGGCGAGCGCTTTGTGCGCGGCGTCGCGACCGCGATCGAACAAAAGGTGCCATTCATCTGCATCACTTCGACCGGCGGCGCGCGCATGCAGGAGGGCCTGCTGTCGCTGTTCCAGATGGCCAAGACGACCGCGATGATTGCGCGGCTGGCCGAGGCGAAGTTGCCGTTCATTTCGGTGCTCGCCGATCCAACGATGGGTGGCGTGTCCGCGAGCTTTGCGTTTATGGGCGACGTCGTCATCGCCGAACCGAAGGCACTGATTGGCTTTGCGGGTCCGCGCGTCATCGAGCAGACCGTCCGCGAGAAGCTGCCGGAAGGCTTCCAGCGCGCCGAGTTCCTGATGACCAAAGGCGCGATCGACATGATCATCGACCGGCGAGAGATGCGCGACGAAATCGCGCGCGTGCTCGCGGTGCTGCTCAGGCAGCCGGCTGACGCGATCTCGTAGTTCAGAGGCGCCGGCCCCCGCGGAATCGCGACAAAGTCTTTGCAAGCACCTACGCTGGCCCACTGGCTCGCTCGCCTCGAGCGCCTGCATCCCAAGGGCATCGACCTCGGGCTGGACCGCGTCCGTGCAGTTGCCGAGCGTCTCGATCTCGCGCTCCATGCGCCGACGATCGTCGTCGGGGGAACCAACGGCAAGGGATCAACCTGCGCGATGCTCGACAGCATCCTGCGTGCCGCCGGCTATCGAACCGGGCTCTACACCTCGCCACATCTGCTTGACTTCAACGAGCGTGCGCGCATCGACGGCGTCAACGCCTCCGACGCGCAGTTGATCGGGCAGTTCGAAGCCGTCGAGGCTGCACGGGGCGCGACGTCGCTCACGTACTTCGAGTTCACGACGCTCGCCGTGTTGCGGCTCTTTGCCGCGGCGCGCCTGGATGCCGCTGTCCTCGAGATCGGGTTGGGTGGCCGACTGGACGCCGTAAATCTCGTCGATGCGGACGCCGCGATCGTCACCTCCATCGACGTCGACCATGTCGACTACCTCGGGTCGACACGCGAAGCGATCGGTTTCGAGAAGGCGCACATCTATCGATCCGGCCGACCGGCGATCTGCAGTGATCCCCAGCCACCGCAAACTCTGCTCGACTACGCCGCGCGCATTGGTGCCGACCTCTGGCATTTTGGCCGCGACTTCAACTATTCGGGTGATCGCCAGCAGTGGGCGTATGGCGGCCGGCTCGTCCGTCGAAGTGGGCTACCTTACCCGGCGCTGCGCGGGGCGAATCAGTTGCTGAACGCGGCCGGGGCACTGGCCGCGCTCGAGGCGCTGTCGGAGCGGCTTCCGGTGTCGCAGCAGGCGGTGCGCCAGGGCCTGCTGACGGTCGAGATTCCGGCGCGCTTCCAGGTGCTGCCCGGCCGGCCGACCACAATCCTCGACGTCGCGCATAACCCGCATGCGGCCGCCGTGCTGGCCCAGAACCTGGACAGCATGGGATTCTTTCCGGTCACGCATGCAGTGTTCGGCATGCTGCGCGACAAGGACATCGCGGGTGTCGTTGCTCGGCTCGGTGACCGTGTCGATCACTGGCACGTCGGGCCCACGCCCGGCGACCGCGGAGCAGCGGCAGTAGCAATCACCGAGTTGCTGCGGGCGGCCGGAGTCGCCGAAGGCGCCGGCAAGTCGATCACCGAGTACAAGACCATCGGCGATGCCTACTTCGCTGCGCGCGAAGCGGCCTCGGCCGATGATAGAATTCTTGCCTTCGGTTCCTTCCTCACTGTCGCTGAAACGCTGCGCGCGATTCGCGCGATGCCGGCGCAGCGCTGAGGATCACGACTGGAGCACGGATGTCCCTGGCCTTCTGGCGTCGTAAGAACACTTCCCCTGACGCCCCGGGACCCCGTTCCCCCCGTACCAACACTGGCGGCGAAGACTCTGGCCGCGCTGATCCGACCGCCGCACTGCGCGCGCGTGCGCGGCGCCGCCTCATCGGTGCGGCGGCGCTGCTGCTGCTCGTTGTGATCGTCGTGCCGATGGTGCTGGATCCGGAGCCCAAGCCCCTCGCAGACAACATTCCGATCGATATTCCGAGCGAGAAGACAAAGTTCTCGCCGCGGCTCGCGCTCCCGCCTGTGCCGGCGCCGGACAACGTACCGCTGGCGCCGCCGCCGGACGCACCGCCGACCGCTCAATCGGCGGCTGGGGTAGTTTCATCCGCCACGACCAAGGCCAGCGACGCGAAGACAGGCGAGAGCAAGCCGAACAAGGCAGCGACCTCGACGAAGTCCGAAGAGCCGAAGGCGTCGCCCCCAGCGGATCCAAAGACCGGCAGCGACAAGCTTCCCGCGCCGGTGAAGGGCGGAAAGTTTGCTGTGCAGGCCGCCGCCACGTCGACCGAGCAGGCGGCGCGAGAACTCTCGGACCGTCTGAAGAAGTCGGGTCTCGCGCCCTACACCGAGCGTGTCGATACGGCCGACGGTACCCGCTATCGCGTCCGCGTCGGTCCGTATGCCGGCCGAGAGGATGCCGAGCGCGTGCGCGCCTGGTTGAAGTCGCTCGGCATCAACGCCAACGTCGTCTCCTAGCGCCGGATGACCCCGATCGACTGGGCACTCGTCTCGGCGCTCGGCCTGTCGATTCTTCTGGGCATCGTGCGGGGCGTCGTTCGCGAACTGTTTGCACTCGCCGGCTGGATCGCCGGTGTGGTGCTCGCACTGCGCTTCAGCGAGCCGCTGGCTGCTTCACTGCCATTCGAACTGCCTCTGGCCGCCCGCACGGCACTGGTCGGCCTATTCCTCATCGTCGGCACCTTGCTGCTGGCGGCGCTACTGGCAGTAATTCTCCGGGCGACCCTCGAGGCAGCGAAACTATCGCTTGAAGACCGGCTCCTGGGCGGCATGTTCGGTGTGGTGCGCGGTGCGCTGCTGATCGGCATCGTCGTGATGCTTGCCATGGCGGCCGGAACTCCACGTCAACCGTGGTGGGAGGCGTCGACATTTTTGCCGTGGGTGCAGGCGAGCGTACGATTCGCCTCGCCGTTGTTGCCGCAATCCCTGGCACGCCACACGCCGAATCCGGGATAGGAGAGAACACCCGATGCAGCGCCCCGACAACCAACACGCCTGCGGGCGGTCAGGCTGATAGCGATATGTGCGGGATCGTCGGCGTGGTTGCTACTGGGCCAGTCAATCAGCTTCTCTATGACTCGTTGCAGCTGCTGCAGCACCGTGGGCAGGATGCGGCCGGGATCGCCACCGGGGCCGGGAGCACCTTCTCTATGTGGAAGGGCAACGGCATGGTGCGCGAGATCTTCCGCACCAGGAACATGCGCAACCTGACCGGCAATGCCGGCATCGCTCACGTTCGTTATCCCACGGCGGGCTCCGCCACGAGCCCGGAAGAAGCCCAGCCGTTCTACGTGAACGCGCCATTTGGCATCACGCTGGGCCACAACGGCAACCTGACGAATGCCGAGCAGCTGAAAAGCGAGATGTTCCGCATCGACCGCCGGCACATCAATACGACCTCGGACTCGGAAGTGCTCCTCAACGTGCTTGCGCACGAACTGCAGGAGCAGAGCTCGACCTACACCCTCGAACCCGCGACGATATTCCGCGCCGTGGCCGGACTGCATCGCCGCGTCCGCGGCGCCTATGCGTGCGTCGCCCACATTGCCGGACACGGCATCCTGGCTTTCCGCGACCCTTACGGCATCCGTCCGCTGTGCTACGGCATCAACGAAACGGACAGCGGAACCGAGTATCTGGTGGCGAGCGAATCAGTGGCGGTTGAAGGGCTCGGCTTCAAGTTCGTGCGCGACGTCGGGCCGGGTGAGGCCATTTTCATCGACCTCGACGGCAACTTCTATGCGCAGCAGTGCGCGGAGCGTTTTTCGCTCAACCCCTGCATCTTCGAGTACGTATATTTCGCGCGCCCCGATTCGGTGATGGACGGTGTCAGCGTGTACGCGTCGCGCCTCAAGATGGGAGAGCACCTCGCCGACAAGATCCGGCGCGAGTTCCGAGGCGGCGAGATCGATGTGGTCATGCCGATTCCGGACACGTCACGTCCAGCGGCGATGCAGCTCGCGATGAAGCTTGGACTTGAATTTCGCGAGGGATTCTTCAAGAACCGCTACGTCGGCCGTACGTTCATCATGCCGGGCCAGTCGGTCCGGAGAAAGAGCGTTAGGCAGAAACTGAATGCCTTGCCGACGGAATTTCGGGGCAAGAACGTCCTTCTGGTCGACGACTCGATCGTCAGGGGCACAACATCGCGCGAGATCGTGCACATGGCGCGCGACTCCGGCGCAAACCGGGTGATCTTTGCTTCGGCTGCGCCGCCGGTCCGGTTTCCCAATGTGTATGGAATCGACATGCCCACGCGCAGCGAACTGATCGCTCACGGACATTCGGACGAGGAGATCCAGAAGATGATCGAGGCCGACGGTCTCGTATACCAGGACATCGATGCAATGAAGGCGTCGGTGTCCGAACTTGGTCCGCACCTGAACAGCTTCGAGGCCAGCTGCTTCGACGGGGTCTACATCACCGGCGACGTGACGCCCGAGTACCTGGACAAGCTCGAAGCCAGCCGCGAGGCGGCAGTCGGCTCCGACGGCGAGCCGCGCGCGCAGTTGAACCTCAACCTCGCATCGGCGGATTAAGTTCGGCAGGATTTCGACGCGAAGTCGCGGCCCTCGTATATAATTGGCTCATCGCGCCGATTTGAAGTCTCAGCTTGCGGGCGCTTAACAAATGCGGCTAAAGCGAGGGGCTCAAACGAACCCGCTGCGCTTCTGCCGGCGGGTTTTTTTATGGCCGACGACGACACTCCCCTGAATTTCGAATTCGATACGCGCGCGGTGCGTGCGGGCACCCTGCGTACGCCCTTCGGCGAGCACAGCGAGGCGCTGTTCCTGACGTCGAGCTTCGTGTTCGACAGTGCCGCACAGGCCGCCGAGCGCTTCTCCGGCGCCGATGACGGCTACGTCTATTCGAGGTTCACCAATCCCACGGTACGCATGTTCGAGCAGCGCCTTGCGTCTCTGGAAGGCGCCGAGGACTGCCTGGCGACCGCATCCGGCATGTCCGCCATCATGGCGACCTGCCTGGCCACGCTTAAGACCGGCGACCACGTCATCTGCGCGGCCAATGTCTTTGGCGCGACGGTGCAGCTCTTTTCCACGGTTCTCGCACGTTTCGGCATTGGCGTGAGCTATGTCGACAGCGTGGACTCCGCCGCGTGGCGGGCTGCCGCCACCCCGGGCACGAAGCTGATGTTCTGCGAGACCCCGTCGAATCCGCTGATGGAGGTCACCGATCTGGAGGCATTTTCCGCGCTTGGCCGCGACATCGGTGCGATCACCGTCGTCGACAACTGCTTCTGCACGCCGGTCGCGCAACGTCCGCTCGACTTCGGCGTCGACGCCGTCATCCATTCCGCGACGAAGTACCTTGATGGGCAGGGCCGGGTACTCGGCGGGGCAGTCCTTGGTTCGCGCCGCTTCATCCGCGAACAGGTACTGCCGGTGCTGCGCACGACCGGTCCCAGCCTGTCCCCGTTCAACGCCTGGGTGCTGCTCAAGGGGCTGGAAACGCTCGGGGTGCGGTTGCGCGCGCAGTCTGCGTCAGCACTGCAACTGGCCCACTGGCTCGACGCCCATGCCGGAGTCGAGCGCGTCTACTTCCCGGGGCTCGAGTCGCACCCGCAGGCGGCGCTGTGTGCGCACCAGCAGTCCTTGCCGGGCGCTGTCGTCTCCTTTGAGGTCGCTGGCGATACTCCGGCGTCGGCCCGAGCCAATGCCTGGCGCGTGATCGATCGCGTGCGGCTGATGTCGATCACGGCCAATCTCGGCGACACGCGCACGACGATCACCCATCCGGCGACGACGACGCACGGCCGTATCAGCGCCGAGGCCCGAGAGCGCGCCGGCATCCGCGAGGGATTGATCCGCGTGGCAGTCGGCCTCGAGTCTGTTGTCGACCTCGAGCGCGACCTCGAGCACGCACTGGCGACGTAGCCGTTTCCCGCTGCGGGTAACGGCGAGCTAGGGCATTCGGACGAGCCGCCCGCACGGGGCCAGCGCTGCGGTCACGGCGCTAGCACGTAAGGCGGATCGAAACTCCAGCCGTCCTCGAACAGAATCCAGCGCGCACGCGTGTCAGCTTGCGCCGCGCATTCGCCAATGCGATGCGCCTCCAGTGGAGAGTGGTTCTGATGAGCGAGGAAGGGCACAGGCTGGTGCGCGGCGTCGCTGCCGCGATGTTGATGGCAGCCGCAAGTGTTGCGTCGGCGCAGGCGACCGGCGACTCCAATGTAGGCCAGCAGCTTTTCACGACCACCCTGTCGCCGCAGTGTGCGGGGTGCCACTCGACGACTGATCCTGCGGCGGTCAACTCGCTGACGAGCATCCGCGCCAACATCACCAACCGTGCGTCGCCCGCAGGGCCAGCGGGCACCATGAGCTTCGAGAAAGCATTGGAAGCGCTGAATGCGGCGCTGTCCGACATTTCGTTGGGCAACAAGCCCACAGGCATGAAAGCCTTGTTCACGCTGACGCCGGCACAGGTTGCGGATCTCGCGGCCTTCATAGCTGGCATTGCAGGTCCGGCGCCGATCCTGCGCTACTCCCCGGCCAGCGGGCCGATCTTTGCGGCGACCGCAGTCGGAAGTAGCGCCGGTGCCACGGCGACCATCACGAACGCGGGCACCGCGGACCTGGTCTTCGCTACCAACAACGCCGTGACGATTGCGTCCGGGGGTGACGCCGCGGATTTCCGCGTGACAGCATCGACCTGCCCCGGAATCACGCTGCGACCGAACAGCGGCAACTGCACGATCAACGTCACGTTCCAGCCGGTCGCAGGGGCGTCGCTGACGCGCACGGCCTCGATTGGCCTGACGACGGCCAACGGAACGTCGCTGGTACCGCTGGCCGGCAGCGTCGTTGCCGGGTCGTCGTCAGCGACTTCGAGCGCAGCATCGGACAGCGCCGCGAATCCCCCGGCGTCGGGCGGCGGCGGCACGCTCGACTGGCTCGCTGCCATTGGGCTGCTCCTTTCTCTCATGCGGAACTCACCGAGACTGTGGGCAGCGTGGAATTTGACATCGGGTGCGGCCGGAAGGCGAAATCAATGAACATTCCCACGACATCGATGACCACAAATATGTTCAAGGTGCTGGGTGGAGCTGCACTCGCCGTCGCGTCATGCGCGGCGCTCGCGCAGCCGGCCATCAAAGTCAATGGAGACCCGACGCTGACCTTCGCTTCGACGCCGGTTTTCGTCACCAGTTCGACACCAACGCCGTCGACTATCACGCTAGAAAACACCGGCACCGAGAAACTGACGATCACCGGCGTCGAAAAGAGCGGAGCGAATGCGACCGATTTCGCGGCGACCGGCACCTGCGTCGGCGCCTCGGTCACGGTGAACCCCGGCGCGACCTGCACGATCGGCGCGACATTCACGCCGCCGTACGCTGGTTCGCTTTCGGCGACGTTCACGGTCCAGTCCAACGCCGCCACGAATCCGAGCATCACGGTCTCGGGCATAGGGGCCGCGGTTACGACGCCCAACATCATCCTCAGTGCCCCGTCGATCGCTTTCAATACACAAACGGTAGGCGAGGCGAGCGCGCCGCGACAGATCACGGTGACCAACAACAGCAACAGCACGATGCCCGTTTCGATCAGTCTAGTGACGACGGCGCCAAACACGGAATTCGCGTCGACGACGGACTGCGTCGGCAACCTGGCTGCCGGGGATGTCTGCTCGATCAGCATCACGTTCACGCCGGCGATGGAAGGCGCGCGCACCGGCACAGTCACGATCACTGCCCCCAACGTGAGCGGCTCGCCGCGGACGGTTGCGCTGTCCGGCCCCGGCGTGACCGTGCCGGCCGGTGCGGCCAGGTTGGGTGAGAGCGCTCTGAGCTTCCCGGCGACTCCGACCGGAGTCACCGCGACCGTGATGAAGACCAAGTTGACGAACACCGGAAACGCGCCTTTGTCGCTGACGGCCATCGCGCTCAGCGGCGCGAATGCTGCAGAGTTTGCTAGCAGTGGCGGCACGACCTGCGCGGTCGGCGCGGCCGGGATGCTGGCCGTCGACGCATCATGCGATCTCGAAGTGAACTTCACGCCCCAGTCGGCGGGCGGCAAGAGCGCCAGCCTTGTCGTCACCCATGACGCGGGGGCGGGGGCCACCTCGATCGTAATGCTGTCCGGAACGGGAACGGCGCCCCCGCCGCCTCCAGCCCCGCCGCCATCGTCCACGCCAACGCCGCCTCCAGCGGCCGTGTCGCCGCCGACGGCGCAGGCAAAGGACGGCGGTGGCGGAGCGCTCGACCCCGAGCTTGGGCTGCTGCTCCTCGTGCCCGCCCTCGCATCGCGAGCGCGCCGGTCCCGGCTCGATTGCTAGGTCCGGTTCCGGGCCCCCTGTGGTGCGGCGCCTGCGGGCGCCGTTTTGCTTTTAGGGGCGATTGGGCGTGGCCCCTTTGCTAAAGTTGACTGCATTAGTCGGGATTAGTACAATCCCGACGAAATCTATCGGGAATTTTTGCTGCGCGGTCCGGTCACACCGGACGCCTCCACCCGAAAGGACCATGCGATGAGACTGACTACCAAGGGCCGGTTTGCAGTGACGGCCATGATCGACTTGGCGCTGCGCGAGCACAACGGACCGGTGACGCTGGCCGGCATCAGCCAGCGGCAGAAGATCTCCCTGTCCTATCTGGAGCAGCTGTTCGGCAAGCTGCGCCGCCACGAGCTGGTGGAAAGCACCCGTGGTCCGGGCGGCGGGTACACCCTCGGACGGGTCGCCAAGGACATCACCGTCGCCGACATCATTTTCGCGGTAGACGAGCCGCTCGACGCAACGCAATGCGGCGGCAAGGAAAACTGCCAAGATGACCAGCGTTGCATGACGCACGACCTGTGGGCCAACCTTAATGCGCGCATGGTCGATTACCTCGACTCGGTCAGCCTGGCGGATCTCGTGGAGCAGCAGAAAGCCCGGGTGGACAAGGGTGCCGGTAACGCCGTGTTGCACGATAATCGTGCCCGCGCGCGGACCGAGACCGACGAAAAGAACGAGACCGCGCTGACGTAGCAAAGGCAGGGAAATGCAGCTTCCGATCTATCTGGACTATTCGGCGACGACCCCGGTGGATCCGCGCGTCGTCGACGCGATGATTCCCTGGTTGCGCGACCATTTCGGCAATCCCGCATCGCGCAGCCACGCGTACGGCTGGGAGGCCGAGAAGGCAGTCGAAACCGCCCGCGAAAATGTCGCTGCGCTGGTCGACTGCGACCCGCGGGAACTGATCTGGTCCTCCGGAGCGACCGAGTCGATCAACCTCGCACTGAAGGGCGCCGCGCACTTCTACAAGGACAAGGGCAAGCACCTTGTCACCGTGAAGACGGAGCACAAGGCGACGCTCGACACGATGCGCGAGCTCGAGCGCGAAGGTTTCGAAGTCACGTACCTGGATGTCGAGACGA
>Ga0316604_10002407_pt1 | contig 14375 bp, 19 predicted proteins | sample OWC_soil_day20_C_FD_207650 | JGI IMG/M metagenome (GOLD analysis project Ga0316604, IMG submission 207650) | Wetland soil microbial communities from Old Woman Creek delta, Ohio, United States - OWC_soil_day20_CT | ecosystem: Environmental > Terrestrial > Soil > Wetlands | place: USA: Ohio... | reverse complement strand
GTCATAGCCAAAGACTACGCGAAGGCCAAGCCCTTGGTAATTAATATAGCTTGCGTTTTGGTTGCCCATTGGCTTATCCAACTGACGGCTAACCATTGCAAAAGCGTTCCGGTGGAAAGCCAGGTTTGCGGCATGGTCAGCAACTACGGTTACGACGGCGCTTGCAGCCCAACCAGCAGCAGCCGGATAGAAAGTAATTGTAGCGGCATTGCCTGCAGCGGTTACGTCGGCAGTAACAACATGAGTTTGATCGTCACCAGCTACAGAGAACACAGTACCTTTCTTAATTGTTCCGGTAAGCGTAGTAGCAACAAAGGAGCAAGTAGTCGCCCCTGCTGATATGGTAGCAGAAACAGTCAAAGACGGTGTTGCAGTAAAGTCGCCGTTGGAATGTGCGACAATGTTTTGATCCATATAGCAATCAAAGCCAAACTTACGGCCTAGTTGTGCCTCAACTAGAGCTGCAGAAGTGCCGCTTGCGTCTACCCGGTTAAATGCGTCCAGTTCTAGCAATTTAGCATCTGCAGCCGTATCAAGGACAAGGTTTCTGCCAGCCAACGGCACTTTATTATCATTCATAATTTTACGAATACCAGTAATAGCGCTAACATTGGAAGGAGTCGTACCAGCCGTACCAGTAACATATGGAATATCTGCATACAGGGTAGCAATCCTGCTGTCAATGTCCTGGGCATAAGCTTGCATAGCCGGAGTAAGGAATTGCTGCGAAAAGTCTTTAATCTTTAAGTTAAGGTCGGTAGTTGTAATTTCAAAAGACAAGTCAAGATGTTTGTCCATTTTTACAGCTACGCCGGTTTCTGTAGCGTCCTGTACGCTAATGCCAGTGCCGTCAAATTCGTTAACCTTGAATGTAGGCGGTTTGCGAACAGTTATTGTATCGCCAACCTTTACAAATTCTTTGGAGTAGTCTTTATAGATCATTGATCCAAAGACCATGCTGTTTTCTAAAACCATCAAAGCCTCATTAGCAATAATGGAAGGGGTAAGTAATGTATTAGCCATTATAAATTCATCCTCTCAAAATTAAATTATTGTTTTGCTCTCACTGCCCGATATTCTTCCGGTGACAAATTATCGAGAGTTATTTCTTTTCCACCTGCGCCGCCACTACCAGAGCCTGGGCGTCCTGAGTTAATTACAAAGTCAGGGTTAGTGTCCAAGAAGGATTTAACGCCTTCCTGTACGGTTACTTCGCTGCCATCATCAGCAATAAAGACGAATGAGTCTGAACCATCTTCAACGAGCTTGATATTGCTTTGCAGGATTTTAGCTAAAAGGTCAGGCTTAACAGCTTTACCGTTAGCGAGTTCCTTTTGGAGTGCAGCGTCGCGGAGTAATTCAATGCGTTTTGCTTTTTCCTGTGCTGCTGTCTGTGCAAAAGTTTCTTTTTCAGTAGACAGTTTTTTCATGTCCCGTTGAAGTTGGGCAAGATCACTTGTAAGCTTGGCAACCTCCGGCGACGGTTGGCCTTTACCGCCGTTCGGGTCTTGTATTTGTGCTTGCTTTTGCTTATAGGCTTCCAGAGCCGTATCCAAGTCAGTGTTTTCGTCTTCTAAATCTAAGCCGATAAAGGTTGCAACCTTAGAAAAATTGTCATTTAGTGCAGTAATGCTGTCTTCTGCTGTTTTTGCCCGCTTGCGTAGATTAGCGGCCTCATTGTTTTTCTTTGTGATTTCGCCCGCCAGGGACTTAACCACTCCGACCATTTCTGCACCATTTTCCTGCTGTTCTAAAGCTGCTAGTAATTCCTCTAAAGTCATGTTTTACATCCTCCTGGGATATTTATTTTTTGGCCTCCTGGGCCTTAAAACCATAAAAAATACGGCTAATTGCCGCTTATAAATTAAGTTGATTTTTAATTACATGCTCAGCTTCCATGCGTTTTTTTCTTTCATCTGGTAACTCATGCAAGTTGTTGCACACATCAAGCCAAACGCCGCTATTTTGCTTCAAACCAATAATTTCGCCTGTTACTAAAAGTTCCAAACTAATAGCCATTAATCCAGGAAATTCAGCATGTTTAATATGAAAATCTTCGACAGCAGCAGAAATTTCCTCACCATTAAGAAAAATTTTTGTATTGCCACCAATACCCTCGGCAATAATCTTGATTTCCGGTATCTCTTTGTATTCAGGTTTTGTATACATATCATCACCCACAATAAAAATAACGCCTAGCTTTTCGCTAAACGCTTAAACTAAATCATTCGTCTTTGCATATAGGTCTTGTTTGGCATTTTCCAACATACCAACTTTTTCAAGATAGCAACTTTTTGTATGATAAAATTCAAAACTGCCATCAAGATTAAGTGTTAAAACTATCATTGCTTTAGGTTTTTCGTTAACCTTATCATTGAAATACCTTTTCAATCCTTCCAATTCATCTGGAAACTCAACTACCTTGCTCATCATTCAGCATGGTTTCCCATGCGACCACCTCCTTTCACTGAGTCAGGAAATACAATATGTTTGAACATAAAAACACTCCCCTTTACTGATTTTTTGGCATAAAAAAGCGCCCCTAAAGGACGCTTGATAAAACTATATTATTTTTTTGCCGGATAAGACCATATTACCTTTTCAACTTGATCCGGGGTAACAAACTCAATATCTGGATCACCGCCCTCAATATCCATACCGTAAGCAATTTTGTTACCATTCTTGGATATATGGACAATAGCACCTTCCCTGCCATCTTTTAACCTTACAACATCAAATAGTTTCTCTTTACTTGTCGACATATGCCGTCACCATCCTAAACATGTCATCTTTCTGCATTTCCCAAACAGTTCTAACCTTAGCCTGCTTCCCATTAATCCCATCAATCACCATATCGACAGTATATTTTGCTGTATCATTTACTTTTATAATACCGCTGTATTTCGCTGTATATCTGGTAAGTCCTTCTAGTAATTTTTCTTTTAAAATATTACTATTAGTTATATTATAGCCTATTGCTTTACTAAAAGCAATAGCTTTATCCCTACCAGAAGAATGTTCCATGTTTAAGCAATAGCCAGTTAGTTTTTCGTCAATACCAATTGTTTTGTCAGGTTCTATTGTAACAGTTTTTGGATAGCTATTGAATCTCTGCAAATCAAAATCAGAGGCTTTAAACCGTCTAACAGGGTTATCATGTCCTTGCCAATTCTGTAAATGGATTTGCCAGCTCTCCCCTGCTTTAAATGCTTTTAGTCCTTCTACTCCAAGTAAATCCTGTTGCTCCTGAGCGGAAAGACTTTTTATAAACTTGCGTCCGGCTGCTTCGCTAAATTGTGCATTGTCTAGCATCTTAGCCTCTTTGGTAAAATCCATGTCAAGCCTGCCCTCAAACACCTCTGACAGCGGGCATAAGCAATGCGGGTGAGCCGGGAACTTTGGAAACTTCTTCTTAGGGTAAACACCCGGACCTAAGCCATACAAATTAGCCTTTGCGTTAAAGTCGCATATGTCAGTGTGAATATGCCGATCACTAAGCTGCCAGCGGTAAGCAATTACATCGGGATCATCCATAGACTGAGCAAAAAAAGCCTCACCATAAGCAGCCGCCAATTCTGTCCTGGCAATTCGGTCTGCATGATAGCGGCTTTTCTCCTGCACAGCTACCCATATTGCCTTTTCTAAAGCCTCCTGGTTAAGCTGGTTAATGGCCTTTTTGAGTTCGGTAAGCGTACCCAAGCCCTGCCGGTTTAATCGTCTTTCCTGTGCCGGTGTTAATGTGCCGGTAGCCAAAGCCTTTGCTGCCTCTAATACGCTGCTATAGCCTATTTTTAGGTTCAAGGTGGGTGCATCATTTGCAGCCAGATTATTGATAGAATGCAGCGCCCGCTTATAGGCAGTATTAAACTTTTTAAAAGCGTCATAATCCCCACCAGAAACCCGCCTAGCAGCCGCTTTTAAATCTTCTAGGTATTTGGGTAGGTCAGCATCTTTCAAAACCTTGTCGCCGCTGTGATAGCCGTCAAACAATGTCCGGGCCATTTTATTAAAGCCCTCTTGTTGTCTCATAGCCGTTTGAATAGTGTTAACGATCTCCCGCCTCATGATTTGGTTAGTGCCATGTAGCCGCGAGGATAAATTCATTTGATCCGGCGACCATGCTTCATGCAGCAATATGCGTTTTACTTGTGCCGGGTGAGCTATCTTCTCAGGATCAACCCCGGCCCCGGCAGCAGCAGCCAGGTATAACACGTGAACCAATATGGTTTCATGCCTACCAAAAAACCGATTATTGCTAAGTGCCGTACTAACTGCGGTATTTACGTCATTTCCCTCTTTCAGTAGTTGTATGACCTCTTCAGCAACCAACTCAGATAGGCTTATGAACCTACCAGTATATTCGGCAATCAGTTTATTAAATTGTTCCCGGAATTTATTTTCCTGCATGGATTATGCAGCCCCGGCCTGCTGGCCTGTATCAAGCTTCTTTGTTTGCTGTTGCTGGGTTGCTACTTGCTGCATTGAATCAGCGGCATAAACCTCGTTTTTGGTATTTTCGTCAATTTCCTTGGTGATTTCGTCATATTCTTTTTCCGGCAATTCAGGCAGATAAGCCGCTACCACTTTCTTTTTCACAGCCGCATTAAACTTGCTACCGATATTCAGCAGCAAAGCTTCATCAGCCTCTTTGAGAACTTGCTCAATGTCAATCATGCCAAAATCTCGATCATAGGAAGCGGTATATTCCAGCTTGCTTCCTCCGCCAGCCCACAACTCAAAGACTGCTGCCATATCTTTTTCGGCCTCTTCAATATTAGCCGCAAAGTCACCTAAATTCTGATTCGTATTTTCAAAATCATAGGCTTTTGATACACCGCTTGTTTGCTTCTCAACCCCTGTTACATGAGATAAGCGAGCCATGCGGTGCATCTCCTGTACTAATCTGTCTAGCTGCTTCATTTGTAAGTCTGCAGGTTCAGATTTCGGAGAAATAAAGTCCGGTTTACCGCCAAGTGTACCGTCATACCCTAGCATGTTTTCTGTGCCGGTAATGATTTCTTCTATGTCTTTTGCACGTTGTGTATCGCCAAGCGGATAAGTAAGAATATTAAATGCCTGATTAGACAAAACTTCGTCCAATTCACTGCAGCGGTTGTATAGTGATACGCTCATTCTGGCAATGTCGTAAAACTCGGATTGCGGCAGCGTGTCTTCCCGTTGCACTTGATTAGAGTAAAGCACAGTAACCGGCAACCGACCTAAATTATGCTCACCCTCGGAAATAACTTTGCCATCTTCGCCAGTTAGTTTCCAGGTTGTTGTTGTCCAGGTTCTTTTATTAATCACACCGTCTTTCACATTGCCCTCTGCATCCTCGGCAGGCTCAGTAATAGTAATGCTTGTCAACTTACCAAAGCGATTAATTTTATAGCTGTCTAACCGATCAGGCGTAACGATATAGGAATATGGCAAACATCTTTCTTTTAGCGTTGCAGCCAGATTTTGCGGTAAATCAGCAAAGTTGTCGGTAAAAATAAAAGCGACCGCGAATATTTTAGCTATCAGGGCCGCTTTCTTCATAAATCTATTCATGCCTGTACCGCAAGTATCAACATCCAGTATATAAGCAGAAAAAGCAGCGTTGTCTTTCCATTCTCGCTTTGGTTCTTTGCGAAAAATAGGATCAACATGGCTGTCGATTATCGGCCTAAGATAGTTGCTGTAATAGGCCATCTTTCGCCTGCGATCATACTTCTTTTGGCTTTCGCGTGGATGTTTAAATAAGAAAAAGCCCTTTTTAAAGCCACCTTTGCCATAATAAGCATCAAATAGCAGCTTGTGGTCATGCTGATCTTCCAGAATATCATCAAAATCGTCCAAGGTTTCACCCCCTTAATAGTCGGATTGTCCAGCGGCCATTTTATCGCCGCCGTTCATGTCTCTTTCGCAACCATAACGCCAACAATCTATACTGTGATTGTCTTTATCAACTAAACGGTTAAGGGTATTGCCAAAAGCATCTATATCGTAGTCGATATTCTCAAACTCCCTGGCTGTATTCGGACAACGGTCAGGATCAATAATAATTGCGTCCAGATCGTCCAGCCACTTTTCGCCGTACTCAACTGATCCAGCGCCTTTTTTAGCGCCTACAGTCCATACGTCTAAGTCATTTAGTTCTGCAATGGATTTAGGCTCGGAACTATCTGCAACAGTTAAAAAGTTCTGATAGCCTTTAGCCTTTATCTTGGCCGCTAATTGCCGATTGCTCATTTTCTGACCATATATTTCATCAAAGATATATAATTTTCGTCGCATTTTATCTAGGTGTCCATGCCCAAAACAAACAGGATCAATGCCATAACCAAAATCAAGCCCTTGCCGAATATTATCAAAAGTAGCTATTTCTTGATTAGATATCTTTTCGAATTTGAGATTATCAAAAGGTACTACGCCGCTGCCTATTGGTTCGCCAAGGTACTCCCATCGGTACTTGTATTCGCTCTTGGCTTTTACCGTTTCTGCTTCTTCAATAAACTCCTGAGAAACAAAAGGATTAATCCGGTAGTCGCTCATATGACAATACACGTTTTTGGGCAATAGGATTGTTTCGTATTTCTTGTTTACCCAGCTTGATTTACGTTTTGGCGGATTATACGAATAGTAAATATCATAATGCAGGCCCGGTGGAAGTTCTGCCCGGAGAATTGAATTGACAATGGTTGACACTTCGTCTTCGGTTCTAAATTCAGCAAGTTCCTCTATCCACAGAATCGCAATAGGAAATTTACTTGTTTTGATAGACTTTATCTTTTTAGGATCATCAGCACCACGAAAGATAATCATGTTGCCTCTTGGCTTATAAATCAGTCGTAAAGGGTTCTTCACTACTCGCCAATAGCGTCCAACATCTAACATTTCAATAGCCCATAACAACTGTTCAAAAACTGATTCAGCTAATGTATTACCAACCTTACGGACAACTAAAGCGTTAACCGGGTTATGCATCATATCCCAAATAATCCGCAAGCTGATATGTGAAGACTTAGAAGAGTTACGGCCACCTTTTAAGACTTTGAAAAGTTTTCGCTTGTTCGGGCGGTTACATTCACGCCAAAAATCATGAAATGCCTCAAGGCAAAACTTTACCGGATCAACAGCTACTTTTAACTGCTCCGGCGTTAATTGATCCACTGTTAGCCGTCTACTATTCATCATCATCTGGTATGCCTAACGAGTCTACTAGAATTGGTGCATCTAACGGCTCGTCGCTCAAACCAGCCCGCTGCTTCAAGACTTCCAACTTTTCGCGTTCAATATCTAACTTCTTATACTCAAGGTCTAAGCGTTCCTGGTCAAGCTTCTTATTGTCGCGCCACTGGTCAGCCTGTCTGTTTTTTGTCCAAAAGATTCCCGCTGTCACATCAGGCGGAACATGCCTCTTTGTTCGTTCAATCCTTATTGGCCTCCCGGTAGCTGCATCTAAGATAATTTTGCTATCCTCAGCATCATATCCAGTAGCCCGTTGGTAAAGGCTTCGCACGACTTTTGAGTCAGGCCCTTCTTTCCCTCTTTTTATGGAGTCTAAAAAATCGGGATATTCTTTCTTCCAGTTGTTTAGCGTAGCCTTTGAAATACCCATCTTTTTAGCTATCTCAACATCGGTAAATCCTTGAAGCGCCAATGCCCAAACCCAGTCATTATGTGTATCCGGATCGTAAGCTGTTGGTCTACCTTTCATAAGCTTGCCCCTTGCTCGGCAGGCGCTTTAATTCTTGCCTGTCTTAAAAACTCAACCATTACCCAATCAGGCAAAAAGCCTTTTAACTCTTCCCTAAAAATTAAAAACAGGTCTAGCGAAAGCCGCTGACCTGTCATGAAATACATCGGGTTTATATAAATGCCTGTTTCCGTCTTATGGATCATGTGTAAGTCATACATTTTTTTAATAAACTGCCGTCCTTGTCGGTCTTTAAGGCCAACAATTCCGGCTAACTCTTTTTCGGTATAGGCTTCAATGTCTCGGCCTCTCCGATAACCTAATAGGTTTGTTTTGCCTATCATCAATTTCGATAAACAAGTCATTCGCCCAATTTCGGCATGTGTTACTTCTTCGGGGAATAGTACGTCAGCAAATATCTTAGCCCCTAACTTATGCACCGGAACTTTATAACCTTCATCCGTTAGTATTTCACTGTAGGGTAATGTCTGGTCGCTTAATATTTCCCCTTCTTTAGATAAAATTTGTGTTCGTTTAATCATTCCATCACCCCCTTTTAGGCTTGGCAATTTTTTGCCGAATTTTTAATAATTTCGGCATTTTTTTGCCAAGGGCTAATACTCTTCAACCCGTATATTATCTAGGTTTTTAGACTTGCCTTGTAAATTGACATATATATATACTATATAGTCACCTGCAAAATCCACAAAAAAAATTACTCTCCACTTAGATATTCAGCAGCAAAATATTCCAATGCTTGAAACTTATTTTTTTGCGTAATTTCGCCCCTGTCTATCATTTTCTGTACTGCCTTTTGTATAACATGCGCCATGCTTATAGGGACCATATCACTGCCAAATATACTAGAAAGAGGAATCCATTGTCTCTGCTTCTTATCCTCTTCCTCCATCCATCCATCCTGTAAATCGTCTTGGTGTGCCTCGAATATATCTAGCAATTTCATTATCGCAACTGCGCCATTGCGGATATTGTAGGCCGCTTGTATTTTTGTATTGGCGTTAATAATCCTTTCAAAATCCTCATGCCTTGCAGCAATGTGAATATCAGCCGGACAATTTTTAATAATTTTCTCAAGGGTATCCGTTAGCCTGTCTGTCTCATTCTCTAAGAACATAAAAGATACCGCTTTATAATCAAGTGGTACTTCCGATAATGCTGCTACGCTTACCTTTTTCATTTCTTCCAGCGTCTTATCATCCAGGCCAGCATAGTATTTAGCGTTAAGATCGTCAATCTCTTCCCATAACTCTTTTAATATAGCCATATCATCTTTACCAACTATGGAATTATGGGATAGCTGTATAGCAATCTTATCTTGCTCAGACAATTCTTTTGGTGAACACATCACCAGTATTTCCTTTAAGCCAACTTCCTTTGCTGCCATAACCCGGTGATTGCCGGACAATACGACATATTTATCACCTTCCTGGTAACAATAAGGTGCTGATGATAGGCCGCCATCACGTTTAACATTATCTACGAGGTTTTGATATGTCCTCTTATCCATGTTCCTAGCATTTTTCTTTAATAGCTCAATATTCTCGACAGGCACAAACTCAAGCCGGTAAGGTTGATCCCCTAGCTTTTCATTGATTCTTTCTATGCTTTGGCGTGTTTGTTCGTCCACCATTCAAAAGCCTCCTTAATTGACCACTTACCTGCGTAAGCATGATAATTTATTAAATCCTCTTTCCGGTTATGAATATCAAATAGCCCCCGGTACTTCATGCTTGCCTGTTTCTCTGTAAAGGCAGTTGTAATAATATTACTTACTCTCTTCCCGGTAGATTGCTGCAGCAACGATTGTATTTCTTTCGATAGCGCAATCGCTACCACTAATTTAGACAGTCGCTTGTACTCTGACGGAGCCACCGCAAAATCACTAATCATATACATTAGGCTTGGCATAATATCAAAGCTCGGCCTATTAAATGCCAGTACCCCGAACAGCCTACTATCATCCACCAGGCCAAAACGATAACTAGCGCTGCCTGGTACAATGTTCTTGCCTAAGTATTGAGCGCGTAGCGAATCAAACTGTCCCTGGGATAACTTAACTAGTTTTATGTTCCCGGTTATTCCCGTATGTAAGCGCGGAATCTTAACCTGTTCGGTCTTTATCGTGGGCATACTTAGTTTTTTATTCTTCTGGTTAGAGTAGATATATACTGGTTTAGACCTCATTGACGTTTGTACTATGGCCTGTAGATAGCCGTCTAACTCCGGCACTTCATGATCCCGACTGACTACCCATGTTTTCTTTTGTGTCATTAATCCCAATAGCTCTGTAAAACTATCCTCGTCAAACATTTTATAGTCTGGTGGTTGCCACTCAAATACCCGGTCAATCTGCTTATACAGCTTTTCGTAACCACCTTTATATGTCGGAGGAAAACTGACAACAACACTGTCTGCCGGAGCATTGCGAAAAAACTCTATCACGTCACCTGGAAACATTGTTTTTATTCTTACTTCCTCAATGGCCTTAGTAATCTTCGCTACAGATTGTTCATGAATCTTCGGGTAGTCGTTTTTATAAGCCTGAAGTGAACGGACAAAGTAAGGCTCAGTCCTGCCGATAAATCCACTCATTGCACTAAAAATTAATAGAGTAGCAATTAACGGGATACCTGGCTGCATGTACGCTCTTAACCATGCAAACTCTTCATCTTTTATTCCGACATTTACCGGGCTATCTGCTAAGTACCCGCCAACTACACAAGAGTAAAGTGAAACATCATTGCTATGCAGGTTTGTAACGCCCTCCTGGCATAACAGTCTTTCTACCGTAAAATTGCCGGAACAACCTATATAGACTTCTTGGTCTTTCCATTGCTCGGCCATTTCGGATAATACGCTTCTCATGTCCTGGTTGATCGTACCTATAAACATGCTTATCCCCCAATCTACAACAAAAAAACAGCCCATAATAGGCTGTTATGTTTAAGCAAAAAGAGCGATCTACGCCAATTCGTCCTTTATGATATCGGGATTATCGTCTTGCTAAAGGACTGCCGTTGTAGTTTTTCATGCCCGCGCTCTTTATTTGTATTTGGAGCGGCAGTCCAGAATCGAACTGACCCTCTCACCGGGAAGGTGAGTGTTCTACCTTAGAACTTCTGCCGCTTTTTAAATTAATGCCAGTTGCCGGTCTTTGTTTGCTTCTTCCATGTCGGCCAGTTCCGGGACATAAATTCCTAATTCGTTTTGTATCCAATCGGCTACTAACCGTCTATGGCAAAATTCCCCTGGCTTTTCATAGCATAAAAGAATTGCATTGCTGCCCAATTCGTTATATACCTCTTCGGCATTTAACTTGCTCAGTAAGTTAGCGTATTCTTCCCGGTATTGCTTATCCGGCAGTTTAATCATTTTCCAGGATGGAGCAAGTTTCTTGTACATCCGGCCTTGAAACCATTTTGGAACCCCTTGGCTAATCGCCACAGCGTTTTTGTCTTTACCGGACTTAGCATAATAAGACGTTAATAACATACAGTAATACCCCCTAAAGTATTGAATATAACAACTGGTCATGTTGTTTATATGTATATTATAGCATATAGTTATTATTTTGTACATATGTATTACTTGTAGTTATTATTATTTTCTGTTATAATAAATCAACAAGGCAATTCGCTTGGTCAGCGAATGAACGGCTTCCCTAAGTCGGCCTTGTTATTTTTTTATCCTTTTCCACTCTTGGGGATATAACCCGGCTAAGTAGGTTCGGCATTGCTGCCTGATTATATCGCCGTATTTGCTCTCTCGTTGCTGGTGGTGTCCAAAACAAATCGTACAGCCTTTATGAATTACATCTTCTTTGTAAACACCGCAAGGCTCATGATGAAACTTTTCTCCCAGAGGAACGTAAATATCGCACCCCTCTATAATGCAGGTATAGTTATCTCGTTCGTGAATTGCTTCGTTCAAAGCTCTTAATGACTTGCCTTGTAAACGAACCGGCATAATATCACCGCCAAGCAAACAAAACTATTGGTTATTATTGTTAATCTTGTATAGCAATTAGTTATATTTCTACTTGTATGGAATTATAGCACAATTTCAAAATTATTGTCCACGATTTTTCCACAATATTTTTTTATGCTAAATTCAGGGCTATTGGTTTAACCCTTGCCGCCTTAATTGCTTCCTCAATACCTGGCTGCAAATCTTCTGCATATTTTTCAGCATCTACCGTCAACCAACTCGGCCATACAGCCAATATTCTACCCGGTATAACATGTATATCCTTTACGGTCTTTTTGCCTCTTGGTATAAAAAGTAATGTTACTGTTTCGTCATATTTTGAATATGGCTCTATTTTTATATCCTGTAGTTTAATATGTGCCGTACACGGAAAACCAAATTCACTAAAAAACCAAAGTGTATATTTTCTCCCTGGCCTTAATTCTAAAAACTGTTGAGTATTCATTAAGACACCCACCTTGTAATATTTGTAATTTGATTTTTAGTATATATGCAAACTCTATTTTCGTCAATATGTAAACAATCTATAAAAATAGGTAAAGCCCGACCAAAAATGGCAGGGCTTTAATTTTTAATATGTTTAAAATTATTTTTATATTATTTTAAAATGATATTAAATAATTTAATATGACAGTGAAATATTTTTTTAATTTTACCCCTTATAGCAAACGCACATTTCATTTTCATTGTCCGAAAAAGCTATTTCAATACCACATAGCTTTTCTGGCCCTTGACGAGTGGCCTCTATCGCTTCTATTGGCATAGTAGCAAATAGTTCCTCTCTTGTTTTGCCGCCTAATACGATAAAGTCAGGCATTTTATGATTATGGTTTCTTTTAGCAATCATAATTTGTTGGTATATCTGCTCATATACAGTATTCAAATTCTCCCTCCGATCCAATCTGACGACTCAGTTAAACTACGCTCCCGGAGTATACAAGAACATCCCTTCTTGCTTTTTTGCCTGCTGTATTTCTATATCCCATAATATTTTTGCAAGGTTGCATTGAGTTGCTTCAAATTTCGTTGCTAGGCATTTTTCCCTAATGCCGCTTTTGCATATCGCTTTATAAGGGCAAACCTCAAAGCTCTTTATCTGTTCTGGATTAATCCCTAATTCCATTTACTCACCCCCGGCCACTTTGACGTTATTGATTATCTATCATGTTTTTTGCTATCATAACAAGCTTTCTTTTATTATCTTTAGATAGTCGGCTATATAGCTTCAATAATTCATTCCTGCGATTAAATGGTTTTCCTTCTTCTCTATCATAATAGCCAACGATCCTATATAATTCATCAATAGATATTTCTAAGGCCGCTGCATACCTCTGTAAGCTTTTAGCTGTTGGTGTTGTGTCTCCCGATAAATGCCTGCTTAAATTTCCGTCATTAATCCCTGTAATTTTTGAAATCCTAGCCGGGGTAAGACACTTATCTTTCATTTTATTTTTTAACCACTCAGCAAAAGTTATTGTTTCATCCATATTTATCCTTCCTAAATTCATTTTGACAACCTATTTATTAATCTCAAATTCGATATTTTTCTCGATACATGCGTCACAGTCTGAATCTTCTCCACATCCCGGCACACACGGATCAAAAGGACATTCATCTTGCAATAATTCTAAAAAGCGGTCACGCTCTTTTATTGTGCAATTAATTACTATTCTGCTCATAATTAACCTCCGTTCCCAGTTTGACTATAGCCACTTTTCAGTATTTCCGCCATTTCTTCCGTTTTGCCTATAGTCATTTATTTACATTTGACAACATTATAACACAATGCCGAATAGAATTATAAAGGCCAGCCCTAAAAACTCCATATAGAGCCTCTTTGCTGGCCTGTTCTTATACTATACTTCCACACAGCCTGCAAATATCATAGTCTGGTTGTTTAACACATTCGCCAGGAATATACGACCAAACAGTTTCAATAAATTTTCTAGGATGGTTGCAAGTTTCTGTATATCTTTCATACCTTTTATTATGTTGATCTTGCTTATATTTGCACTTGGCACAGGTTTTGTATTGATAGGAGTAAACCTTGCCATCTTCTGCAACTACCTTGCGTTCGAAGTAATAAACATTTCCTTTCTCGATTGCACGATTGCAATATATACAGTCGTTAGAGTGCTTTCTTTTGGCTATAAGTCTTTTCATGCCTATTTATCGCTTTCTGTTAGTTTTATAATTACCCGTTCGGCAGCATATTTCCCATTCCCGGTAAGCTGCCGAACCCAAGCCCCACGGCTTGGACTCCATTTGAAAGCATTCGACTTTAAAAGCGCCCTAGTTTCTTCGTCCGGCTTCCCTGGGAAGATAAATTGCGCCCGGTTATCTTCTTCTTTGTAGGTAAACCCGTCAAACTCTTTTTCCTTATTCTCAATCTGGGCCGCTGCCTCTAACTCTTCAATCCGTTTCTTAGTGGCCCGGATCGTGGCGTTATTGTTGGTTAAGGCGTAGGACGGATACCCAACACGTCCGGCATAATCTGGTGTCATTAAAAAGCCAATACCTTCCTGAGTAAAACCCATATCCAAAAGCCCTTGCGTGTTCTTTTTCCGTACCAGGACATTAGCTGCTTTCATTCGTTCCTGCGTCGCTTCTAATCCTACCAGTTTTTCCTTGAGCTTGGCTACTGCGTCTGGATCGTCGGATGATATGCCACTTTTGCCTACGCTGT
>Ga0316604_10002405_pt1 | contig 14380 bp, 8 predicted proteins | sample OWC_soil_day20_C_FD_207650 | JGI IMG/M metagenome (GOLD analysis project Ga0316604, IMG submission 207650) | Wetland soil microbial communities from Old Woman Creek delta, Ohio, United States - OWC_soil_day20_CT | ecosystem: Environmental > Terrestrial > Soil > Wetlands | place: USA: Ohio... | reverse complement strand
AGATCTCGAATATGACCGGGGCAGTCGGCTTTATGAAGATGACCTGGTGGATGCCTGCACGTTGGATGACCTCGACTCCGCTGTTTTTGGCGAATACAAAACAGCCGTTGGGTATGACGGCGACGACTCGGCGAGACTGTTGCTGGCCAGGGGTTTTGCCCGGAATGAAGCGGGCGTCCTGAAATTAACGGTGGCTGGAGTGCTGCTTTTTACTGCCAATCCTACCCGGTTTTTACCAAGTGCGCGCCTGCGTTTTTTGCGATATGAAGGGGTGCGGGCCGAGGTCGGTACGGCAATGAATATCGTGAAGCAGGAATACATCGAAGGGCCACTGGTGAAGTTGCTGAATCGGACGTTGGATGTGGTGGGCGCTCAGTTGCGCGATTTTACTGCGTTGCATCCGTTGGAAGGTATTTTCGTGACGGCGCCGGAATATCCTAAATTCGCATGGCAGGAAGGGATTGTCAACGCGGTGACTCATCGTGCCTATAATATTCATGGGGATGATATTCGGGTCGAAATGTACGATGACAGGCTGTTGATCCGTAGTCCGGGGAAATTTCCCAAGATGGTGGACAAGAATAATATTCGGGAGTCGAGATATTCGCGCAATCCGCGTATCGCCAGAGCTTTGACCGAGATCGGTTGGGTCCGGGAGCTGGGGGAAGGGGTTAAGCGGATTTATAATGAAATGGAAAAGGCTTATTTGCCGTCACCTGTGTATGAAGAGGCCGGGCAGACTGTTTTGCTGACACTCTTGAATAATATGGATTTGCGGCGCAAGAAGCGCTCGACGCGGCTCAATACTAGGATTTCCGCAGCGTGGCCGACACTGGCGGCTGAGGAACGGAGGGCTGTTGAGTTGGTCTTTAACCAAGGGAAACTGACTACTGGCGAGTATGCGGCAGCTATCTCGCGCAGTAAGAATTACGCTGTGAAATTGCTCGGAAAGTTGGAAGCTGCCGGATTGCTGCAAAAACATGCCAAGGCAGTACGTGATCCCAATCAGTATTATTCGTTAACGGATGGGACCGGTGACTGAGGTACTGGCAAGCAGCTTCGCATGAAAGTAAGCTAGCTTCGCACGGATGAAAAAGATAGAAATGCTGATTTAACAGGATAGAAGCGACGTGGCAAGAAGGGAGCTTCGCACGGATGGCAGATAGCTTCGCACGGATAAAAAGGCTGCGCGCCACCCGCGTCCCTGCGGTCCGGGCTGCGATCCGCTAACGCGGCTCTCCGCTTCCGGTTCTCGGGCCGCTCGCGTTATCGTTTCCGCTACCAATCAGAGGCTTCCGAACCTTTCTGCCCGCGTCCGGGAATGTGCCAACATAGTGCAAGTTTCATCATTGCGTCGCCACCGCAGCCGAAATGTCGGCCACGGTCGCGGCGCTTTTGCATTTTCGCCGCTTCGTCTGCGCCTGCGCTCTGGCAGTTCCCGTCGGGGAAGGCGTCGGCTCGCTTGCGCTCTCCCACGCCCGAGGAACGGGGAACAAAGTTTCTGCCAACTCGTCGCCATCCAGCCGCTGCTTCTTCGTCGCGCTTTCCCTGTTTGTCTCGGTTCTGCATCACTGACTCAGGCGGAACGTCGCCACCGAAAGTTTCTGCTTATTCGTCGGCGTCATCCTCCCCGGCGCATGCTGCCCCGGTCCGGATCATGCCTTTTTACTGCCAATCACCGGATACTGCAAAGAGAAGCAGCCACCGCACCCGAAACGTCGGGCCCAGTAGCTGCCGGGGTGGCTTGCGTCCGTTATCGCCAGCATCACCGCCGACGCATCCGATGAATTTTTCATTATGTATAGTAGTCCGCTGCGCGTCTACCGCTCGCATTGCTGCGCGCCCTGCGGGTAAACATAATGAAAATTATCCGACGCTTGTCGGCTGGTTTGGGTGGCGAAGCGCGAGAGGAATTACCCTGCGGGATCGCCTCGGTCGGCTCGGGTCAGGTAGGTATCGGAAGGGGCGTTGCTCCGCGCGGGCTCCAGAGCGGCTGCGCCGTTATTCCCGCTCCGTGCTCGCGCGCGGAGATTTTTTTAAAGAAAAAGAAAGCGGTCAGCAACAATGTCTTTATCGATTTTTTCTTTGATTTTACACCAGCTGTTATTAACCTATTATGAGCAAAACATTATTTTTTTGGTGGCAGGAATTTATTGGTAAGAGTGCGAAGGTGTTAAGAAATTGAGATAGACGAATTATGGAAGGGGTGTTTAGTGAATACACACAATTGATGTGTAGACAAGCATAGAAGAAAGGAAGAAAGTAATGAAAATAACAAAAATAGAAATCAACAACTATCGTCTTCTTAATAGTCTAGAAATGGATTTGGAAAATGATCTTTCTCTTATTATTGGTAAAAACAATTGCGGCAAAACTTCCGTCCTCTCTGCCTTAAATAAATTTATCGGAGACAAAAGTGCCGCAAATAATTTTATGTATGACGATTTCAATCTTGATTTCAAAAGTGCCCTTGTTCAATCAGTAGAAAAAAACGGTGAAAACTGGGAATTGCTCCACAAAAAAGGGATAGAATTATATCTTTATATTAAATATGATGCTGCTGATAATCTTGCCAATATTAATCCATTAATGCTTGACCTTGATCCGAATAATAATATTATTGTGGCAAAATTTGAATATACCTTAAGTTCAGAAAAAATGTCTTCCCTTGTCAGAACTTTTTTAGAGTACTATACCCGTTTTTCATCAAAGGAAAAAGGAAACATTGAAAAGGCAGTATGTTTTGATAGTTTTATGAAAAAAAAGCATAGGCAGTTCTTTGAGATCAAGAAGAAAAGTCTCTTATTCGACACTGTTTTACAAAAGCCGTCTGAAACCGAGTATAGGCTATTAGATTCAAATACAGTAAATTTTGATAAAGTCATTTCTTTTGAGTATATTGGCGCTCGGAGAGATACTGTTAATTCAGATAACGATTGTACTTTGTCAAATTTGTCAACCCGGTATTACGAAAAAACTAAACCCGATGATGGTAATCTTGCCATTCGAAAATTTGAAGACGCATTAATTGAAACCGATACATCACTAACAGGTATTTATCAAGACATATTTGACAACGTAATTCAAAAAGTCAAAAAGTTTGGCGGAATACGTAAAAATGAAACTGTTGTTAAGATTATTTCTACTCTTAGTCAACAACAACTTCTGAAAGGTAATACCACAGTGGTGTATGAAGCCTGTAATCACCAACTTCCTGAAAGCTATAACGGATTGGGTTATTTGAATTTGATCAATATTATATTTGAAATTGAAACTATTCTTAGTGATTTTAGGCATGATAAAGACGAAGCTATTACCCCGGCAGATATTAATTTGCTTTTTATTGAAGAACCCGAAGCTCATACACATCCTCAAATGCAGTATGTTTTTATTAAAAATATTAAAAAGCTGCTACAAGAAGGTTCTTCGGGAGATAATGGTAAAAAGAAGTTTAATTTGCAGACTATTGTTACTACTCACTCTTCGCATATTATTTCTGAATGCGATTTTAATGATATAAAATATTTTCGAAAAGATTCTCAGGCTAGTGTAGTTTCAAGAAATCTTAAGGATTTAGAAATTGCTTATAAAGACGAAAAGAATCCTGAAAATACTCATTTCAAGTTTTTGAAGCAATACTTAACTTTAAACTGTGCAGAGGTTTTTTTTGCAGATAAAGTAATTCTTTTTGAAGGTGATACAGAAAGAATCCTTTTGCCAGCAATGATGAAAAAAATCGACCAAGAAGAAATATCTCCGGATGCAATTCCTCTTTTATCACAGAACATTTCTCTAATTGAAGTCGGTGCGTATTCACAGATTTTTGATCAGTTTCTATCATTTATAGGCATTAAAACACTGATAATAACAGATATTGATTCTGGTATAGAAAAGAAAAGAGACGGCACAAATGTGACCGATATTGTTGAAAGCACTGTAGAACTTGGAACACATACAACGAATGGTGCACTTAAACACTATTATTCTGTTCCTATGAAAAAACACGTCGGTAACCCGCTTAGCTTTTTTACCGGAATGACTTTGTCGCAAAAAGTATTAACCAACGCAACCGGATCGTGGATAGAAGGTTGTAATGGTTCACTTATGATAATCTATCAAACGCCTGAAATAATCGACGACAAACAATATTATCCTCGGAGTTTTGAGGATGCCTTTTTTCATATCAACAGGCAGTTTGTAAGTGACAACGAAAGTAATTTTGCGAGTTTGAAATGCAGGAAAAATTTTTCTGATAAAAACGAAGAGGGTTCGGGGTTTAAATATGACGCGTATGATTTAGCTCACACTTGCATAAAAAGCAAGGCTTCTTTTGCTATGGATATATTACTCAATAGTAAGAGTAATGAGGGTTCTGACTTTTCAAACTGGCAGATACCACCGTATATTAAGGAGGGGTTATTGTGGCTCAGCCAAGATTTGAAGATGAAATAGATGAAATACTATATCACATTAAAAATGGTAATAACTTTTTATTAAGCGGTGGTGCTGGAAGCGGAAAGACGTATTCTCTTGTACAAACACTTAAAAAAATTTCCTCAATATATCCTACGATACATATTGCCTGTATTACTTATACAAATGCAGCTGCCATTGAAATTAAAAACAGAACGGAAATCAAGAACTTAAAAGTTTCCACCATCCATGATTTCCTCTGGGACACTATAGCACCATATCAAAAAGAGATGAAGCAAACATTGCTAGAACTGGTAAATGATCCATCTAGTTTAATAAAAAAACCCAATGAAGAACAGCCATTTGTTTGTGAATTCGAAGAGGGAATCCAATATAGAGAATATGTTAGATTAAACCGTGGAGAAATTTCTCATGATGAAGTTATTGTCTTAGCCCATGCAATGTATAAGAAATATGTTAAGTTATGCGATGTCCTTAAAGACAAGTTCGCATTCATTTTCGTTGATGAGTATCAGGATACTTCACCATTAGTCATTGAAATCCTACTGTCACTGCTTCCTGCAAGCTCAAAAAAGAACGTTGTTGGATTCTTTGGAGATTCCATGCAGGCTATCTATGATGAGACTGGCGTTGGTGATGTTGATAGTTACATTAGAGATGGATACGTTCAAAAGGTTGAAAAGAAGCAAAACCGGCGCAACCCTGAAGCAGTCATTCATCTTGCCAATAAATTGCGTACGGATGGTTTACAACAAGAACCATCGGATGACAATACTGCTCCCAATATGGTAAATGGAGTTGTAAAGCAAGGTTCGATAAGGTTTCTATATTCTGATGCTCTTGATTTGAGCCTCGTAAAATCCTCTTCTTGGTGTAACAATTGGGATTTTTCCGACTCAAAAAAAACGAAAGAACTTCGGTTAACACATAAACTGATTGCGGATGAAGCAGGATTTTCAGAATTAATGACCGTGTATGATGCAGACCCTATATTCAACTTTAAACGAGATTTAAAGAATGAACTAAGAAGAAGAGACATAGAGCCTAACCCAGATGATACATTTGATCACGTTGTTACGTCAATTGATTGGAAATATTCAAGAGGCGAAAATGCCGGAAGACACCATAAGGATGTCCTGTTAGACAATCACACAAATGCACAGTTATATGAACATATCAAAGACTGGGCATACAACAAAGCTCAACGTATTTATTTAGACAAGGATAGCCTTATTGATGATAAAATTGTGGTTGATGACGTTACCGTACGCGAAGCAAAGAGGGACCGATTGATACAGCATTTGTTCAAAATACAAGAAATGATAGATTTGTATCGTGCGAAAAAGTTCAACGAATTAATTCGCCGGACCTCAATTAAGATTCTCAAAATTGCCGATAAGGCAAGATTGAAAAGTACTGTTGATACTCTTGCCGGAATGAATAGTGCATCGATAGAAGAAGTCATGATATTTGCCGATAAAAACGAATTATGCATAATTGATGATAGGCTGAAGGATTTCATTAGCAACAATGATTACTTGTACTGGCGCGTGAAAACTATTCCTTTTGGTGTGTTTCAAAACTTATACAAATACCTTGAAGGATTTGTTCCTTTGTCAACTCAGCATAAAATTAAGGGGTTAGAGTTCGAAAACGTATTGGTAGTTTTACATAACGGTGGATGGTCTAAGTATAATTTTGAATATCTCTTGAATCCTAATGTTGAAAGTTCATTAACGGCTGCAAGGAAGAGCACTTTCCCGACAATTTTAGAACGCACACAGAAATTGTTTTATGTGTGTTGTACTAGAGCAAAGGATAATTTAGTTGTTTACTGCGCTAGCCCGACCTCCGCAATGATAGATGGGGCTAAAAACTTATTTGGAGCAGAAAATGTTTTAAAGTTATAACAATTAAAAACTGTGCTAAGAGGTGATGCTCTTGAATACAGAGAGTTTATTCAAATCGAGCGGCGAGTGGATTTGCTTTAAGGTTGGCAAAAATGTATATGATACAGCAGGAAATTGGATTAGTTGGCTGCCGTGGGATAACAATGAAGTTGTTACAACAGAAGGAGCGTATCTCGGTACAATTTACAATGGAAATCGAATTTATAGATTTTCAAACAAACCTTATATGGGGTGCCCCTGGTATCCAGGCTACCCTGGTTATCCGGGCTATCCTGGTTATCCTGGTTTCGCAGGTTATTCGGCTTTGCCAAGTTTTGCTTCTGATATTATTATTCCAAAAATAAAATGACCTAGCTTTATTAATTGGCATGATAAATATCCGCGCCCTATCACTGGCTGCAGCTGGATTTGCCGGTCTTCGTGCTTTGTGCTCGCGCAGAGTTGAAGTTAAAACGGTCATTTTGCAGAATTGTTTACGTGGAAAGCGCTTTATATGTGATATTTTGCAGATAAATGGAGGTTGTTATGCTAAAGCCGGACGAAAACATTCAACAAATAATCATATCCTCAACAAGTCGTTTTGTTGGTGAATATGAATCAGAAAATTTTTTAATTACTCATGCGCATGCACAAAATGCAACGTGCAGAGCTTCTGGACTAGGCGAAAACCCATATTGCCGAAACTATTATGTTGTTGCTTTTAAGGCAACGCAACAAGAGAGAGCACCAGGAGTAGTAATTCCGGATTATTCGGGTGTTGGTGAGTTGTTTTGTCTTTATTTATCAGTTCTGTTTGGTAAAAGATTTGATAATCATGGAATGATTCAAGGGTCAGGACACTTTTATTTGCCGAATATGGATATGAATCGTCCGACTGCGTTTTCAAACATAGGGATTCATAATCATTTGCCGCGAAAAGGGTTGGAAATCGAACTGAATTTTTCGGAGGTAAAACGTATTGAAAAATTAGTGTGTGTTGGAGAGATCCCTGAAGATATTGCAAATATTATTATGTCTGCTGCGCGCTTTTATTTGCGGTCTATACGTATTTTTGAAGAAGAGCCGGAACTTGCTTTTTTGGATTTCATAACATGTGGCGAAATTTTATCTAATTATTTTCCATATAGTGATGAAGAACTTTTTGACGAAAGATTATTGAACATATTTAATGAAATTGAATCACAATTAGAACGGGGGGGTTCTATTTCTTCAGATCTAAAAAATAGATTGTATCAAGTTAAACGTAAGTACTCGATTACTATCTGTAAGTTGTTGAATGATTATTTTTTTAGCTACTCAGAAAGCAACAATTCCTTTGGTTCCCTTACTAAAGACAGTATCGAAAAGAGGATAAAGGCATCATATGATTTGCGGAGTCAATATGTTCATACAGGGGGTAATTTTGGTAGTTGGTTGGCACCCAATAATGCAGATCAATGGGAATTTCATAGCGGAACGCCCGTAGGGTTGCCACCTAAATTGACGAGGCTAATTGTTGAGACTCCAACGTATATAGGTATGGAAAGAATTATGCGATATTGTTTACTTCGGTTTATTCATTTGTACTCAGGAAATCTCATTGATTCAAGATTAGATTAGTTGCATTTGGGAGAACAATAATCACGCTACACCCGACATCATAGGAAAGCAGGGAATTGGCTGCTATTGTCGAAACATTAAACAGGTTAACGGGTTAGCGGGAGGACGCAATGACGAGCCGGGAAGCAATTCAATTATTGGACGAACTTCGTTCTTTGCCATCCGAGAATGAATGGCTGGAATTTAAAAAAGCGCAAAACGATTTTCATTTTGACGAGATCGGGAAATATTTTTCCGCATTAAGTAATGAAGCGAATCTGAAAGGAAAAGCTTCTGCCTGGCTGATTTTTGGCGTCGACGACAAAACGCACTCCATTACGGGGACTCAGTACCGAGCGGCAACGGGGGCTCTCGAAAGTCTGAAACACGAAATTGCCGGCCAAACGACCAATCGCATTTCGTTTGCGGATATCCATGAGCTTGCATTGCCCGAAGGTCGGGTGATAATGTTTGAAATTCCCCCTGCGCCGCGCGGTGTGCCGGTGGCGTGGAAAAACCATTACTATGGGCGCGACGGCGAATCGCTAGTGGCATTGAATCTGGAAAAGCTCGAACGAATTCGGCGTCAGCCGCCGGTGGACTGGTCGGCTGTTATTTGCGAGCAGGCAACGATGGCTGATCTCGACCCTGCGGCGATCCAGAGGGCGCGGCTGGAATACAAGCGCAAAGTGGCGGAAGGATCGAGCCGGATCGATCCGGTCGAAGTCGATCAGTGGGACGATATGACTTTTTTAAATAAAGTCCGGGTAACGGTGGCGGGAGAGATAACCAGGACGGCGATTATACTGCTCGGGAAGCCTGAATCCGTTCGATTTATTGATCCGGCTACGGCGAGAATGTCTTGGATACTGCGGGATCAGGAAAACCAGACGGTTGATTATCAACACTTCGATCCTCCTTTTTTGTTGAATACCGATGCGCTTTTTGCGCGTATCCGCAATCTGACATACCGATACTTGCCGGACCAGACGCTATTTCCCACCGAAATAAAACAATATGATTCTTATGTAATTCGCGAAGCATTGCACAATTGCATTGCCCATCAAGACTATGAAATTCATCAGCGCATCAATGTAATCGAAACGCCGGATGAGCTGATCTTTAGCAATGCAGGTGCATTCATTCCCGGAACCATTGATGCGGTCATCGATCATGACGCTCCCCAGGAATTTTATCGTAATCCGTTTTTGGCCAATGCGATGGTGAACTTAAATTTGATCGATACCGTCGGCAGCGGTATCATCCGAATGTTTAGCCGTCAGCGGCAACGGCTTTTTCCATTGCCGGACTATGATCTCACCGATTCGCGCAAAGTCGTGGTCCACATTTATGGCCGGATACTTGATGAACGCTATACGCGGGCGTTATTAGCCAATACGGAGCTTTCTCTGCGAATGGTCATTCTGCTTGATCGGGTACAAAAAAAGATGTTGCTGACCAAGGAGGAAAGAAAGCTGCTCAAGGCGCAAAATCTGGTGGAAGGGCGCTTTCCCAACCTGTATATCAGCGGCAAATTGGCGGGCGTAACAGGGGAGCGCGGGAAGTACATCCGAAATCGGGCTTTCGATGATTCATACTACAAGGATTTGATTTTGAAGTATCTGGCCAAGTATGGGGAAGCCAACCGGCGCGAAATCGACGATGTGCTTTTGGGCAAACTGTCGGAAGTTCTGACAGAAACGCAGAAAAGTACTAAAGTTAGAAATCTGATCCATGCGATGTCCAAGCAGGACGGCACAATCGAAAATATCGGCAGCAAAAAGATGCCCCGGTGGGTGGTGACGGCTGCTGGTAGAAATAAATTAGATATAAATAGTAATAAACTTTAGTAATAAAACAGCGTTAAACCCTGAAAGTACAGCGTTTTTTATTTGATTCATTGTTTGCGCTAGCGCCCATAACTTAGCGGCCGGACCGGGTAAGTTTTCTCTGGACGGCCAACCCTTCGGCTTTTTGCATGCGACAAACAGACCGAAGGATAGTCGGGAACGATGAGTGAGGGAACGGGAAAGCAGTCTGGATTTCGCACTTGTGCTAATGCGCGGTGACGAAAGTTGTCAAGGAATTGAGCGAGGCCGATTTTTAACAAAACAACGATTTTTGGCGTTTTTTGACCGAATTTGGCGATCTGGGTTTTGCGTTAAAAACGTGTTGTCCTTCGGGGATAATTAACTCTCCAATGCCGAGCGGCCCATGCTTCTCCATTTCCCATGATTTTCTGGGAATTTTCACTACAGCAACCCTACAGCAACGGGCATAAAATAATACGAGAATTCGTGGAACGCTTTAAAAAAGCCTAAACTGACAAAGCCTAATGTTACGTGCCTTTTCGTTCCGGGACTTCCCACGGCATGACGGCCTGAAAAGCCTCTTAATCAGAGGGTTCGGGGTTCGAGTCCCCGGTGGGTCACCAAAACAAAATTAATGGCTCCGGCGAATAACGCTGGAGCCTATTTTGTGTCGTTATCTAAAAGTTTAAAAACCTGCTTTTTCAGCGTTATACACAATCAAATCGATGGCGAAACCTTGTGATTACCCGAATATAGAGAATAATAAAAAAAGAAGATGTAAAAGGCGTGGTTGTAACTGTTTTGTAACGGATTTGTGACCCACTAATTGTAAGATAATCAAGGAATAAAAGTCAGTTGGAATCTTACAAAATAATAGGGGGGATTTGCATGGAAAAGAAAAACAGTATTTTTTATGGTTGGTGGATTGTATTTGTTGCATTCCTGTCGATTGGTATCACGTATGGTACCAAGGGGATTTTCAGTGTCATTCAATTGCCGATGCTGAATGACTTGCACTGGACAAGAAGTGAAATCTCCGGAGCGCTCTCTGCCAATATGTTGATTTACGCTATCATAGCTCCTTTTGTTGGGAAGTATATGGATAAAGTGGGAATCAAAACGGTGCTGGTACTTGGCTCACTGCTGACAGGAGCCGTATTTATGCTATGCAGTATGGTGACACAGGTATGGCAATTCATTTTGCTTTTTGGCGTGATTCTCGGTTTTGCAAACACAGGGATGGGAATGGTTCCCGGACCGACAGCGGTGAATCGTTTTTTTATCAAAAAAAGAGGGCGGGCTCTTTCCATAGCATTGGTTGCTTCGCCGGGCGGCGCAGTTGTTTTTAGTATGATTGCCAAACAGATTTTGCCGGTTATGGGTTGGCGAACACTATTCGTCATCATGGCGGTTTCGTCCTGGGCACTTGTTACCGTTCCCGCATTTTTTCTCATGAAATCGTCGCCCGAAGAAATGGGGCTTCGCCCCGATGGCGAAGAGGCTTTGTCGGTTTCAGCAACCAATGTTGCGGCCACGGCGACGCCGGCAGTAGATCAAGGGGAGACGTGGACTCTAAGTGAACTCATGGCGAATTTGAAATCATGGACAATTTTTTTGCCATATTTCGTTCTCGGCGGTGCGAGTTGGACGGTACAAGCGCACATGGTGCCGCACCTGGTACAAATGGGGCTTCCTAAAACCGACGTGATTGACGGGTTTACCGCCTATATGTTCCTAGGCGTGCTTTCAATGCTTTTTCTTCCATCGCTTTCCGACTATATGAAACGAAAAAATGCGTTAGCCATTGCTTTTATTCTTCAAGCCATTGGGGTATATGTTCTGTCTATTACGAATACCCCCGCTTTGATGTGGGTATTTATTGTGATTATGGGGATTTCCGCGATGGGTAGCTATGGGATCATTTCTGCGTTGGCCGCCGATATATTTGGTCGCAAAAACTTGGGAACCGTGGCTGGCACGATGGCCATGATGGCATCTTTTGGCGCGGCGTTTGGCATCTATGCCGGTGGCTGGGTGTTTGACACGTTTAATCAAAGCTATAGCATCCTGTGGTGGATGTGGTTGATTGCGTTGGTAGTCGCCACAACGGTCTGCTTTATGGCGGGACCTGTCAAAAAAACGCAACGGGTCGGCAATGCAGTTGCCGTTGTAAAATAAGTCCAACAAAAGTCACCCGATGAAAAGCACCGGAATAGTAAGGGAGGATAAGAAATGGCAAGTCTAAAAAAGATTCAGTACCCTGTGCTAAAAAAAGCAATTGAGGAAACAAAAATAATTGATGACCATGCCCACCTAGGGTTAGTTGAGTATTATGAAACCTTTCCGGTGGAAAAAAGAATTGCCTTTGTTACTGATGTTTTCAAAACACCCCGGGAATGTTCATATGGCTGGGACTATCTCCTTGATTTGCAGTATGAGGCGTATGAAAAATTCTATGGATTTTCCCGCGTTGACCTAGATAATCCAGAGAAACGAGAAGAATTGGCTGCTGCTTATGCAAAAAAACGGGAAAACATTGGCGATTTTCTCGACATTGTAATGAAAGCCGCTAATGTGGAAATGGTTTTAACCAATATGCGGATGCCTAAATCACTGGAGGGGAAAAAGAATATTAAATTAATTCCCTGGCTTGACTGCCTGGTGTTGCCGTTTAACAATGATCATTTAAAAGCGCGCCTTCTCGGCAGTTGGTATGTGCGTTGCAACGAATATGAATTACAGCTGTTAAAGGAACAATACAAATTTCAAGCGGGCGGTTTTTCAGAATATCTGGCATTTGTCGACCAGGTTATCACTGATTATATTGACTCCGGGTGTCCTGGACTGAAATTTTTATTGGCAACTCAACGAAAAACCGTTTTTACCAAAGTTGATGAAACAGAAGGGCCGGCGTTGTACGAAAAAGCCAAAACTGGCGATATTGAAGCCTATACAAAGCTGCAAGATCTGCTTGTCTGGCACATAATGCGCAAAGCCGTAGAATTTGATGTTCCAGTCCAATTTCATTGCGCGGTGTTGGACAATACCATTGATTACTACGATGCGTATAATTTAAAAAACTTTATCGACGATCCAGAGTTGCAAAAAGTCAAGATTGTCATCCTTCACGGCAGTTATCCCTCTTTTGACCATGCCAACAGCTTGGCGACCGCAGGTCTTTCACCCAATAATGTTTATATCGATATTTCTGGACGGATTATGTTTGGAAATCATCCGCAAAATATTGCTAAAATGTTGCGGAATTGGTTAGACAAGCCAATGTTGTGGGATAAAATTCTCTATGGGTCTGACACCTTGTTTGGTGAACGATATGTGTATACCTGCGCAAAAACTGGTCGTGACGGTGTATATTTAGCACTGGCGGGTATGATCGAAGATGATATGATCAGCGAAGCGACGGCAATTTCGATCGCCCAGCGAATTTTGCGAGAGAACTCTCTGAAATTATACAAGGTGTAACCATCCAAAACTTCCAAAATTTATAGAGTGCAAAATCCTCAAAAGAAAAATATTCCTTTTGAGGATTTTGTATGAGTAAAAAGATTCATAAGCAGGAGTAATGGAGACCGGCGGGAAATATCTTATCTGATTATTATCGGCGTGCCCGATTGTTTGGTGCGAAGAATAAATAGTATTTCCAGATAGGGGAGGATCCTGTGAAGCCGATTTTACTAAAAAGCAAATTAACGATGCCCCAATTAGATTCCGAGGTGCTTTGGCGCTCTGCGTTGAAAGCAAAAATGGGTGACCTTAGTCAATATTCTGTCACCACTGTATTTGCAGGAGCTGGCTACGGGAAGACAACCGCGGTAGTGCAAGCGCTGAGCGCAATGGATATCCCGTGCTGTTGGTATAACCCCGGCCCGGAAGATGACAATATATTTGCGTTTTCGACTTATTTGGCCGGAGCCTTGGAACCCTTGTATCCGGGATTTAAAGATTGGTATTTTACCGCCATTGAGACTGAGAAGCAATTTAATTGGAAAAATGCCTTTTCAATCTTCATGGCTGGAATCGAAAATTATAATAAAAAGTCAGCGGTGCTTGTGGTCGATGATTGGCATTTAGTTCATAAAGATGTAGAAATTCAACAGTTTTTTGATCGTTTTTTAGCCTGTAAATCACAGTCATTGCATATTGTTATTTTGTCACGCGAAAAAATTAATTTACAGGAAACTAATCGATTGCAAGTAAATGGAAAACTATTGGAGATCCAAGGCGCCGATTTGATGTTTAGTCAAGGTGAGCTTTACCAATTGATTGATCAGGTAATTCCCAACCGCTATTCAGCGGAAGACATCCGAAAAATATATGATCTTACCGAAGGCTGGATTATGGTAATCCGGTTGTTTACGAACTCCTGGAGCAGTAAGCTTCATCAGCCGGCCAGCATGCAGGAGCACGTGGAAGAAATGGACACGTTATTCGAATTTATGGCGCGTGATGTATTAGTACGTCAGCATCCGGAACTGCAAACTTTTTTGCTCAAATCCTCCATTTTAGATTCTTTTACAGTGAAGGTATGTCAGACTGTCTTAGGTTCTGATTTTAAATATGAATACTTGGAAGCTGCCTTTAAACGTGGCTTGTTCTTATCCGAAGTGGGAAAAGGCACTTACCGATATC
>Ga0316604_10002404_pt1 | contig 14382 bp, 10 predicted proteins | sample OWC_soil_day20_C_FD_207650 | JGI IMG/M metagenome (GOLD analysis project Ga0316604, IMG submission 207650) | Wetland soil microbial communities from Old Woman Creek delta, Ohio, United States - OWC_soil_day20_CT | ecosystem: Environmental > Terrestrial > Soil > Wetlands | place: USA: Ohio... | reverse complement strand
GCACAGCATGCGACGTACTGCTGCGCTTATTGGGAGGAACTAAAAAAACAAACGCTTACATCCAAAGCCTCGGTGTAAAAGGTATCCACATCGCCACCACCGAAAAGGAACAACAAAGCAATGATACCACCCAATATCGTAACTGGGCAACGCCAACCGGTATCACTCAATTATACAAGATCTACCTCCAAAATAAAGTATTGTCCAGCGCATCATACGATATCCTCTGGAAAGACCTGGCAGGATCTTACCCGGGCGCAAACCGCATCAAAGGGCTATTGCCCAAAGGCACGATAGTAGCCCATAAAACCGGCACCTCCGGCACACATAATGGATTCACTGCTGCCACAAATGATAGCGGGATTATTATCTTACCAAATGGGAAACACCTGATACTGACAGTATTCGTATCCGATTCAAAAGGAAGTGATGCTGAAAGAGAAAGCTGGATCGCACAAATCTCAAAAGTAATATATGATCACTGGAACAGGTAATCACTACCTGCTTCTCCATCTCCGGATCACATTATCAAAGATCCGTTGTAATACACTCTTTTCATCCACCATTATTTCTCCTACTCCTTCCATCCTCCCCCGGTAGTCTAACCACTGCCTGCGGGTAGTATACAATCCCTTTTCCAGGCTCAGATCAGCCACATAAACGCTGTCCTGCGCCTTGATCGTAATGACCCTCGCCTTAAGGGATCCATACTCCTCAAATGGATATTCGGCAAATTTCAGCAATACCTCCTGCCCCGGTTGCACCTTCCCCGATTTGTACCTGCTGATCAGGGCCTTTACATCATAAGTGGTATCGCTGCATGTAACTATCCGGGTCAGCCACACGCTGGATGGAATCGTATCCGGCAACCGGATGAATGCACCTCCTGCCAGTACTATCAACACTCCAAACGCAATCGCCGTAATCCCCCTCCTGATCACCCAGGAAGGTACCCTCCCGATGATCTCCTGTACGTCTTCACTATGTTCATTAAATTTCAATTCTGCTGGCATACGACAAGGATTTAATTACCCAGTTCAAGCTGGTTTTTTACAAGCGAAAAATAATGACCTTTCTTCATAGTCAATTGCTGATGATTGCCAATTTCCACAATCTTACCTTTCTCCAGCACCACTATCTGATCTGCATTTTTTACTGTGCTCAACCTGTGCGCGATAATAAACACCGTTCTGCCCGTAAAAAATTTCTGCAGGTTTTCCATGATGATCCGTTCATTATTAGCATCCAGCGTACTCGTCGCCTCATCCAAAAATATAAACTTCGGTTGCTTATAGATCGCCCTGGCAATCAGGATACGTTGCTTTTGCCCCGAACTGATATCATTGCCCGATGTACCAATCTTAGTATTTAATCCCAATGGAAGATTGTTGATAAACTGCTCAATGTTCGCCATCCGGATTGCATACATCAACCGTTCCCGGTCTGCTTCTTCCTGTACCGTTATGTTTTTTGCTATCGTATCTGCAAAAATATACCCATTCGTCATCACCACCCCACATTGATCTCTCCACCACCGGGACGATACATTGCCCATAGCCGTATTTCCAATATAGATCTGTCCTTCTGCCGGCTCATAAAATTTCAACAACAGCTTCATCAACGTCGTCTTTCCACTACCACTGGTGCCCACAATAGCAGTCACCTTTCCCATCGTCAGGTCCAGGTTGATATTATTCAGCACATGTGCCGATGAAGGCCCTCCGTATTGGAAGGAAATATCCTGCAACCGGATAATACCCTCCCTCGAAGGTTTTGTTTCTGCAAGAATGTCCACATGATGCCCATTCAATGGGACCTCCGAAACGGCCACCAACTCATGATCCGGCGTTACTTCATCCGGCTTCTCTTCTTCCTCACGGGTATGAATTTCACTCAGTCTTTCAAGGCTGATCTTTGCATCCTGCGCACCCTGTATAAAGTTAATCAACTGATCTACCGGCGAGTTCAATTGCCCGATCACATACGATACGCTCAACATCATACCCAGCGACATATGACCATTCAATACCTCCCGGGCTGCAATATAAGTAGCCAGTATATTCTTTAACTGTGAAAAGAAATTAGAACCTACCAACTGATACTGGTTGATGGCCAGTCCACTCACATTGATCTTAAACATCTTCGCCTGTATCCGCTCCCAACCCCACCTGAACGTGGTTTCACTATTGTTCATCTTGATCTCCTGCATACCAGATACGATCTCATACAAGGTATTCTGGTTATCCGTCAGCTGCTGAAACCGCGCATAGTTCAACTCTCGCCGCTTCTTCTGATAAAACAATATCCAGACAATAGCACATACTGACCCCCCAAAGAATACCCAGAATACCGTAAGACTATATACCGCCAGTACGACAGAAAATACCACCAGGTTCACCAGCGAGAACAAGGTATTAAATGACGTGCCCGTCAGGAATGATTCTATCTTATTGTGATCAGCTATCCGCTGACTAATATCACCCGGCATCTTGGTGTCAAAAAACCTGACCGGCAATTTCATCAGCTTACTGAGAAAATCAGATATAATTGAAATATTGATCCTGCTCCCAACATGCAACAATAACCATCCCCTTATCACATCTATCGCCGTATTGCCTGCAAACAATGCCAGTTGCGAAAACAATATTAACGACACAAATTCCGGATGCTGCTGGTTTATACCATAATCCACCAATGCCTGCGTCAAAAAAGGAGCGATCAGTGACAATACACTACCCACTACCATTCCAAGTAATAACTGCAAAAAATAGTTTCTATAAGGACGAACATAATTCAGTAAAAACGAAAAGCTCTTTACCTCTTTTTTTTCCCCCTCGTTATCATAAAATGATGCAGTCGGAGACATCAACAATGCAATTCCACAATTATCAGCCGTTCTGACCCACGCCTTTATAAAAGTAGCCTTATCCACCTTTACCAATCCAAATGCAGGATCGGCTACCATTATCTTGCCGTTCCTCCTGCTGTTATAATCCTGCGGAGGCAACACTACAAAGTGGTTCTGGTTCCAATATAATATACATGGCAGGGTTGCCTCGCTATCTAACTGCTCAAACGACAATTTCGCACCTACCGTGCGGAACCCAATCTTAGTCGCCAGGTCACTGATGTTTTTTAAATTCACACCCTCCCTGGTCATATAAGAATGATCCCTCAAGGTCTGCAATGAATAGTGCTTCCCATACCAGGCAGCAATCATCTTCAGACACGTAGGTCCGCAATCCATTTTATCAAGTTGCTTATATATCGGGAATCTCTTACGCATTCAGAGGTTGCTTATGGCTGTTAAAATCATTCAGGGCAAAGTTCGTCGCACTAATATCCTTTCTTAAATTTTCCTTCACATGCAGCTTTTCATCCAGGTGATTTTCCAGTTTCAACAACAATGCTTCTTTCTTTGCATAATCACTGCTTTGAACCAGCACCAGCATATCCTGGAACAGGGAGATCTTCAGCAGGTCGAACATCATGCTGGTCGGCTCATTCATAAACTCTATAAAGTTGTCTACAAACAATGGATAGTCCTTTTTCCTGAAACTATTCTTCACCTCCAGCCAGTTGGATATAATCACTCTCTCAATAGTATCTGCATTAATTTCCAGTCCCTCAAAAATCGCCGTATACATATCAGGACAATCCGGAAAATTTGCAGCCATCCTGATCGTCATAGACACCATCGCCCTGAAAGTTTCATAAGTATAATACTCTCTTGCATATGGAATAGCATTCCATATAGCAGGATCATGGTAGATGCCGCCTTTCAGTGAGCCGGGTACACCATTGAACAGGAACTTCATGAGGTCATTCGCTACCTTACAGCCTGTACGCCAGTCGCCACTGCGCAGGTAGGAACGGGAAATATTCCTGTACTGCTCCAGGCTGCGAAAGAACAAGGAATGAATACCGATATTGACCAGGTAATCATTCATCGCCACACATTCCATACTGAAATCTACAGCCTTGTCATACTGTTTTATCTTATGATAATACAATGCTTTTACGGACAGTCCCCATTGCTTGGCATACAGGTATAGGTGTCCGTTTAATTGCCTTTCAATCGTATGCTCCAATTCAAAAAATCCGGATAATCCAACCTCCCCTTGCGATACCACAATATCCTTTGCAATATCTCCGAACTTCCGGGTTAGCACATATACACTTTCCATTTCTTCCTCGCCGGTGCTATAGGGCAACATTTCCTTGTGCTGCAGAATAGCAATTAATTTTCCATAGTTATAGAGCATGGTGATTTCCTTTGTACTGGCAGGTAAATCATCACATACAGCCATTAAAGTATCCATTGAACGGTGAAGTGCTTCCATACAAAAACTTCTAAGAGGTTAAGCGATCATAAGTAACTTTCCAATAGGAGGTAATGATTTATCATCATATCGCATCAGTGCAATACCAATTCCAATCACACCCCATCCAAAACATACATGCCAGAAATCCGAAGCTTCAAGCAACCTGCTTCTGTAACCGGCATAAGGACCTCCATGAATGCCGTAAAAAGGTATCTGCTCATACCAGTAATCTGCACGCTCCAGGTATCTCACATCATTTGTTTTTTCATATACCTTTTCGAATGTAGCAGCCAAACCCGCCGCTCCGTATATATACCCGGCATCCAGGGTCAGGTTATCCTGCCGCGATCGCAACAAACAATCTTCCAATGCTCTTTCGGCCTGCTCCTTTAAAGATGTATCCTGCAATGCACCTGCAGCCCGATACAAACCATAAGCTGTTCCAAGATCACCATAGCACATCGCAAACTGCTTCGGTTCCACTTTATCATTCCGCATCAAAGGGAAAATACCACGTTCCTGTGTTCTTATCTGTTTGCTCACAAAGTGTGCTGTCTTTTTCAATATATCCTCACATATTTTCACTTCAATACCCGCTTCCATCACACTGCTCACAATATTCATAATTGCAGCACTGCCATGCGAAATTCCAATGTATACCCTGTCATGAATAGAAGGAGATCTCCAGTAATAATCGCCGTCTTCATCCGTATAGGCTTTATCACGGAGACCTCTCACCAACGTAGCGAGATTCACCGCCACAGCAGGATTCGTTTGTATACGGTACATAAAATAATGCCCTGCCGCCAGTGCGCCACTGTTATAATCAAAGTCACCCATGCCGATCTTACTGATCATAAGCGTAGCCAGGGCTTCATCAATATTTGTCAGGAAATCGTCTATATCAATATTCAGCAGGTTCGTTTCCCGCAGAAACAATAACATGCGACCTATCTGCCCCAAATGATTATCCAGTGAATCTGTTGCATATACCCGCCTGAAATCGCCGTTCAGAAATGCCAGCCCCTCCTCTAAATATTTCATAGCCAGGTCCAGGTAAGTATCATCCTGCTTATACTTTGCATAATAACTGTAGAATAAGGTATACCCCGTAAGCCCCGTATCGAAAGTGGCATTTTGTATCAGGTGCTCAACGCCTGTAATCCCGTCCCTGATGCGTTCAATTTCTTCACTGATCACCACGTTATTTTTAATAGTCGTCTCCATAGGTTAACTCACGTTTATAGATAAAGACAATTGTTTCCCCATTGCTACCAGTGAATCATAATACCTGTAAAGGGTATCATACACCACCAGTTCATGAACACGGTGCCTTGCCAAAAAGGTCCTGTTCATCGTCATATGTATATAGCTGTTGAGCAGGCCATCCAGCTGTTGCACCTTCCCTTTTATATGCTTAATAGTGGCAGCATGCATGTCGCCTCTCACATTATAACTCTCCATCGCCGCCAGTACCTGTGTAGTTCTCCTGGCAGGTACAAACACTTCCTGTATCAGCGATTTATTATTCCTGTATTTATTGCTCAGTGACTGATCACACCTGATAGCGCTCTCCCTGCTTCTACCTGCAAACTCCCTGAAAAAGTTATTCCGCAACTGCTTCATAAAATCCCTTTTCTGCATCAGGTCATACTGAAAATTATCCAGTAGCTGATCTACATTATACAGGGCCATTTGCCAACGCAGCTGTTCGCCCCGCTGCCCCTGCAGGTGATCAAGCATATTGATCACAGCCTCACTATCATAGTAAAAGAGCGATTCACTGTCTTCCATGGTAAGGGTACCATAGCGCTCCAGCTCACGCTGGTAAGTATCCATCATACATTTAAATACCTGTCCCGATTCTATAAGGGGTTCCAGTTCCGCATTCAGTTTTTCTGCAATCCGGTACCAGCCTTCCTGGTCGGTTCCTCTCAGCAGGCGTAAACGGATATGACTATCAGGGTCATTATAACGGATAAAGAACCATTTTTCAATCGCACCACTACCTTTCCATTCCTGTACCAACGGTTGGATAATATCCCTGAGCAACAGGTCCATCGTTTTAAAACCACTGTAGATTTTAAAATATAACCACTTGCTACCCGGACCAAATGTGCGCTGACAAACTACTGATGAATCGATCAGTTCTTTTGCAGGTTGCTCTGCAAACACCGGACTGGACACAGACATAGGGATCACCATCTCATTGCCGTAATGGCCCTTTTCATCTTTGATAAAACAATTTTCAGGTGTCAGCAGGTGTTCTAAAAAAGTAACCCCACCCTTTCTCATGGCCTGTATCACATGTCCTTTACAAAATTCGCTGGAGGTATCTATCAGCAATTCATTATCCCCCTCTGAAAGGATCACATAGCGGGGTACCTGGTATTTTTCCAGGAATGCATGCAGTGTATCCATCAATACTTCGTCCGTACTGTTCCTGGATCTGGCCAGGAACCATTTCTCCCTGTGCAGGATGATCTTTTTATATTCCACCCTTGGCAAATGAGGCTCCGGCGCATAGTTATACCATTGCCACCTGAAACCCGTGTTCACAAACATCGACTGCAGATCTGTCAGAAAGCGCACAAATGGCTGGGCCAGGTCTGTATTGAAGGCATTGGTATGACAAGGCAGGATTTCTTTGTTCAATCGCCTGGACCGTACCACAATCCGGTTATTCCTAATGGAGACGAGTATGTCGTTGACATCAATCCTATAGGCCGGTTCTACGGCAGACTGACTCAGAAAAGCAATTTCATAGTTCCGCTGTACAGGACGAATCGACAGGTTCGCAAAATGGCCTTCCGGCACATAAGCGATTTCCGCCATAATCCGCTCTCTGTTCACCTCCTGCTCGGTACGGGTGATATGCAACATTTTTTCTTTCAGGAGACTGTCCCCATGCGCAAAACGGGCCATCAGTTTGGCCGCAGAAGGCGCATGCAGCTGTGTGGCCAGAAAAGCATATTCGCCTCTGTCAATCGCCTCGCAGGAACTTGCCAGCAAACTGCCGAACATATAACAGGATGCTGACTGTGTAGGCCGGTCGGGGGCTGACCTGGTTCTTAACATCTCCAGGTCAGCCGCAGTGAGTGTGATGACCTGTCCACCGGTTTGCCACCAGCTACGCATCTTATTTTCTACAAGGTCTTCAAAAGCCAGTCGCTTACGGGCAGCATCCCCACCACCGGGTGTGATCGCCAGTTTTTCAATCAATGGCATGTATTCTACATTGCCGGTAGTAGCTAGTCCATAGCCAATGCCTACATCCGGGTCCAGGGCCAGTACCAGTGGAATTTCCGCCTGTTCATACCGCTCTGCAAATTTCTTCATAAAGGTTTCCAGCAGGGAAGGAACATAAGAAGGAATGGCGCTGCTCAGTTCATAAGACGCCTCCGCCAGCTCACTGATCACCTGCCTGTTCAGGTTATTCTGCTGCATATTATAAAACATGTCTGTTTGCAGCACCTCCAGTCCACTCACAGGTATCACGCTCCCGGCCTTTTCTTCCACTGCCTGAAAACCGGGTAGCGAGATTTTTTCATCCTTCATGACGTGTAACGCTTCTTCCAGTGGTGCACACACCTGCTCCTGCCCTAGCTCCTGAAGGCGCTGAATAAAGGCAGGTACAAAATTTTCGTTTGCAATAGCAGGCATCAATTCATGTGTAAGCACCTGCGAAGCAATCAGACCATTGATAAAATTGTTGATGGCCTGCTCGTCAGAAATAGTCTTACCTATTTCGACAGTCAATACAGGAATGGTCACACCCTCCTTTGCCAGTTCCAGTACCATATCGATATAATCGCTGGCGGTCAGTGCACTCAAAGCATGATTGCGCTTACCTGCCACCATAGTATATTCTACATACAGGTAGCGATACCCCACCTTGTACAAGGTGTTATTCACATAATACCTGATCTGCTCTTTTATTGCCGGCTGTCTGGCCAGCTGGTGCGTGAGTTCATTGATATAACTCATATCAAACCGCGTCGCTTTCCGTATTTTATTACTGTCAAAGCTGACCCCACTTTGCTGCTCATGGATGCTTCCACAGGCAGAACCGGCAAACAGGCCAAAGGGTGTACTGCGGGTACACATGCGGGAGTAATACTTTTGCAGTCCCGTCAATAATTTCTTCAATTTTTTGGGAGATAATTCCTCTCCTTCCAACCATTTTTGTAGAGACATATATAAGTCCCTCGATGAAATATAAATGGCTTCAGAAAAATAAGAGTCACGAAAAAGCTGCTTCACTGCATCCAGGTTGCCCTGATCCAGCAGTTCATTCAGATACAGGATCTCCTCGACGGGTTTTGCCGGGGTACGCAGCAAATAAAAATCTTCTAACACGTAATCCTTCATACAAAAAGTTTAATAGGTTCTACCTTTCTCTTCAGTATTACTGAGCTTACTTTGCTGTCTGGTCTTGGTTTTGCCAAACTTATAAGAGACTGACACACGCACCTTCCGGGCATCAAAATAATTGTTGTAATAAGTAGTTACACCATCTACCGTACTATGGAACCGTGTCTTCATGGTTCTGAAAATGTCGGTCGCATTCAGACCAAGAGATAACTTCTTTTGATAACACAATACGGTGACACCAAGATCCACTCCATAATAAGCATCAAATTTGTTCACACCTGACAGCTGTGGAAAAGTATAGGAAGCATCCACGCCCCCCATAACAGTCTTTCCTTTATTGAAATAAAAAGTATTGCTGGTAGATACATCAGCCCCCCATCCATGCTGACTGGCAGTATTTGTTACTTTTGAGCGGGTATCGATGTAATACACGGCGGCTGTGCTGGAGTTTTCCCACCAGTTGCCCACATTCACATTCACGGTTTCATTGATCCCATAATTACGCTGTGAATAATAGTTTTGTCTCGTGAGGCGGGATACCTTCGTCACTTCGTCCGTCAACAGGATCTGGTCATATACGTTGTTCAGTATATTGGCCTGTATCCGGGTGATGAACATATTGTTGTGTATATAATTCAGCTGAAAAGTATTGTTATAAAACGGCTGCAGGTAGGGATTACCTTCATAATAAAAATACTCGCTGATGTATTGTTTAAAAGGATTCAGGTACCAGTAGTTCGGCCTGTTGATCCGCTTTCCGTAAGAGAAAGAAAAGCTGTTCTGCTTATCTTTTGTAAACCCGATATAGACAGTGGGGAATAATTTCAGGTAATTATTCTTAGTCGTCTGATCCTGGGTGACAGAGATGCCGGTAGTCTGTGTATACTCCGCCCGCAGCCCCACCTGGAAAGCCCATTTACCTCTATTTTTCAGGGCATTGACATACAGCGCTTCAATCCTTTCTTTATAGGTGAATGAATTACTCTTTGTCGTATCATATTTATACCCCAGGTCAGTATAGCTATAATAATTAGTCCCACTTTTAGTATCAATATAACTGAACTTGCCACCAAAAGAAAAGGTCACAAACCGTGGCCGCAGGTTCACATCTGACTGTAGTGTAAAAGCCTGTACATCCTGCGGGGCGGTATTCCTGAACCGGTAGCTGTTGGTCATTTCATCATCCGGGTTCAGTACATCACTTTGGGTGAACTGTTCCAACCTGTTATTGAAAGTAAAATATCCACCATCCATACTGAACTTGCCACCCAGCGAATCAAATTTATTTTCATAATGCAGGTTGAAATCGTGGCTTTGGGTATGCCGGTCAATATTATTCTTTGCATCTATGAGAGAATCCAGTTTGCTGAGACCGATAGTCGTATTAGAACGCTCATTGGTAATGGTTTTCCTGCTGGAATAAATGTAGGTGAACCCAATCAGCTGCCGCTTATTGATAGTATAGTCAATAGCCGTCCGGGATAAAATATTTTTATTATCGTTCACTGATTTTCTATGTTGATCCCAGGTCTGATCGGTATAGTAGGTAACAGGGTTAGTCAGTTCGTTATACAAAGATTTTGTCCCGTTCAGACTAGTACTGATATTCCATCTATTTCTGTTCAGGTTCAGTAGTACACCTCCGTTCTCCCCACTGTAAAACGCCTGGGTAAAAGCACCATTTAAGCTACCACTGAAACCTTCCTGTCGTTTCTTTTTTGTGACAATGTTGATGAGACCATAACTTCCGCCTGCATCATATTTAGCAGGAGGATTAGGGATCAGTTCAATTCTCACCACTTCACTGGCGGGCATACTGCGCAACATATTGATCAGGTCATCGCCGGATATATGTAATAAGCGGTCGTCCAGCAATACATTGAGCATCCCCGTTCCCCGCAGGGAAATTGAACTGTTGGAGACCCTTATACCGGGCATTTTGCCCACAGCATCCAGCGCGGTAGCACCGGTTAAGGCTACATTGTTTTCCACATTCAGAATGGTTCTGTCCAGTTTTTCTTCCAGCACTGGTTTCCGGCCATTCACCGTAACGTTCTTCAGGGTAGTGACAGATACGCTCATAATGATAACCGGGAGGCTGATATTCGTGTCACTGACATTGATAGCATGCAGGTATTCATTAAAAGCAAGACGTTGAATATGGAGGAGATAACTACCCTTGTCAATATTCTTCAGGAGGAAGGTGCCATCATTGTTTGACTGTGCGGTATACATCACCTTTTTATCCACACTATTCATCAATTGCACCATGGCCCCTGCCACAGGTAAATGAGCGCTGTCCTGCAATGCCCCGGAAATAGTGAGCTGTTGTGCCAGAGCCGGTAGCGTGACAAATAAAAAAAACAGGAAAAAGAAATATGGCTTAATTGTAGACATCTGAAAAAAAATGTAGTAACATCCCCCTGCATGTACGTACAGGGGGATGTTAATCAGTATGATTATAAAAGCTTACGCTTATTCTGTAAAACTGGTGCTTGCGCCGGAACCGCAACCGCCGCCACCACCGCTACCGCCGCTGCCGCCAGTACCACAGCTGCTGCCGCCACCACCACAACCGGTAGAACCAGCTGCTATATCTTCACTAATACCACCATTGATTTCCCGCAACTGCTGTTCGTCCAGCTTTGCAATAGTTTCCTGATCCAGGGATAATGGATTTAATACTACCTTTTTCATATAATCGATTTTATTAGGAGTAAAATGGATAATTATTCGGCAGCATCAACTAGACATTGACTACCACCCGCACCACAACCGGTAGAGGTACCAGTGCTGCATTTGCTTCCACCAGATCCGCAACCACTGGAGCTTCCGTCCACTTCCTCACTGATACCACCTGTGATTTCCATGAGTTGCTTTTCATCCAGTTTCGCAATGGTTTCCTTATCCAGGGCTAAAGGATTTAACTGAATTTTTTTCATATAAACCTGCTTTAAATTCTACGGGCAAAAAACTCCCTGCTACAGGAGCAGGGAGGAATTACAGAGTCAATTAAGCTTCATCAGACAAACAGGTGCTTGCACCAGATCCGCAACCAGTAGAACCACCACTACCGCAAGTGCTTGCACCGGAACCACAACCAGTGGAACCAGCAGCTAATTCGTCGCTAACACCGCCAGTGATTTCTAATAATTGCTTTTCATCCAGTTTAGCAATTGTTTCCATGTCGAGGGCAAGAGGGTTTAACGCTAATTTTTTCATTTCAGATGATTTTTTAAAATAATGATGAAGTCTCTACTCTTTGGGTCAGGATTTTCGAGTTCCACCTGTGTTGCGCAACAATAACTTTCCGGATTTAATATGCGGATTAAACTGGTTCCAGAAGGAAAAAAAGGTCCCAATGCCTTTACGATCTCGTAAAGCACACACTACACCCCTTACTATAGAAGTGGAAAGAAACAATAAGTCGTCCCCTTGGGCAAAAGAAGAAAAGCATTCATGACGACATTACATCCCCATAAAGTTGAACATTGCAATTCAGATAACTAATGCATGGGGAAACCGTTTGCACTGTTCGTACATGCATTTGCATTTAGATTTGGCTCTCTTATGATTAGTTTATGAAGTTGCATTTGATCTAAGGATAAGCAGTAAAAATCTTCCTCAACAAACTCTTCATCGGTGAATACGGGATCATCATTCTTTGAACACGGGTTAAAACTTATTCATCGAACTTTAGCTTAGATTTTTATGAATTTTAATGGCTAATAAAACGATTATTTTACACTGGTTGTAATCGACTACAATTCAAATATAACTAGAAAATGATTTCAAAAATTCGTGTCAACAGATTATTTTTATCATGTAAAATGGAATGAAAATTGATAATTGTACCTTCCAACTTACGAAGTATTAAATACAGCAGCATCGCGGGCATTAGAAGAAAACAAGAACCGGTAATTTACGGTATAAAAAACCGGTAATTCACGGTACAAAGTCACACGAAAAGATACGTGCTTTTCTATTTTAACTTTTCTTTTTTTATTGAGTAGTTCATCTTTCAACTGCGTTTCAATTTCGAAGTCCTGCTTACCTGCTTTTAACATCCCTTTTGCCTTGCCCACCAACTTCCTATACAACTTTACATCTCTTATACTCAGTTCCCGATACACCCGCGAAGCAAGCGGAGAGGCTATCTTCATCAATGCAGCATCTGCCATGAGTGGTTTAAACGCAGGATCAGTTTTCACCCTCTTCCCGGTCAACGAACTTTTCATACGCAGCACAAACCGCCCACTCCTCATCGGAGCAAGTGTCATACCCTGTTTGGTACGCTGCTTAAAAGGTCGTTTTCCATGTATAATCATACTATGAATATACCGCTAAAAGGTCACTAAACCGCTGTAAAAGCGTTCAATTGAGTAGTCTTATGCTGAAATCTCAGGAACAACAATACTGAAGCTGTGAGTAGTCCCAATAATAACCCCCACCAGATACCCTGGATGCCATAGCCCCAATATATCCCTAACAAATAAGCAACCGGTAAACCCAATACCCAATACGCCAATAGGGTAATCATAGTCGGAATCTTCACATCTCCCAATCCCCTCAATATACCCAATCCTACCACCTGCGTACCATCAAACAACTGAAAGAACGCCGCTATCAAAATCAAATGCGCCGCTATCTCCACCACCGCCGGATCATTGATATACATCAGCGGCAATACCCTGCATCCCACTAAAAATATCAACGCCGTTGTTCCCATCATGATCAATACCATATGGTAACTCGCGATCGCCGATAACCGTAACTCCCTCAACTGCTTCGCCCCAAAATGATTCCCACTCTTTATCCCGGCTGCCGCCGAAATACCACTCGCCATCATATAAGTGATAGAAGCTAAATTGATCGCTATCTGGTGCGCCGCCTGCTCCCTTGCACCAATCCATCCCGCCATAATGATCGCACTGCTAAACGCACTGATTTCAAACACATACTGCAACGCTACCGGGGTGCCGATTCCTAATATCTTTTTAATCGTCTGCCACGATAAATACTTTGCCGCAAACGCCTTCAGATAAGGCTTGAAACGATGGGCCGTCAACACATACCAACACATCGCCACCGCCATCAGGATACGATCCGTCAAGGTACCAATCCCTACACCAATCACCCCCAGCCTTGGCAACCCACCAATGCCATATACCAGCGCAATCCCCACTACGATATTGACAATGTTCCCTATTATACTGATATGCATGGCCTGCTTTGTAAACCCAAGCCCCTCCGCAAATTGCTTAAATGACAAAAACACCATCAATGGGAAATAAGACACTCCCAATAATTTCAGGAAAGGCTTCGCCTGCATAGCCACCGCCGGTACCTGGTCCAGTTTATACAGGTAATTACTTCCTACATAGATCAATGTACTCATCACCATCCCCATCACTAAATTGATCACAAGACTATGTCGCAACAGGTCTCCGCAGGCATGCTTATTCTGCCTGCCATACTCCTGCGCGATCAATGGGGTCAATCCATACGACATCCCAATCCCGATCACCATACAAATAGAAAAAATACTACTCCCCAGCGCTACTGCCGCCAGCGGTACATCGCCCGTATGCCCAATAATAATGGTATCTGAGAGGGCCACCATCGTATGCCCCTGCTGACTAATAACGACCGGATATGCCAGTTTAAAATTGTCTTTATAATA
>Ga0316604_10002403_pt1 | contig 14382 bp, 15 predicted proteins | sample OWC_soil_day20_C_FD_207650 | JGI IMG/M metagenome (GOLD analysis project Ga0316604, IMG submission 207650) | Wetland soil microbial communities from Old Woman Creek delta, Ohio, United States - OWC_soil_day20_CT | ecosystem: Environmental > Terrestrial > Soil > Wetlands | place: USA: Ohio... | reverse complement strand
TTGGCGATGGTGCTGTCGAGCACCACCAGGAAGTTGCCGGTGCCGATGGCAAGGGCAGCAATCAGCAGGCGCGCCCCGGTCAGCGGGGCGACGGTCGCAAAGGCTGGCGCGGTCATGTCTGTTCCCCGATCAGTCGGCGATCGCGATGTCGGTGGTCATGGACAGGCCGACCTGCAGCGGGTGCGCCTTCAGGTCCGCCGGGTCCAGCGCGATGCGCACCGGCAGGCGCTGCACCACCTTGATCCAGTTGCCGGTGGCGTTCTGGGCCGGAACCACCGAGAAGGCGGCGCCCGTGCCGCCGGAAAAGCCGACGACGGTGCCGGTGAACGGCACGTCGGAGCCGTAGAGGTCGGAGACCAGCGTCACCGTCTGGCCAGGCTTGACGTGCGCCAGTTGCACTTCCTTGTAATTGGCATCGACATAGGCGGCCTGAAGCGGCACCACCACCATCAGCGTCATGCCCGGCTGGACGCGCTGGCCGACCTGCACCTGGCGGCGCGAAATGACGCCGTCGACCGGGGCGCGCAGCACCGTGCGCTCGAGGTTGACCCGGGCCTGATCGCGCGCCGAGCGGGCGGCGAGCACTTCCGGATTGTCGTCGATGCCGACGCCCGAGATCAGCGCCGCGTTGGCTTCCTTGGTGGCAATGGCCGCTTCGCGGCCGGCAATGGCGCCCGCCGCCGCAGCCCGGACGCCCGACAGGCTTGCCTCGGCGGTTTTCAGCACGGTCTCGACGGCGGTGATCTCGTCGCCGGACACCGAGCCCTTGTCGGCCAGCGTCTTGCGGCGGTCGAGATCGATTTTCGCCTTTTCAAAGCCGGCCTCGGCGGAGACGAGCTGGGCGGCGACCTGCGCCTGTTCGGCCTCGCGGCCGGCGATCTGGGCGCTGAGCGCCTTGTCGTTGGCGATATAGGCGGTGACGCGGCGAATGGAACTCTGGTAGGTCGCCTCGGCCATGGCCAGCGCCAGCTTGGCGTCGGTATCGTCGAGGGTGACGAGCACGTCGCCCTTCTTCACCGCCTCGGTATCGCCGACCAGCACCGTCGCCACCGGCGCCGCCACCAGCGGGGTGATCTGCGCCACGTCGGCGCCGACATAGGCGTTGTCGGTGATGGCGTGCCTGGAGGCATAGAGCACGTCATAGGCGTAGTAGCCGCCGCCGCAGGCCGCCACGGCCAGGAGCAGCCCAAACAGCAGCGGGCCGCGCTTCCTGGGATTGATGGCGGTCTCGGCCGCGGCGATGTGATCGACGTCGGCGTCGATCTTGCTCATGTCGTTCACGAGGTTTTCTCCGTGCTGCGGAACCCGCCGCCGAGGGCGCGGACCATTGCGATGTCGAGGTTGAAAGCGCGGGCCTGCAGCGCCGCCGCCGCCCGACGGGTGGTGATCAACACGTCTTCCGCCGTCAGGACTTCGAGATAGGTGGCAAGGCCGCCGTTGTAGCGATCGCTGACGACCTGCCAGGCCTTTTCGGCCGAGGCCATCGACCGGCGGGTATCGGCCAGCTGCCTGGACAGTTGGCGCTTGCTCACCACGGTGTCCGCCACCTGGCGCAGCGCCTCGGTCAGCGTCTTGTCGTAGGTGGCCACCGCGATGTCATAGCTCGACACGGCCGTGCGCTCGCCGGCCCTGAGGCGGCCGCCGTCGAAAATCGGCAGGGAAATCGCCGGGCCGACCGACCCCAGCGTCGACCCGGCATCGGTGAGCATGTTGAGGCCGAGGACCTGGCGGCCGATCATCGCCGACAGGTTGACGTTGGGGTAATAGGCCGCCCTCGCCGCGTCGATCTGTTTGGACGCCGCGTCGGCGCTGTAGCGGGCGGCCACGATGTCGGGGCGGCGGCCGAGCAGGTCGACCGGCAGATTGGCCGGCACGCCGGCAAACCGGCCACCCCGCACCTTCGGTCGCGCCATGGTGAGGCCGCGATCCGGACCGGCGCCGACCATGGCCGCCAGTTGGTTTCTGGCCAGCGCGATCCCCTCGTCGACTTCGGCCAACTGCGCCTCGGCGCCGGCCGCCGCCGACCGGGCGCGCTCGAGGGCGCCTTCGTTCTCAAGGCCCTTGGCGTAGCGATCGCCCATCAGCGACAGCGTCTGCGTGCGCACGTTGATGGCGCTCAGCGTCGAGTCGCGGTCGGCATAGAGCGCGGCGAGGTGGCCGTAGGCGTCGGCGATGCCGGTGGACAGGGCAAGGCGGGTGGCAGCGGCTTCCGCCTCGGCGGCGGCGGCATTGCCCTTGGCGGCGGCCAGCGCCGCCCGGTTCTTGCCCCAGAAGTCGATTTCCCAGTCCAGCGACAGCGAGCCGCCCCCGGCATCGTTCCAGCCCTTGGGCACGACGGACTCGTTGATCAGGTAGTTGTAGGACTGGCGCTCGCTGTCGGCCTTGGCCGAGGCGCCGACGGTCGGCAGCAACGAAGCGCGCGACGAGCCAACGGCCGCCTCTGCGAGTCTCACCCGCGCCGCGGCGATTCGCATGTCCGACGCATCGGCCAGCCCCTCGGTGATCAGCGCGGCGAGCTGCGGGTCGCCATAGGCTTGCCACCAGGCATCCGTGGGCCAGTCTGCGCTGGCGGACGGGGCGAGGCTCTTGTCGGCCGCATAGGCGGAAACGGGTTTGACCGGGGATAGCGCCGCATTCTCGGGCAGAACGGCGCATCCACCATAAAGCGCTGAAATAAAAAGAAGAAACCCGGCGGAATAACCGTTTTGAGCAAGCCTTAAACGCATGCAGCACCTATATAACCGTACAGTACGGTTTAGTTATAAAGACCACTTGCGACGGTCAAGTCACAAACTTAGGCTGTCGATCACAAATGGGAGATCGGGATGCGCTCCAAGACCGACGAGAAGCGCAACGCCATCATCGAGGCGGCAACGGCCGTGTTCGAGGAGGTCGGCTACCAGCGCGCCAGCATGGCGATGATTTCGGCTCGTCTCGGCGGCTCGAAGGCGACGCTCTACGGCTACTTCCGCTCCAAGGAGCAGCTGTTCGCCACCGTCATGACCTCGGTGCTGGAAGAGACCGGCGAGGGGATCCTGGCGGGGCTCTCCTCCAGCGACGACATCGCCACCGTGCTGCGCCGCTTCGGCCGGCAATATCTCGACCTGATCACGCAGCCGGAAATCATGGCGATCCAGCGCACCGTGCTGAGCGAGGGCCAGAACTCGACGCTGGGACGCGAGGTCTACGAACTGGGGCCGCAGCGCGGCGTCATGGCCATGACCGAATTCTTCGCCGCGCGGACCGCCGCCGGTGACATCGACCCACCCTCGCCGGAACTGGCCGCCCTGCACTTCAAGGGGCTACTCGAAGTCGGCATCATCGAACCGCTGATGTTCGGCCTCGACCCGGTCCGGGACAAGGCCGAAGCAACCGACACCGCCGTCGCCGCCTTCCTGAAGATCTACGGCAAAGTGCCGGCCGATGCAGCGGAGTAGGCCGCGCTTCGGCCGCCAGGACCTCGCCTTCCCTATCGAGATCGCCCCGATCAGGACTTTTCGCCATGACCGTCCAGCCATGCTAGAATCATCCCGAAGGGGATGAAAATGGCCATTGTGGACGATAGTACAACGCTCGGAGCCACGGTTCGCGCCGAGCGCAAGCGCCAGCGGCTGACGCAGGAACAGCTCGCCACTCTGGCCGACGTCGGCGTGCGGTTCGTGCGGGAGCTGGAAACTGGCAAGGACACCTGCCGCATCGGCCTGGCTCTCCAGGTCATGCGATCACTGGGCCTGTCGATGTCGGTCATGAGCCGCGGAATGCCTCCCCATGAGCCGTACCCTCGACGTCTATTTGCATGACCGACGGCCGGAATATCAGCCTCGGCCGTGAGGTAGGCGAACTTATCCCCCTCGTCGCCGAGCACCGGCTTGGGCTCGACGACGCCCACGAGGTGGCGCATGACCTCGCCTGTCGCCTCGTCAAGAAGGCCTACCGCCTCTGACCTGGGAAGTGCGGACCTGTCGCCACCACTTAGGACCCAACAAAATGCCTGACACCACGCGGAAGCCCACCGTTGCCAAGCGCCTCGGCAACGCCCGCCTTGCCAAGCTTCCCGCCACGGTTGCCCGCCCCGCCTATGACAGGAAGACGGTGACGGCCGGCATCGTCCACCTCGGGCTCGGCGCCTTTAGCCGCGCCCATCTCGGCGTCTACACCGACGACGTGCTGGCGCAGGGCGCCACCGATTGGGGCGTGGTGGGCGTCAACCTCCGCTCGCCGGATGTCATCGACGCCCTGAAGCCGCAAGACGGGCTCTATACCCTGCTCTGCCGCGACGGCGGCGTCGACACTCTCCGGGTCATCGGCGCCTTTCTTGACGCGATGAGCGCCAGCGACCAGCTCGATGACGTGCTGACGCTGATGGCCAAGCCGGAGATTCGCATCGTCACCATCACGGTGACCGAGAAAGGCTACTGCCACGATCCCGCCACCGGCTCCCTCAACGAAGCGCACCCGATGGTTCAGGCCGATCTGGCCAACCCCACGCGGCCGCGCAGCCTGCCCGGCCTGATCGTCGAGGCGCTGCGGTTGCGGCGCGAAGCCGGCGTGCCGCCCTTCACCGTGCTGTCGTGTGACAATCTGCCTGACAACGGCAAGGTCGCCCGACGGGTGGTGACGCGCTTTGCCGAATTACGCGACCCGGACCTCGGCCGCTTCATCGGCGAGACCGTCGCCTTCCCCTCCTCGATGGTCGATCGCATCACCCCGGCCACCAGGGACATCGATCGCGCGGCGGTGAGGGCCGGCCTCGGCATGACCGACGCTTGGCCGGTAGTGTCCGAGCCGTTCCGACAGTGGGTGATCGAGGACCGCTTCCCGACCGGCCGCCCGGCCTGGGACAAGGTCGGCGCCATCCTGACCGACGACGTCCGCCCCTTCGAGACGATGAAGCTGCGCTGCCTCAACGGTGCCCACTCGACGCTGGCCTATCTCTCCGTGCTGGCCGGCATCGAAACGGTCGCCGACGCCATGGCCGATCCGCTGTTGCCGAAGGTGATCCGGCACCTGTGGGACGACGACCTCATCCCCACCGTGCCGCCGGTGCCGGGCACCGACGTTGCCGCCTATACCCGCGCCCTCGAGGCGCGCTTCCGCAATCCCGGCATCCGCCACCTGACGCTGCAGATCTCCTCCGACGGCTCGCAGAAGCTCGGCCCGCGCCTCCTCGCTCCGGCGATCGAACGCATCGCCGTCGGCAAGGCGCCGCGTGCGGTACCGCTGACGGTGGCCGCCTGGATGGCTTTCCTGCGCCAGGGCGACGACAAGGGCCGGAACTGGCTGGTGGTCGACCCGATGGCCGCCCGCCTGACGGCGATCGCCAAACGACACGCCGACGACCCGGCGGCGCTGGCCGACGCGCTGTTCGCCGTCAGCGACATCTTCCCGGTCGCCATATCCGGCAATGCTCCGTTCCGCAAGGCGACGACGCAGCACCTCAGAAGCCTGCTCGCCCGTGGCGTGCCCGCCACGCTCTCAGCTTTCCTCGTCCCCTGATCCCCGCTTTCCTGGAGGACCCCACCCATGATCGAGACCTGGCGCTGGTTCGGCCCCGATGATCCCGTCAGCCTTCAGAAGGCCCGGCAGGCCGGCGCCACCGGCATCGTCACCGCCCTCCACCACATGAACCAGGGCCAGGTGTGGCCGGTCGACGAGATCGAAAAGCGCAAGGCCGAGGTCGAGGCTGCCGGCCTCACCTGGTCGGTGGTCGAGAGCATCGGCGTCGGTGAGGAGATCAAGACCCGCACCGGCACCTACCGGGAGAAGATCGACAACTACAAGCAGTCGATCCGCAACGTCGCGCGCTCCGGCATCAAGACCATCTGCTACAACTTCATGGTCATCACCGACTGGAGCCGCACCAACCTGATGTTCAAGCTGCCCAACGGCGGCTTTGCGCTCCGCTACGACAAGGTGGACTTTGCCGCCTACGACCTGTTTGTCCTGAAGCGCCGGGGCGCCGAGACCAGCTACAGCGCCGCCGAGGTCGCCGCCGCCAAGGCGCGCCTCGGCGCCAGGAGCCCCGACGAGCTGGCCGAACTCGAACGCAACCTGATCGACTGGCTGCCGGCCCGCGATTTCGCCTACACCCGCGACAGCTTCCGCGACATGCTGGAGCTCTATTCGGAGATCGGCACCGAGAACCTGCGCGCCAACCTCATCGAATTCCTGCGCGAGATCACGCCGGTGGCCGAAGAGGAAGGCGCGCGCCTGTGCATCCACGCCGACGATCCGTCCTTCCCGATCTTCGGCCTGCCGCGCGTCATGTCGACGGCTGACGACGTCCGGGCGATGTTCAAGGCCGTGCCACAGGAAGCCTGCGGCCTGACGCTGTGCACCGGCTCGTTCGGCTCCAACCTTGGCAACGACCTCGTCGCCATGGCCAGGGAATTCGCCCCGCGCATCCACTTCGTCCACCTGAGGAACGTCACCCACGAGCCGGACGGCTCGTTCTACGAGGCCGACCATCTCGGCGGTGATACCGACCTGATCGCCGTCGCCGCCGCCATCCTGAGCGAGGAGGAGCGCCGTCGGTCGAGCGGGCGGGCCGACATGGAGATCCCCTTCCGGCCCGACCACGGCCACCTGATGGGCGATGACATCGGCCAGAAATCCAACCCCGGCTATTCCTTCGTCGGCCGCCTGAAAGGCCTCGCCGAACTGCGCGGCGTCCTCAAGACCATCGAGGCCTTCCGGGCCGGCCGCGTCTCCTGACGATGCGTAGACAGCAATCAGGCATGCCATGGCAGTATCTCACTGGAGACCAGATCGTGTTGGCCACTGCCGCCGCCGGTTATGAGCTCGACCCCAAGCAGCCTATCGGGGCTCAAGTCCACAGCCTCCTGAAGAAGATGATCATCGGTCTGGCGTTCATGCCCAACGAGGCGTTGAGCGAGAAGGAGCTGGCGCTGCGGCTCGGCGTCAGCCGGACGCCGGTGCGCGAAGCACTGATCCGCCTGGCCGACGAAACCCTGGTCGACGTGTTTCCCCAGCGCGGCACCTTCGTGTCGCCGATCAAGGTGGCGGACGTGATGGAGGCGCACCTGCGCGAGGCGCGGGAAGCCGCCGTCGCCCGCCGGGCGCGTAGCGACGGACGGCCCGTTTGCCTAAGCGCGCCTGAAGACCTACATCAGCCTCATCGCTACTCACGCGCATGCCTGCCTGATCGGCGGCCGGAGACGCCATGACTGCAACGGACGCGCCGCGACGCGGCATTCCCATGGGATCGATCGACGAGGACAGCATCCACGCGCTGGTCCACGGCTTCTACGGCAAGGTGATGGCCGACCCCGACCTCGTCGCCATCTTCGGCCGCGAGATCAAGAGAGAACAGTGGCCCGCCCATTTGGAGAAAATGTGCGCCTTCTGGTCGTCGGTGCTGTTGCGCTCGGGCCGCTACGACGGCCGGCCGATGCGGCCGCACCTGACGATCCCCGACATCGAGGACCGGCACTTCCAGCGCTGGCTGACGCTGTTCGCCGCAACGGCGCGTCAGGTCTTCGACGAGCGCGACGCCAACGGCGTCATCGCCACCGCCGAGCGCATCGGCCACAATTTCCGCCTCGGCCGCGCCCAGAACCGGGGCCTCGACAGCACAACCCTGACGATGATCCGCGCCGAGCCGGTCAGCTGACGGCAAAGGTCGAGATCACCCGGTCCTCGCCATCGACGAACAATGCCGACATGCCCAAGCGGCGGGCCAGCGCCACGCCCTCGTCGAGCCCGCGCACCAAGAGTGCCGTCGCCCAGGCATCGGCCGCCATGCAGCTCTCGGCGAGAACGGTGACGGCGGCGACGCCGTTGTCGAGCGGCACCCCCGAGCGCGGGTCCATGGTGTGCGACACGGTGCGGCCGGCCACCTCGCGGCAGTGCCGATAGCCGCCGGAGGTCGCCACCGCCACGTCTTCCAGCTCCAGAACGCCCATCAGGTCGCGCTCACCGACAGCCGGCCGCTCATGACCGACGGCCCAGGCGGCCCCATCCGGTTTGCGCCCGCGCGCCCGCATCTCGCCATCGATGCCGACCAGCCAGGCGGTGATGCCGGCCCTGTCCATCGCCTCCCCCAGCCGATCGACGCCGTAGCCCTTGGCGATGCCGGACAGGTCGAGCCGCAGCGGCGCCCGTTTGCGGGCGCGCCGACCGGTCACGTCGAGGTCGAGGGTCTTGAGGGCGACCGTATGCAGCGCCGAACGGCCATCGGCGCCATCGCGCGCGTCAGCTCCGAAGCCCCAGGCGGCGACCAGATCGCCGACGCCGACGTCGAAGGCGCCACCCGACGCCTCGCCGATCGCCAGCGCCGCCTCGATCACCGCCACCGTCTCGGCCGGCAGATCGACCCAGGCGTCGACCGGCGCCGCGTTGAGCCGGTTGAGGTCGGAGTCGACCCGATAGGTCGACATCTGCCGGTCGACCTGGTCGACCGCCGCCTGCAAGGCCAACTGCAGATCGTCGTGCCAGCCGACGGGATCGCCGTAGAACACCGCCGACCAGCGGGCGCCCATCGTCGGGCCGCTGAGGGCCAGCTTCACGGGGATATCAGTAGACATCTTCGACATAGCGTCCGTCCGATTTCAAGGTGGCGAGATCGATGCCGAGCGGTCTGACGACACCCGAAAGCGCCGAGGTGACCGCGTCGGCCATGTCGCGACCGCCGCACACCAGCACCTGCGCGCCATGGCGGATCAGCTCGCGCAATTTCGGCGCGTCGGCGGCGAGGCGGTCCTGAATGTAGCCGCCATCAGGCCCGCGCGAGAAGGCGGTCGTCAGCGAGGTCAGGCGCTTTTCGGCCAGATGCTCGGCCAGCTCGTGCTCATAGAGGAAGTCCGACGACGGGCTGCGGCCGCCCCAATAGAGATGCACCTGGCGACGATCGTCGTTGGCGCGCACGAAGCCGGTCAGCGGCCCGATGCCGGCCCCGGCGCCGATCAGGATCAGCGGCGCCCGTCCCACCACCGGATGGAAGCGCGCGTTGGTGCGGACGAAGGCGGCGATGCTGTCTCCCGGCGCGATGGCGTGCAGATAGGACGAGCAGACGCCGCCCTCCCGCAGACGCACGCAGATCTCCAGGAAGCCATCGCGCGCCGACGACGCCAGCGAGTAAAAGCGCGGCATGGCCTCGCCCGGCGGCAACACGCCCAGGATGTCACCGGCCTCGAAGTCGGGCGACCGGCGGTCGGTGGCAAAGCGCAGGATCGCCACCGGCGCGCCGACCGCTTCGCCGTAGAGTTCGCTCGACAGCAGCTCGAACGGCGCCGTCTTCGGCAGGCGCGCCCGATGGGACAGCGTCAGCTCGTGGCCGAGCGCGGCGCCGAGATCGCGGCCCCAGGCGGCAAACTCCTGCGCCGACTGGCGATCGATGCGCTTTGTCGCCATCAGCATCGGCCAGCCCTTGGCGGCCACCGCCTCCGACACATCCTGCGCGAAGCGGCAGAACTGCGGGAAGCTGCGATCGCCGAAGCCGAGCACGGCCACCGGCACGGCCCCGTCGAGAGCCGACAGGCGCGCCAGGAATCCGTTGGCCGAGGCCGGCGCGGCGCCGTCGCCATAGGTCGCCGTCAGGATCAGCAGCCGCTCGGCCCCAAGATGGGCGGCGGAAAGGGCGTTCATCGGCGCCGTGTGGACGCGGTGGCCGGCGGCGGTCAGCGCCGCGTGCAGCGTGCCGGCAAAGCCCCAGGTGGTGTTGCCCTCGCTGCCGACCAGGATCACCGTGTCGGCCAGACGGGCGGCAACGTTGGCGGCAATCGTCGGCCGGCTCGACCGGCGGCGCCACCACATCAGCACGCCGGTGACCCCGAGCAGCGGCACCGACGCCGAGGCGGCGCCGAGCAGCAGGCCGAGCAGCCAGGCGCCGCGTCCGGTGTGCAGCATGATGACGGTTTCGCGCACACGATCCCAGGTGCTGGCCGGCATGACGCTTAGCACGGCGCCGGTCGACGCATCGACGCAGGTGTCGCCCTGGGTGGTGGTGACCATGTAGACGTCGGCCGGATCGCCGGGTGCCGGGAAGGTCAGTTCGCGGAGATCGGCAACGGACATGGATTGCAGGGCGGACAGGCTGCCGACCGGCGCCGCCGGGCCGCCGCCGCTCGCCACCATTGGCGGCATCGCGCTCGCCGAGGGATCGGGAATGAGACCAAAGGTATCGGCCGACATGAACAGGCCGGACACCGACGACAGCATCAGGCCGATGACGGCCAGACGACTGATCTCGCCGTGCAGGCGCGTCAGCAAGTCGCCGCGGATCGGCGCAAAATAACCGCGCCAGCCACCCAGCGAGCGCAGCAGCAGGACTATGCCGGACAGGCTCAGCGCCAGCATGCCGAGCGCCGCGAGGCCGGTGCCGACTTTGCCGCTGTCGCCGAGGAACAGCGAGCGATGCAGGTCGGTGACCCAGCGCGTCAGCGCCGACGGGGCCTGCGGCGCACCGAGCGAGGCGCCGGTGGTGGGGTCGATCCGCTCCGTGCCGCTCACGCCATTGTCGGCGTAGGACACCGTCACCGCGCCACTCGGCCGCACCACGATCTTGTCGATCTCCTGATGGCGCGCGCTGACCGCCTCGGCCAGCGTGGCGACGCTGACGTCAGGGGTTACAGCCGGGTTCGCCAGCCGGTCGAGCGCCGGATTGACCGACAGGACGGCACCCGAGACGGCGATCACCATCAAGAGAACCGCGAAGGCCAGACCGGGCAACGAGTGAAGACGACGCAACATGGCGGACAACCCCGAGGGTCAGCAGGAAACGGACTCAGTAGGAAACGGTGAGCGACTGGACGTAGCCGTTCCCCGGCGCCGGCTGGCCGACGGAGGCAGCGGCAAGCGGGGCGGCAGCGTCGGCCGCATAGGCGTTGCCATCCTCGACCGACGTATCGATCCGGACCTGATAGCCGGCGTCGATCATCGCGTCGGCGACGTCAGCGGTCACCGTCAGCGTGCCGCCCGAGCCGATGCTGGCGCCGGTCAGGCCATCGATCGAGCCGCTGGCGCCGCGCGCCCAGCCGGACAGGCTGCGGTAATACTTCGCCTTGGTTCCCGCGACGTGCAGCGTCTGCACCACCTTGCCCTGGGCATCGGTGATGTAGACCGCCGCATAGGCGTTGTAGCCGCCGTAATCGGCGAACTGGGCGGTGACGGTAACGGGCCGGGCCATGGCCAGCGTGGGCAGCGCCAGGACGGCGGCGAGCCCGAGCGGCAGGGCATAATAGGGTTTCATGAAGAACACTCCTGTGCTGTGGCGACAGGAGAGCAATGACCCGATGACCTGACGGCCACCTGACAGGAGAGCGGAAAGCTGTTCAGCTTGCTGTCAGGTTTGTGAAGACGATCTCGCTCCGGCAAGGCCGGTGACGCGCACCGAGACGCCGTCCGGCCATCCCTCGACCGGCGAGGCGATCGTCAGCTTCAGGCCGGCGCCACGGCAGACGGCGGCGACGATGGCAAGGCCGAGGCCGGAGCCGTCCGACCGGCTGGAGCCGCGCTCGAACGGACGCATCAGCCGCTCGACGTCGGCGGCCGCCACCACCGGGCCGTGGTTGCGGACGGTGAAGCGGTCGCCGTCGAGACAAACGTCGACGGGATCGTCCGGCGCACCATGCTTGAGGGCGTTCTCGATCAGGTTGCGGGCGAGCACGGCGAAGGCGTCGGGGTCGACGTCGGACTGCACCCCGTCGTCGGGAACGGCAAGGTCGATGCGGTCGTCCTCCTGGCTCGATCGGGCGATCTCGTCGACGACCAGCGCCAGGACCTCGGCGAGATCGGACGGCCGTTCGGACAACAGGCCGCCGCCCTCCGCCTTGGCCAGCTGCAACAGCTTTTCCGACAGGCGCGCCAGGCGCCTGAGCGCGCTTTCGATCGAGCGGGCGCGCTCGCGGTTGGCGTCCGGCATCTCGGCGATCAAACGCTGCGTCTGGGCCAGCGCGGCGGCGATCGGCGTCCTCAGTTCATGGGCGCTGTTGGCGGTGAAGCTGCGCTCGGCTTCGAGCGCGCTGCGCAGGCGGGCCAGCAGCGCGTTGACCGCGCCGGCCACCGGCGCGAGTTCGCTCGGCAGGCGGCCGCCGTCGACCGGCGTCAGATTGCCGCGTCCGCGTCGCTCGATGGCGTCGCGAAAGGCGATCATCGGCCGGAAGGACAGGTGAATGGTCAGCCAGACCACCAGCGCAGTCAGCGGCAACAGCACGGCGAGCGGGAAGACGAACACCGTCGTGGCGCTGGCGAAGACGTGGCGGCGATGCGCCAGATATTCGGCGGTGGTGACGACGATCGTGCCCTGCACGGCGGCTTCGGTGTAGGTGCGCAGGGTACCGGTGGTGTGAAAGCCGGGGGTGAGGCCGGCGGGAATGTCCATGTCGTCGGCCGAACTCGAGCGCAAGAGTTCGCGGCCGTCGCCATCCCTGACCACGTAGGAGACGAACTCGCGCGTGCCGACCGGCGGCAGGCGCCGGACGCCGTCGCCATCATCACGACCGTAGCCATCATCGCGGCCGCCACCATCGTCGCGGCCGTAGCCATCGCCGCCGTCGTCGGCCAGCAGTTGCTCGTAGGCGAGCGGCAGGATCCGCTGGGCCATCTCGCGCAGGGCGCTGTCGAACACTTCGTCGGTCTCGTGGCGGAGCACGTGGCCGGCGACCAGCGACGCGCCGATCCACAGCACGGCAAGGCTGGCGGCAAGGCCGACGGCGAGCCGGACGCGCAGGCTTCTCGACCGGAGACGCTTCGATGCCATCAGCCCGCCTCCACCGGCACGCCCAGGCGGTAGCCGAGGCCGCGCACCGTCTCGATCACCTCCGGGCCGAGCTTCTTGCGCAGCCGGCCGACGTAGACTTCGATGGTGTTGCTCTCGATCTCGTCCGAGAAGGAGTAGAGGTGCTCCTCGATCTGCGCCTTGGACAGCAGCACGTTCGGCCGCTGCACGAAGGCCTCGAACAGTGCCCACTCGCGGGCGGTGAGGCGCACCGGCCGGCCGGCCCGGCGCAGCGTGCGGGCGGCCAGATCGATGTCGAGGTCGCCGATCCGGATCAGCGGATTGGGGTTGCCGCCGTAGCGCCGGCCGACGGCGCGGATGCGGGCGGACAGCTCGAACAGGTCGAACGGCTTGACCAGATAGTCGTCAGCGCCGGCATTGAGGCCGGCGATGCGGTCGGAGATCTGATCGCGCGCCGTCAGGATGATCACCGGCGTCACGTCGCCGGCCACCCGGCGCGCCTTCAGGAAATCGAGGCCGCGCCCGTCGGGCAGCATCAGGTCGAGCAACACGAGGTCGTAGGCGGCGGCCAGCACGGCGTCACCGGCGTCAGCAATGCGCTTCGCCCAGTCGACCGAATGGCCATCGGCGGCGATCTGGTCGCGCACGGCCATGCCGAGCACGGCGTCGTCCTCCACGAGCAGAATCCGCATCGCCACCTTCCCCGTCACGCCGACGCCAAACCTTATCCAGCGCGGCCGCGCCATTCAGGTTGCCGTCAGATGGACATGGGATAGTCTAACTCACAGACGGACGGGAAAAAGTAAATCCCGTCCATTGAACAGGAATTGGATCGATGCCCTACCGCCCTGGTCTCGCTGCAGCACTCGCGGGCAGCCTGCTGATCGCCCTGTCGTCGGGCGCCGCGCACGCAGACGGCCACCGCTCGCACTGCAACGTGCCGCTCAGCGACTGGAAGCCGCGCGCGGCGGTCGAGGCGGCGCTGAAAGACCGGGGCTGGACGGTCCAATCGATCCGCTCGGACGATGGCTGCTACAAGGTGAAAGTCACCACCGCCACCGGCGAGCGCCGCCGCGTCAAGCTCAACCCGCAAACGCTGGAACCGGTCGACGAGGCGGATTGATCGCGGCGGTTTGGGCCGAGACAGTAGAGTTTCGGGCAGGCTGTTACGCCCCGAGTGCCGCCGCGTCCCGCGCCAGTCGCTCGATGCGCGCCCAGTCGCCGTCCCTGACGGCGTCGGCCGGCGCCCCCCAGGAGCCGCCGACGCAGATGACGTTCTTGAGCTTCAGGTAGTCGGCCGCGTTGTCAAGGCTGACGCCGCCGGTCGGGCAGAACACCATGTCGCCGAGCGGCGAGGCCAGCGCCTGCAGATACTTAGGGCCGCCGGCCGGACCGGCCGGGAAGAACTTGACGACGCGATAGCCCTTGGCGCGCGCCACCATCGCCTCGGACGCCGTGGCGACGCCGGGCAGCAGCGGCACGCCGAGGTCGATCGCCGCGTCGAGCAGGTCGTCGGTGGCACCGGGGCTGACCAGGAACTTGGCGCCGGCTTCGACGGCCGCCTTGGCCTGGGCGCGGTCGAGCACGGTGCCGGCACCAACCACGCCGCCCTCAATGCGGCTCATCGCCCGGATGGCGTCGAGCGCCGCCGGGGTGCGCAGCGTCACTTCCAGCGCCGGCAGGCC
>Ga0316604_10002401_pt1 | contig 14395 bp, 11 predicted proteins | sample OWC_soil_day20_C_FD_207650 | JGI IMG/M metagenome (GOLD analysis project Ga0316604, IMG submission 207650) | Wetland soil microbial communities from Old Woman Creek delta, Ohio, United States - OWC_soil_day20_CT | ecosystem: Environmental > Terrestrial > Soil > Wetlands | place: USA: Ohio... | reverse complement strand
TACTCTTGTTCATGGTGGCCATGAAGGCCAGTTGAAATCCCGCGCCTTGCCCTCATCTACCGGATATCAAAATATTTCCGCCAGAGGATAGCCATGCGACTCGACAAGTTTACGACCAAATTCCAGCAAGCTTTAGCCGACGCCCAAAGCCTGGCCATTGGCGGCGACCAGCAGTTCATCGAACCGCAGCATCTGCTGCTTGCTCTGTTGCAGCAGGACGATGGCGGTACGACTTCGCTGCTGTCGCGGGCCGGCGTCAATGTGCCGGGCCTGAAGCGCGATCTCGAACAGGCGCTGACCCGCCTGCCGCAGGTGGAAGGGCATGGCGGCGACGTTTCGGTCGGCCGCGACCTGACCAATCTGCTCAACCTGACCGACAAGGAAGCGCAGAAGCGCGGCGACCAGTTCATCGCCAGCGAAATGTTCCTGCTCGCCCTTTGTGACGACAAGAACGAAACCGGCCGCCTCGCCAAGCAGCGCGGCCTCAGCCGCAAATCGATCGACGCGGCGATCATGGCGGTGCGGGGCGGGCAGGGCGTCGATTCGCAGGAAGCCGAGGGCCAGCGCGAATCGCTGAAGAAATACTGTATCGACCTCACCGAACGCGCCGCCCAGGGCAAGCTCGACCCGGTGATCGGCCGCGACGATGAAATCCGCCGCGCTATCCAGATCCTGCAGCGGCGGACCAAGAACAACCCGGTGCTGATCGGCGAGCCGGGCGTCGGCAAGACGGCCATCGTCGAAGGCCTGGCCCAACGCATCGTCAATGAGGAAGTGCCGGAAACCCTGAAGGGCAAAAAGGTGCTGGTTCTCGACATGGCCGGCCTGCTCGCCGGTGCCAAGTATCGCGGCGAATTCGAGGAACGTCTGAAGGCGGTGTTGAAGGAAGTCGCCCAGGACGAAGGCCGCATCATCCTGTTCATCGACGAACTGCATACCATGGTCGGGGCCGGCAAGGCCGAAGGCGCCATCGACGCCGGCAACATGCTGAAGCCGGCGCTGGCCCGTGGCGAGCTGCACTGCATCGGCGCCACGACGCTGAACGAATACCGCAAGTACATCGAGAAGGACGCTGCACTGGAGCGTCGCTTCCAGAAGGTGCTGGTCGAGGAACCGAGCGTCGAATCGACCATCGCCATCCTGCGCGGCCTGCAGGAAAAGTACGAGCTGCACCACGGCGTCGATATCACCGACCCGGCCATCGTCGCTGCCGCCGAACTCTCACACCGCTACATCACCGACCGCTTCCTGCCCGACAAGGCGATCGACCTGATCGACGAAGCCGCCGCACGCATCAAGATGGAAATCGATTCCAAGCCGGAGGTGATGGACAAGCTCGACCGCCGCATTATCCAGTTGAAGATCGAGCGCGAGGCGGTCAAGCGCGAGAAGGACGAAGCTTCGAAGAAGCGTCTGGCCCTGATCGAGGAAGAAATCAGCAAGCTGACCAAGGAATATTCCGATCTCGAAGAAATCTGGAAGGCCGAGAAGTCGGCGGTGCTCGGTTCGGCCCAGATCAAGGAAGAAATCGACCACCTGCGGGCCGACATCGCCCGCCTGCAACGCGAAGGCAAGTTGGACAAGGTGGCCGAACTGCAATACGGCAAACTGCCGGCGCTGGAAGCGCAGTTGAAGGCGGCCGACGCGGTCGACGGTGCGGCAAAGCCGAAAAACCAGTTGCTGCGCACTCAGGTCGGTGCCGAGGAAATCGCCGAAGTGGTCAGCCGGGCGACCGGCATCCCGGTCAGCAAGATGATGCAGGGCGAGCGCGAAAAGCTGCTGAAGATGGAAGAGCGGTTGCACAAGCGCGTCGTCGGTCAGGACGAGGCGGTGCGCCTGGTCGGCGATGCCATCCGTCGCTCACGGGCCGGCCTGTCCGATCCGAACCGGCCGTATGGCTCCTTCCTCTTCCTCGGCCCGACCGGGGTTGGCAAGACCGAGTTGTGCAAGGCGCTGGCCGAGTTCATGTTCGATGCCGAGGATCACTTGATCCGCATCGACATGAGCGAGTTCATGGAGAAGCATTCGGTCGCCCGTCTGATCGGCGCGCCGCCGGGCTATGTTGGCTACGAAGAGGGTGGCTACCTGACCGAAGCGGTGCGTCGCAAGCCGTACTCGGTGATCCTCCTCGACGAGGTCGAGAAGGCGCACCCGGATGTCTTCAACGTGCTGCTGCAGGTTTTGGACGACGGCCGGATGACTGATGGCCAGGGGCGCACCGTCGACTTCAAGAATACGGTGATCGTCATGACCTCCAATCTCGGCAGCCAGATGATCCAGCAGATGGCTGGTGACGACTATGGCGTGATCAAGATGGCGGTGATGGCCGAGGTCAAGACTTACTTCCGGCCGGAGTTCATCAACCGGATCGACGAAGTGGTGGTCTTCCATGCCCTCGACGAAAAGCACATCGCCGGTATCGCCAAGATCCAGCTCGGCTATCTCGAAAAGCGGCTGGCCCAGCTCGAAATGGCCATCGTCGTCGACGACAGTGCCTTGTCCGAACTGGCGCAGGCCGGTTTCGACCCGGTCTTCGGCGCCCGGCCGCTGAAGCGGGCGATCCAGCAGCAGATCGAGAATCCGCTGGCGCGGGCCATCCTGGAAGGGAAGTTCGCCGCCAAGGATACGATTCGCGTCAGTTGCGACAATGGCATCATGCGTTTCGCCAAGGCCTGATCGACGAACAGGCCAAACAACAAGGGCGCCGTGAGGCGCCCTTGTTCGTTATGAGAGGAAGCTTAACAGCGTCCCTTCTTGGCCTGGCCCGGCGGGCAGCCGCCATTGCCCTTTCCAGGGTGCCCGGTGTAATACTTTTCACCCTTGGGGCCGTTATGCTGTTTCCAGTAGCCGGGATCGCGGTAGTCGTAGCCGTCCCAGTAATAGCCACGGTTGTCGCGGCTGCCGAAGGTGACGGTGACGCCCGGGGCCTGGATGCGGACGTTGCCGAGATTGACGTTGACGTCGCTGGCGCTGGCCAGCAGGGGCGCCGCCGCGATGAGTGCAGCAAGAATGAATTTTTTCATGTGCCATTTCCTCTAAAAGATGCTTGGGGCGGAGAGCCGCTCAGGCAGATAACGGATTATGGGCCGATTGGATAACGAATGAATTGTAAAGAAATGCAGGGCGACCTGAAACATTGGCAGGCCCGGCGCCATGCCGAGTTGACTTCGCCGGATAGCTGGTTGGGTCTGGTCGGCCTGTTCTGGCTGGAGCCGGGGAGCAACCGGGTAGGCAATGGCGGTGATTGTGTCGTCTGCCTTCCGGCGGGGCCGCTGCATCTGGGCGACCTGCGCTGGGCGGGCGATCGCATTTTCTGGCAACCGGCGGCAGGTGAGGAGCGAGAGTTGCAAACCGACCGCCTCGGCAGACCGTCGGTGGTGGAGTGTGGAAACCTGTCCTTTTTCATTGTCGACCGCGAGGGTCGCCTGGCCGTGCGTGTGCGCGACCGCGACTGGGCAATGAACAAGCCCTTCGCCGGCCTCAGTTATTTTGACGACGATCCGGCCTGGTGCATTGTCGCCGACTGGCAGGAGATCTCGCCGCCGCTACAGATGGAAGTGCCCAATGCCAGCGGCGACCTGAAGAGCGTCGAAGTCGCCCATCAGGCGGTGTTCCATGTCGCCGGGCAGGCAGTCGCCTTGTTGCCGATGGCGGTTGGCGAGCATGAGGTCTTCTTCGTTTTTCGCGACCGGAGCAGTGGCCAGCAGACCTATGGGGCCGGGCGCTTCCTGAAGGCGAATCCGCCGGTCGACGGCAAAATAAGCCTTGATTTCAACCGCGCCTACAACCCACCGTGCGCCTTCACTCCCTTCGCCACCTGCCCGCTGCCGCCGCCGGAAAACTGGCTGCCGTTTGCCGTGGCGGCCGGTGAAATGAAGCCGGCCACCACTCAGGCGTGAGCCGCTTGTCATCGGCCCGGGGTATCATCGCCGGGTACGACGATTCGATGACTCCCGGGGGGCTGGATAGTGCAGGCCGCCCCGCCTACCAGATGACCTAGTGATGAAACACCATTTTTCCCTGTTCAAGACCCTTGTCTGCCTTTTGTTGTCGGTTTGGCTGCTGCCTGCCGCACTGGCCAGCGACGCCGGCGCCTCCGGTCCCGAGCCTTACAAGTTCGTGGTCAATCTGGGCGATCCGTCGAATGGCGGCAAGTATCTGCAGGTGCAGATGGTTTTTGAAAGCGCCGGGCCCGAGATCGATCACGATATTGCCGTCAATAAACCCAGGATCCAGCATGCGCTGATCCTGCTGCTGTCCAGCGCCAATCCCGATGTCTTGCTGACCCTGAAGGGCAAGAAAGACTTGATGATCGAGGTAATCGACACGGTCAATCATTTGCTGCACGAAACTGAAAAGACCGGGGTGAAGGACGTTTTTTTCACCAGCTTTATCATTCAATAAGTCATTTTCAGTCGAATTCACTGAAAACAATTCAGGAAAAAGTTTTTTGTGCTGAAGCGAATGTTGGTTATGGTTTGTATGGCTGTGTATTTGTTTTATTTCAGTGTAAAAAACTTGTAATTAAAAAAATCCAAGCATAGACTTCTGTCAATGGCGCTGTTGTGGCGTCGATTTGACTAAAGGAGTGCAAGCGTGGAGATATTTCAAAAACTGCTGGTCGTTGGCTGCGGCAACATGGGGGCCGCGCTGGCGGCAGGTTTTGCGGCCGCCCACCCGGCGGCCGAAGTCATCGCCCTCGATCGCGACCCCGAGCGCGCCCGTTCGCTGCTGCCGCCGGGCAGCCCGGCCGTCGTTCGCCAGACGCCGGGTGAACTGGCCGGCTGGCAGCCGGATCTGGTCATTCTCGCCTTGAAGCCGCAAGTGCTCGGTGCCGCACTGGCCGAGTACATTCCGGTGCTGCGCGCTGCGCTGGTCATCTCGGTTGCCGCCGGTGTCGGGCTGGCCCGCCTGGCCGAGCTGCTCGGCGGCCATCGCCGCCTGGTCCGCGCCATGCCCAACCTGCCGGTCGTTGTCGGCCAGGGGATGACCACGCTCTATGCCGATTCGCCTGCGGCGGCCGATGTCGCCGCCTGCGATGCCGTTTTCAATGCCGTCGGCCAATCCGCCTGGCTGGCCAGCGAGGGCCAGATCGATGCGGCGACGGCGATCGCCGGCAGCGGCCCGGCCTATTTCTTCGCGCTGGTCGAACAACTGGCCAGGGCCGGCGAGGTCGAGGGGCTGCCGGCCGAGCTGGCGCAGCACCTGGCCAGCCAGACTTTCATCGGCGCGGCCGGCCTGTTGCAGCAGGATGGCCGGCCGGCTGCCGCGCTGAAGGCGGCGGTGTGCAGCCCGCGCGGCACGACCGAAGCCGGCCTGGCTGCGCTGGAAAGGGCGGACGGCCTGCCGCGCGTTGTTGCCGCCGGCGTCCGCGCCGCCCACCAACGTGCCGTCGAACTGGCCGGCGCCTGAGAAATCCTGGAGACAATCATGCATAAACTCGATCAAATCGATCTCGATATCCTGGCCGCCTTGCAGGCCGACGGCCGGACCACCAACGTGGCGCTGGCCAAACAGGTCGGGTTGAGTCCGACGCCGTGCCTGGAGCGCGTCAAGTCGCTGGAGGCGGAAGGCTTCATCGCCGGCTACTCGGCCCGCCTGTCGCCGGCGGCGCTCGGTCTCGGGCTGACCGTCTTTGTCCAGATCAGCATCGACCGCACTTCGCAGCAGCTCTTCGCGGACTTTCGCGCCGCGGTGCAGGCCATTCCGGAAATCCAGGAGTGCCACATGGTGGCCGGCGGCTACGACTACCTGCTCAAGGTGCGGGTGCCGGACATGCTGGCCTACCGCAATTTCCTCGGCGCCGTGCTGTCGGGCATCCCCGGCATCCGCGAAACGCACAGCTATCCGGTGATGGAAGAGGTCAAGGATTCGGCCGCCATCGCCCTCGGCCACCTTGGCAAGGGAGCCGCCCGATGAGCCGCCTGTTGCGTGACGCCATGCGCCAGGCCTGCCGGCGCGACGAAGCGGCCAGCGTGCGGGCGCTGGTCGACGAACTGGCCGGGGCGGCCGGCGATCCGGCCGCGGTCGGGCTGCGCGCCCGGGCGCTGGTCGAGGCGGTGCGCCGGCAGCGCAGCCATGCCAGCGGTGTCGATCACCTGATGCATGAATTCTCGCTGTCCAGCCAGGAAGGCGTCGCTCTGATGTGTCTGGCCGAAGCCCTGCTGCGGATTCCGGACAGTGCTACGGTCGACCGCCTGATTCGCGACAAAATCAGTCACGGCGACTGGAAAGCGCACCTCGGCGGCAGCCCGTCGCTGTTCGTCAATGCCGCGACCTGGGGCCTGATGCTGACCGGCAAGCTGGTCGCCACCCACAACCACGGGGCGCTCGGCAATGCACTGAGCCGCCTGCTGAGCAAGGGCGGCGAGCCGCTGATCCGCAAAGGGGTCGATTTCGCGATGCGCCTGCTCGGCCAGCAATTCGTCATGGGCGAGAACATCGCGGCGGCTTTGCAGCGCAGCCAGCACAACGAAGCGCGCGGCTATACCCACTCCTTCGACATGCTCGGCGAGGCGGCGCTGACCGCGGCCGATGCCGAGCGCTATTTCCAGGCCTACGAAACGGCCATCCACGCCATCGGCCAGGCTAGCGCCGGGCGCGGCATCAAGGCCGGGCCGGGCATTTCGGTCAAGCTGTCGGCGCTGCACCCGCGCTATGCGCGCAGCCAGCAGGGGCGGGTGATGGCCGAACTGGGGCCGCGCCTGAAGCGCCTGCTGCTGCTCGCCCGGCACTACGACATCGGCCTCAATATCGATGCCGAGGAGGCGGATCGCCTCGAACTGTCGCTCGACCTGCTCGAAGAACTGGCCGGCGATCCCGACCTGGCTGGCTGGCATGGCCTCGGCTTCGTCATTCAGGCCTACCAGAAGCGCTGCCCCTTCGTCATCGACCTGCTGGTCGATCTGGCCCGGCGCAGCCAGCGTCGGCTGATGGTCCGCCTGGTCAAGGGCGCCTATTGGGACAGCGAGATCAAGCGCGCCCAGGTCGATGGCCTGGCCGACTATCCGGTCTATACCCGAAAGTCGCATTCCGACCTCGCCTATCTGGTCTGCGCCCGCCGCCTGCTCGCTGCCCCCGACGCCATCTACCCGCAGTTCGCGACGCACAACGCGCACACGTTGTCGGCAGTCTTCGAGATGGCCAAGGCGGCCGGCATCGACGACTACGAGTTCCAGTGCCTGCACGGCATGGGCGAGCCGCTCTACGACAACGTCGTCGGCACGGCGGGCCTCGGCAAGTCCTGCCGCATCTACGCCCCGGTCGGCACCCATGAAACGCTGCTGCCTTATCTGGTGCGCCGCCTGCTGGAAAACGGGGCGAACAGCTCCTTCGTCAATCGCATCGTCGATCCGGCCGTCTCGATCGATGAACTGATCGAAGATCCGCTGGCCCAGGTTGGCCGCGAAGGCGGCCGCCGCCATCCGGTGATTCCCTTGCCGCGTGACCTGTATGGCGCCGGGCGTCTCAATTCGAGCGGTCTCGACCTGGCCGACGAGCCGACGCTGGTCGCGCTGGAAAACGAGCTGGCGAGCCTGGCCGGCCGCCAGTGGCAGGCCGGCCCCTTGCTGGCGGGCGGCGCCACGACCGATGGCGGTGGGCCGGTGCGTCCGCTGCTCAATCCGGCCAATCGTCACGATCAGGTCGGGACGGTACGCGACGCCGGGCCGGCGCAGATCGAAAGCGCGCTGGCCAGTGCCCACGCCTATGTCGACGCCTGGCACCTGACGCCGCCGGCCGAACGCGCCGCCGCACTGGGGCGGGCGGCCGATCTGCTCGAAGCCCGGCGGCCGGAACTGCTCAGCCTGTGCATCCGCGAAGCCGGCAAGACCTGGGCCAATGCGCAGGCCGAGGTGCGCGAGGCGGTCGATTTCTGCCGTTACTACGGTCAACAGCTTCTCAACGGCCATTTTCAGGCGGGCGACGCAGCGCCGGGCGTCGTCGTCTGCATCAGCCCGTGGAACTTCCCGCTCGCCATCTTCATCGGCGAAGTCAGCGCCGCGCTCGCCGCCGGCAGTCCGGTGGTCGCCAAGCCGGCCGAGCAGACGCCGCTGATCGCCGGCCTGGCCGTCGAGCTGCTGCACGCCGCCGGCATTCCCCGTGCGGCGCTGCAGTTCCTGCCCGGCCCGGGCGAGACGGTGGGCGCCGCGCTGACCGCCGACGCCCGGGTGCGTGGCGTCGTATTTACCGGCTCGACCGAGGTGGCGCAACTGATCAACCAGAACATCGCCGCTCGCGACGGCGTCCGGCTGATCGCCGAAACCGGTGGCCAGAACGCGATGATCGTCGATTCCTCGGCGCTGCCCGAACAGGTCGTGCTCGACGTGCTGGCGTCCGCTTTCGACAGTGCCGGCCAGCGTTGTTCTGCCTTGCGCGTGCTCTGCCTGCAGACCGATATTGCCGGCCACGTGCTGGCAATGCTGAAGGCCGCGATGCAGGAATTGCGCCTCGGCAACCCGGCGCAACTGGCCACCGACATCGGCCCGGTCATCGACGGCGAGGCCCAGGCCGGCCTGCTCGCCCATATTGAACGGATGCGGGCCAAGGGCCGGGCGATCTTCCAGTTGCTGCTGCCGGCAGACTGTGCCGAGGGCAGCTTCGTGCCGCCGACGCTGATCGAAATCGATTCGCTGGCCGACCTGCAGCGCGAGGTTTTCGGTCCGGTCGTCCATGTCCTGCGCTTCGCCGGCGACAAGCTGCCGCGCCTGCTCGACGCCATCAATGCCACCGGCTACGGCCTGACGCTCGGCCTGCACAGCCGGATCGACGAGACGGTGCAACTGGTCAGCGGCAGTGCCCATGTCGGCAACATCTACGTCAATCGCAACATGGTCGGCGCCGTGGTCGGGGTCCAGCCCTTCGGCGGCGAAGGCTTGTCGGGCACCGGGCCGAAGGCGGGCGGCCCGCTCTACCTGCATCGCCTGGTCGACAGCGAACGCGTTTTGCCGGCCGAGATCGGTTGTCTGCCGGGCGATGCGTCGCTGGCGGTCGACTCTGCCTTCCGGCAACTGGCTGAATGGGCTTTTGTCGCCGGCCGCCGCGAACTGGCCCAACTCTGCACCGAATATGCCGAACTTTCGCCCTGTTGCGCCCGCATCGATCTGCCGGGTCCGACCGGTGAGCGCAATACGCTGCGCTTTGCGGCGCGCGGCCAGATGCTTTGCCTGGCGCCGGACGAAGACGGCGTGTTGCGTCAATTGGCGGCGGTGTTCGTTACCGGCAATCGGGCGGCGCTGCCGGATACGCCGCTCAGCCGGGCCGTGCTCGGCAAACTGCCGCAGGCCTTGGCGGCGGAGATTGCCATCAAGGCGACGCCGGGCTTCGCCGGCCTGGCCGGCGTGCTGTTTGCCGGCCCGGCGGCCGAGGCAGCCAGCTTGCGTTTGCGCCTGGCCTACGAACCGGGAGCCCTGATCCAGCTCTTGATGCCGGCTGGCGCCACCGGCCTCTACCCCTTGCACCGCATGCTGGCCGAGCGGGTACTGACGGTGAACACGACGGCGGCAGGCGGCAACACGACCTTGATGACTCTCGGGGCCTGAACCTGGTGGCCCGGCCGAGTGCCGGGCTGCTTGGGTTATGGATTGGTGAATTTATTGTTTTTGCTTGAAATGGAATCTGCCGGGGTTTAGCATCATTCCAATACCAGCCTACCCAACAAGATGGCGCGTGGTATCCAATATAAAAATACCCAAGGAGGAACAAGAAATGGCCTGGTTCGACAATCTTTCGTTGCGTTACAAGCTGCTGCTCAATTTCCTCGTCAGCGGCGGCGTGCTGATCCTGGCCGTGGTCTTCTGCGTCATGCAGATCCAGGCGGTCGGCAAGGATACCGAGCAAATTGCGACAAACTGGCTGCCCTCGGTGCAGGCGGTCGGTGAAATCAGCCAGTTGCGCCTGCGCTACCGGGTGCGCAGCCTGGAGTACATGCTGCCGGGCAGCGCCGACGAGAAGGCCAAGATCGAAAGCAGCCTGGGCAAGCTGGACGAGTCGGTGCGCGAAGCCCTGAAAGGCTATGAAAAGCTGATCGCTTCCGAGCAGGAGCGGGGGATCTATCAATCGGTCGTCCAGGCGGCGACCGATTATCGGGTTGTCGTCGACAAAGCCATCGCCCAGGCCAAGGCAGGCAACGAGGAACAGGCGCAGCAGTTGCGCAAGACGGAGTGGGTGACGGTCGCCAATCGCCTGCGCGACAAGACCGACGAACTGGTCAAGCTCAATCGTACCGGAGCCGAAGCCGCCTCAAGCAGCGCCGAGGCACACGTCAATTCCGCCCTGGTCGGCGGCCTCAGTGCGCTGGCGCTGGGCATCGTGCTGGCCCTGCTGGTTTCCTACCTGATCGCCCGCCGGATGGGCGGCCAACTCGATGCCGCAGTCGCCGCCGCCCGCTTGATTGCCCAGGGTGACCTGCGTGGCGACCTGCCGCGGGCGAGCCGCGACGAGGTCGGCAAGCTGGTCGGCGCGGTCGGCGACATGCAGCAGTCGCTACGGACGGCGATGGGTGAAACGCTGAGCAGTGCCGAACAGATCCTGACCGCTTCCAAGTCGCTGAGCCATGCGGTGCAACTGATCGATCAGTCGTCCTCGGTGCAGAGCAGCGCCGCCTCGGCCATCGCCGCCAATGTCGAGGAACTGACCGTCTCGATCAACCACGTTTCGGACAATACCAACGAGGCGTCGCGCCTGGCCAATGCCTCCGACGAGCAGGCGCACCAGGGCAATCTGGCGATCGAGGAACTGGTCGGCCAGATCAACAAGGTGGCCAATGTGGTGCGTAATGCGGCCGGGCAGATCAACGAACTGAAGCAGGAGTCCGAGAAAATTTCGAGCATCGTCGCGGTCATTCGCGACATTGCCGATCAGACCAACCTGCTGGCCCTCAATGCCGCCATTGAGGCGGCACGGGCCGGTGAAGCCGGGCGCGGTTTTGCCGTGGTGGCCGATGAGGTGCGCAAGCTGGCCGAGCGGACGGCGGTGTCGACCGGCGAAATCACCGGCATGGTCAATGCCATCCAGCAATCGACCGGGCAGGTGGTGAGCGGTGTCGCGCAAGGGGTCGAACTGGCCGACAGCAGCGTCGTGCTGGCCCAGCAGGCCGGCCAGTCGATTGCCCACCTGCGTGAAATGGCGCAGCAGGTGGCCGATGTCGTGCGCGAGGTCAATAACGGTTTGCGCGAACAGTCGGCGGCATCGACCGACGTTGCCGTCCGCATCGAGCAGATCGCGACGCAGTCCGAAGAGGCCAGCGCCATCGCCCACGAAACCTCGCAGGCCGCCGAGTCGATGGACCGGACGGCACACGAAATGCAGGCCATCGTCGGGCGCTTCAAGATCTGATTTTTGCCCGATTGCTGCGGTCGACCGCCGGAAAATGGCAAATTCCGGTGGTGGGCTGCTTTAGACGGTAATCACCACCTGCTGGTAAAGATCGCCGAAGCAGGTGCGCTTGCTGATATTGCCCGGGCTGATCGAGGCCGGCAGGTAACTGGCGATTTCCTGTCGCCAGAGGTCGTCGGCAAAAGGCTCCAGCATGCCGAGCACGGCTTTCATCACGTAACGCAGCGGATTGCAGCGTTTCGGCTTGTGATAATCGACGATGACGATTTTGCCGCCCGGCCGGGTCACGCGCAGCGCTTCGGCCAGCGTCGCCCGGCGGACCGCCTCCGGCTGCTCGTGCAGCAGAAAGAAGAGTAGGCTGGCGTCGAAGCTGGCATCGGCGAAATGCAGGGCACTGGCATCCTGCCGATGCAATTGGATACGCGTGTCGTCAGCCAGTTTGCGGCGCAGGTTGGCGAGCTGGATCGGCGCCACGTCGACGACATCCAGCCGGCCGGCGGCACCCAGCCGGGCGGCGAGGCGCTGGCTGAAGTCGCCATAGACGCAGGCCACCTGCAACAGGCGATGCTCGATCGGGTCGCCGAGCTCGGCCAGTGCGCCATCGCGCAGGCGACTGAAATTGCCCCAGAGAATCAGGTTGACCAGCCATTCCCGCTCGAAGAGGCGGACCGCATTCGGGTGCAGGTAGGCCCACCAATAGACTTTTTGCAGATAGTCGGGGATCTGCGGTTCGATCCGGGCGGCCGGTGAATTGGCGGCCGGAACGAAAGGGGAAGGAAGGCCTTGGGTATTGTTTTTCATGAATATCTCTGGGGGGGGCGGCCTGGGGAGCAGAGATGATGCAAGCCGACGAACGCTAGGGTGTCATATTTTGGCCGTTCGCCAGCGGATATTTCCGGCGGTTGCATCTCCCGGGCTACAGGTGTCGCCGGATTGGCCGTTAACAGACTTGAGGTTTCGTTGATTGGAGGTGTGCGATGAATGTCATCTACAGCAGTGAGCACTTCTGGATTCTGGCTTACCCGGCCGAGCAGGGGCTTGAGTTGTTCGACAAGGACGCGTTGAGCACCCTTTTCCTGCGCGGGCCGTCGGCCTGGCATTTCCAGCATGCGATGGAAGAGATTCCGGAAGCCGAGCGCGACGAGGAAACCATCGACGCCTTCCTCGAAGACTACTGTGCCGGTAGCGCGCGTCCCATCGTCTTCCACTGACGTGCTAGAATCGCGGGCATTGTCTTGATTAGCTTGAGGAAAGCAGCCAAATGGGTGACGTAAATACGAGCTACGTGTCTGATCACACGAAGTGGATGAACGAGCAGCTGGAAAAGAACCCGGCCTGGGGCGAAGATCAAAAGGCCGGTCGCGCCCTGTGGTGGGACAAGAGGCAGGATGTCGATACCTCGACGCGCAATGCAAGCTCCAAGGTGGCGCAGAAGCCTTACCCCTACGACGTGAATTTCTTCGGCGAATAATTCGTCGTCGGACGTCCAAATGAAAAGCCGGTCTTGCGACCGGCTTTTTTGTTGCCGTCGCTCCCGCCGGGGCGGGGGCGACAAGTGTTGGGCGCCTAGCCCGTCAGCGGCTTGACGACGCGCTTGACGGCGGTGTCGTCCGGGTGCGGGTGGATGGTGAAGCCGAGGCTGGTCATCAGCCGGAACATCTTGGTATTGGTCGACAACACATCGCCGACCACGGCGCGGTAGCCCTTGGCGCGGGCACAGTCGATCAGCGCCGTCATCAGCTTGCGGCCGACGCCGCACTTCTGCCAGCCGTCGCCGACGGCCAGAGCAAACTCGACCGATTCGCCATCCGGATTGACGACGTAGCGTGAAACGCCGATCTGCGATTCCTTGCCTTCGTCGTCGGTCATCGTGGCCACCAGGGCCATTTCACGGTCGTAGTCGATCTGCGTGAAGCGAACCAGCATGGTCTGGGTCAGTTCGCGCAGGGTGTCCATGAAACGGTAGTAGCGCGACTCGTCTGACATGTTCTTGACGAACTCCTGCTCCAGTTCGGCATCTTCCGGGCGGATCGGGCGGATGGTGACGACCTTGCCGTCGTTCATCTGCCATTCCTGGACCAGATGCACCGGGTAGGGGTAGATCGCCATGTGCGCGTAGCGGTCGCCGCTGGCGCCGGTGGCATGGTCGATGACGATGCGGGCATCGGCGGCGATGGCACCTTCTTCATCGACGATCAGTGGGTTGAGGTCGAGTTCGACGATCCACGGCAGTTCGCAGACCATTTCGGAGATGCAGAGTAGCACTTCCTTGATCGCCTCGCGGTCGACCGGCGGCATGTTGTGGAACTGGTCGAGGATCTTCGAGGCGCGCGTCGAATCGATCAGGTCCTTGGCCAGGAACTTGTTGAGCGGCGGCAGGGCGACCGAGCGGTCGCTGAATATTTCGACGTCGAAGCCGCCGGCGCCAAAAGTGATGACTGGCCCGAAGATCGGGTCGCGGAAGACGCCGATCATCAGTTCGCGACCGTTCGGACGCGACAGGAAAGGCTCGATCGAGACGCCGTTGATCTTGGCGTGCGGATGACGCTTCTGCACGGTATCGATGATGTCGTGGTAGGCGTTGCGCACCGCCGGCGCATTCTGGATGTTGAGGCGAACGCCGCCGGCGTCGGACTTGTGCGGCAGATCCGGCGAATCGACCTTCATGGCGATCGGGAAACCGATCTGCTCGGCCAGCAGCAGCGCCTCGGTCGCCGTGCGGGCGACCATGGTCTGCGCCACCGGCACCTTGAAGGCGCGCAGAATGGCCTTCGACTCCATTTCCGACAGCACCTTGCGCCGTTCGGCGAGCAGGGCCTCGATCAGCATCTTGGCGCCTTCGGTCTCCGGGCGTTGCTGGCGGGTCGGTTCCGGCGTCTGCAGCAGCAGCTTCTGGTTGCCGTAGTACTTGGAAATATGGTGGAACAGTTCGATGGCCGTTTCCGGCATGCGGAAGGCCGGAATGCCGGCATCTTCGAGCAGCTTGCGGGCGCCGGCCACCTGTTCTTCGCCCATCCAGCAGCAGATCAGCGAACGGTTCAGCTTGTCGGCGACTTCGATG
>Ga0316604_10002399_pt1 | contig 14399 bp, 11 predicted proteins | sample OWC_soil_day20_C_FD_207650 | JGI IMG/M metagenome (GOLD analysis project Ga0316604, IMG submission 207650) | Wetland soil microbial communities from Old Woman Creek delta, Ohio, United States - OWC_soil_day20_CT | ecosystem: Environmental > Terrestrial > Soil > Wetlands | place: USA: Ohio... | reverse complement strand
ACCGGAGAAGTCCTGACTCGTGGAGTTAGAAACATAACCATTACCTATAAGGGGTTAAGCGCGACAGTTGAAATGCCGGGCTGGTACAAGGACGGATCGGATGAAGGTATTCTTAGCGGCGATGATATGAAGGTTTCAGATCGTGCGTTAAACCGACTGAAAGCGCAGGCTGCACATCTTCAATCACCAGAAGAAATTCGGAGAATCCGAAAAGCCTTTCATCTGACACAGGCCCAAGCTGGAGCGTTAATAGGCGGTGGACCCTCTGCCTTTCAAAAATACGAGTCCGGAGATTTATTGCCTAGCAAAGCCATCTCGAATTTTCTCCACTTTTTACAGTTAACACCGAATGCTTCAGATATTTTAAAGAAATTATCGCAAATGCAAAAAATGGGAACTGAAAGTTCCCCCGATCAAGTACGTGAAGCGCAAAGAAAACGGGCTTAAAGCAGTGGCTATAATATTTAAAGAGTCACCGTGATACCCACATGACGACCCAGCGAATTACAACTGAATCCGGTTAGTCCTAAGGCAATGAATTGTTTAGAAATAGCGCCGTCCTTTGACCGAGGGCGGTTATTTTTTTTGCGAATTTATGTCAAGAATGAACAGGAGGGGTGCACAAATGTCAGACTGAATTGGCAAGCGAGTTAATATCGCGGATTTTAATTAGCTGAAGCAGAAAAAAATGTAGAGGATTTCTTGAGAGAGACGTTGTCTTTCCGAAAGGGCGTGCTGAATGGAGAAGTAATTAAGCAAAGTGATGCCCTCATAAAAAAAGGTAGCTGTTAAACTGCCCGTTGGATCGTCTTTCTATTAAGTACTCCTAGTAAGCTAGTTAGATTTGCCAAGGCTTCTAGCATACTAAGAATGATCAAAACAGATCGGGTTAAGCCATATTGGGAGGGATGTTGCCCAGTATAGGTTCCGGTTGAGGGATCAAAAAGCATCATTGTAATCATTAATCCTAAATAGGCCCATCCCTTTGCACAACACATGGACAAATCACACCAGTATAAATCTACCGGCTTTTTATTTCTTTTTCTCCACCAACTGTAAGTAATTACTCCTAGAATTGGGGAAATTATCAGGTACACAAGTAAATAAAATTGGTTCATAGACAGGTTGGGTTCCATTATGTATCACTCCTAATACTAGTGTGTAGATAAAACTATTACTGATTTTATAGGATAGAGTTTGGAGCAGTCAATTTTAAATTATATTAATTCAACTGTTCGATAAAATTATGAGACAAAATATTAATGTCCGCCATTAAAAGGGGAAGTGATTTTTGTCTCCACCACCAGTGGCAAAAACAAAATCAACTCGTATGGCGGTTGGTGTTTTATATAGTCCAGGAAATTATTTTCCAACCTGAGTTTGGGTTGCCTCTACACGAACAATTTCCGTGTTCATCTTCGCAAAGCAGACGAAACTCTTTTTCACATTGTCTGCATATGCCATTCGATTCATACTCGATTTCAACAATGACATGAGTAACTGCAGATGAAATATCAATAATATCTTTTAGTCGATAAGACAATAACTTTTTATGCGTATACTCTTTTCTGATTGTTTTGACCATTTTCTCTTTCCCTTGAATCATAAGTGGCGAAATGCACTGTGCCATAAACCCATAATTGTTTGCCTTCCACTGATAAAGAAATTCTACGATTTTTTGCTCTGGTGTATTTATGGCATATTCATCAGGCGAGCCATGTTCGGGAATATCAGTGCCGATAGCGATACTGCGGGCGCTCCAAGTGCTTAAAAGATTATTGTTGACAGCGTTTTCTCTCATAATATCTAAAATTTTATTCCAAGTAAATCTTTTGTCTTCGGGTTGAACATTAAGCAGTCCTTTTTCCGCTTTTAAAGCCCATTCTCGTACTGCAAAAAGAGTGGCCCATGTTTTTGCCGCAACCATCTGATTATCATATCCCAAATCCGTTCCGTGCATGGTGCCGTTGCGATAAGGGATATCGATCGTTTCAGTAGTTGTGTTAAAACGAGTTCTTGATAGTAGGCGTACTAGGACACCAAGCCCATTGCTGTGGGCAGCAATGGAATCCCAAGCAGTAAGATCAACATTTTCAGAAAAGAAACCGCGTTTTTTCATATTGATTTCATTGACAAGTCCATCGAGCAATGCAAGAATAACAGGAATACATGCATGGTTTCTTTCGTTTTCGTAATCAATTAAAGCCTTTTTGGCTAAGGCCATCCTTGGGAGGAATGCATTGATACCATGCATTCTATTCAACATTGTTTTCACATTGGTGGGGCAATAATAAGAAACTAGATCGGCTTCAGCACCGATAATATCAGCTGAATGCGCTTTGAAAATAGCATTTTTGGCAACAATGAAATCCATAGACTCATAAATTATCCAGCCGCGCTTTGCGAATATTTCATTAAACTGGTCGGGGACTTTAGTAAGCTCTTCAATTTGCACAAGTAATTTATCCACAGTGGAGTAAGAATAGTCAACATTCTTGTCGAGGTTTAATAGGGATGCAATTGTATTGTTAGTACGCCAAATCTGTTTCATGGCTGACAGTGTAGCTGATTGTTTTATTAACGTGCGAAAACTTGGATTATCGCGGATTAACAAATTTGAAGAGTGGTTATTGGCAGACATATTAGGCTCCTCTGTAACAGTAAAATAATTCGATCATTACGAAAAAGCTGGAGTTGCTGGTTTTGAGAAAGTGATTCTTAATTTTTCATTAGTCATCTCTTTATCAATGAGCATTTTCCATAACGGGTTGAATGAAAACGCCATATACCTAACCTTCCCTTCAATCAATATAGTAGTATGAAATATTCGACATGTCAAAAAATAAATATGTAAAAATGAAGTGGCTGCGGACAAAATTTCAAGCTTATTATTCAACCCGAATATTGTTAATACGAGTAGGTTGGAGGGCGTAATCATGAACTTTACAACAATTAATCATTATGTTCCACAATGGTATCAGCAACATTTTCTCAATGAAAACGATAAATTCTATTATCTCGATCTATGTCCTGAAAAAGTTAGTAATAATGGACATACGTATCGCCGCACAGCAATGATGCATTGGGGTCCCCGAATTTGTTTTATGAGAGAAAATTTATATACGATGCGATTTTTCAATTTGGCAAGTGATGTGATAGAAAAGAGGTTTTTTGGCCCGATTGATTGTTGCGGACCTAAAATCTGGAAAGGCTTTTTGGGCAATCACTTGTGTCGTGAGTACATCGATGCATGCAGAGACATTATTCATGTCATGGATGTTCAGTGGTGCCGCACACCAAAAGGGCTAGCCCTAATTAAGCAACAGATGGATAGCGTTGGCATAGTGATGGACGATAATAAAATCCTGGCGTTGATGATGAAGATTCACCGTGATAATGTGACTGTTTGGTCGGAGTGCGTATGGGAAGTAGTATCTGCAAACCACAGTAATACAAAATTTTTATTAACAGATAACCCGGTAACGTTTTACCATCCGTTATGTATTCCACATCTTTCGACCGTTTGCATTCCCCCGAATGAAATAAATCCATGGAAAATAGGGACGCAAGTAATTTTTCCATTAACAAGTGAAAAGTGCCTCATTTTAACGCATGTTGAAAGCGTTGGTAGTTCGCTGTCGCTTAATTTGTTTAAATTGAGAACCAATGCGCGTGTGTATGGTGAGACATTGAAATTTGTAGGAGATATTATTAATGGACGCCAACTTTGTGAGGATGATGTTATAAAAGTGAATTTTGCATTGAAGCAACGTGCCTTAAGATACGTTGCTGCCACGAACAGGGAGTGGCTTTTCCCGGAACGGTCATTTAAATGTATGTGGCAAGATATAAGGCAGATACTTATGCCTACATTGCCATATGATTATGGAAGTAGCGAAATATTTTTGCATTACAAAGATGGATCATCTATAGGAGTTGATGCTTTTGGACGGCCGCTGGCAAATCCGCAACAAAAAATTGTGGAAATGAAAAAGCAGGTCGAACAGCTTATAAAGAATAAGATGAACAATGAGGTGTGATTAATTGAATAACCCGAACAATTACATGATAGAGCGTTTAAAGATCTGCTGGAATAAGTAGATATTCAGGTAGCTTTTAAATTTCATGACCTGCGGCATGCTCATGATTGCTTCAATTTAGATATGAATATCAAAGCGGTGGCGGAACCGTTGGGACACGCTAAGGCCACAATGACCATGGAGATATATTTCCACGTTATGCCCGACAGGAGGATGCAGCAGTGTAGTCATTGACGGGAATGTTTTCTGTTCAGCAAAACAAATATCCCTCGCGCGGTTGGTCCGAGTGAGGGATTTAGGTTTGGTTATAATTTTTCGCATTTTTAGGGGTAGTCAAGACAGTAGTCAAATGACCGCTTGAACGGCAGCGCCCGGACAAAAAGAAAAACGCTGCAGTGACTGCAGCGTCTAGCTTTTACTTTGGTGGGGCATACTGGTTTCGAACCAGTGACCTCTTGAATGTGAGTCTGACAACGGGCATTTTTAGGAGAACATTGGAAGCTCAATGGCGGCGGGGTGTTTGGCCGATAAATCCTTATTTTATATGGAACGTAACGCTTTGAAGTCTCTAAAGTTGACTAAAGATAAAACAAGCAAAAATAGGTCAAATAAAATCTCTAAGCATATTATTAAGCATATTTTTTGGAGTATGCTAACAATCAAGAGGTTATAAATCAGGCAAGGTATCGTTCAATTTTTTAGCTGCGGCCTTCTGTGATTCTCCTGTTGCGTGGGCGTATATTCCTACAAGTGTGCGTGAGTCTGCATGTCCGGTGAAGCTCTGCACCGTCTTAATATCAGACCCATTATTAAACATGTTGGTTGCAAATGTATGCCTGAGATCATGAAAGCGAGTTTCCTTGGGAAGCCCTGATTTTGTTCTCCAGATTTCAAAGGTTCGCTGGAAGTTCCTTGGGTCCATCTTATTGCCGTTGGTTTGACAGAAGACGAGGCCGATGTCTTTATACGTTGGAGGCTTGATGTTTTCTTTCTTATCGTTGTCCGCTGAATCTTTCTTTTCGATGTCTTGCCGGACTTTATGAGCCTTAAGTGCTTCTATGGCCTTCTCGGGGAGTATGATAGTTCGTTTTGAGCTTTCCGTCTTTGGTTCGCTAAACTTACTGCCTCCCTTGATTCTGACAAGACTTTCGATAATTTTAATAGTTCCCTCTTCAAGATCAACATTCTTCCAGTTAAGCGCCAAAATTTCGCCCCTTCGCGCTCCGGTTGCAAGTGCTAAATAGAAGGCGGCGTATAATCGATGCTCTTTTAGGGATTGCAGGAGGGTTGTCTGTTGGTCCGTGTTCAGCGGTATCTTCTCGCGTTTTGCTTCTTTGTAGTGTTTGCAATAGGTGGCAGGGTTGCGAATAATGATACTGTTTGCCGCTGCTTGGTCCAAGGCTGCTTTAATTATAAAGAGCAAAAGATTAACCCCACGATGAGCGAGAGGAGCCTTGGTAGGCGTTTTGACAATTTTCTTCTTTCCGTTCTCTATGACCTCACTTTTGACAATAACGGTCTTTCCGGTTTCAGCCATGCGGCGCAGGAAGTCCTGAAGAGTGTCAGTAGTAAGTTTTTGAATCTGAATTTTTGCTATGGGGTCAGTGATAATATGTGTATCGATCATCGACTTATAGTTTTCATAGGTGGTTTGCTGTAGGCTGTGTTTCTTATAGTTCTCCAGCCAAGTAGACATCCAGCTTCCCAAGGCTTCTTTATTGATTTTTGGGAGTTCTCCGCGACTCTGAAGGTAGAGAAATTTGGTCTTCTTGGCGAGGACTTCTTTTTCAGAGTTGCCGGACAATGTTCTTCGGTCCTGCTTTCCGTTGGGTTTCTTGCCTACAGTAATTTGAACAATCCATTTTCCGTCTTCTCTTTTGTAGACGGTTCCTTCACCGTGGCCCCTGCGGGTTTTCTTTGGGTTTTCTGTAGGCGTGGTTTCTGTGGTTGATGCCTCAGGTGTCTTCGCTTTTGCCAAAAGGTATCCCTTCTTTCACTTGCGAAATGCTTATGAAACAAAGGATACTTTAAATATGCTTAACAGTCAAGAGGTCTTGACGGCGAGTGCCATGCGCAAGCGTATTTTAAAATATGGCGCAGGAAAAAGAATGTTATTAACGAACTAAATAAAATATACATATATTGCAATCTTTGGAGGCGAATGGTGCTGTGCAATTCTATGCAGGAAGGTTTAGTCTGTTACCCGCGAAACAGAGCATTTTCTACGAGTTGGGAAGTGAACAAAAGTTTGACACAATACTTCATCTTCTCTACCAGGGTGCGGAGTTTGTTAGCAGAGGAATGAGCATTATTATAGAACCTCTTATAGGCGAGGATGGGAATTGGATGGGTGGGAAAATTGGTAAAAAAGCGGAGAGGATTTTGCCGATAAAACGCGATGGACATATGGTTAAGTCGCCGGAGACTCTTTATCCTCACGTGCTGTTCACTCTTATTCCTGAAGAACAATTAATTTTAATTCAACGAGACCGAGCAGTTTTTTCATCTGACCTTCTTGTTTTTGCTCTATTTGAAGCATTCTTTGAGGAAAAACTATTAGATAAAGGCTTGGAGGTTGCGATTCTTCCGCTTACAACGCGGGGGAAGTTTTGGAGTGACGTTGAGAATGCCGAGAAGCTCTACGGCGTTAAATTTCATTTAGAGATGCCGAATTTTCTTGGCGATTCCGAAAAAGGACTAAAAGAAGCTTTGGAAAACATAAAGGGGAGAACCAACAGTAATATTCTTGACATCGGTGTCAGTAACAAAAACGGTGATCTCAGTATTACGAAAGATGAATCAACACAGGCGATGGTTAATTGGGCCGAGAAAGGGGCCGGAAAATGGGAATTGACATTGAAATTCCCTAATTGGATAAAGCCGAAAAGAATAAAGAGTTCTGACAAAATGACCACACTCAGCTGTTGCGAAGAAACGACGGCACCTGTTGAACCCAAAACAGTCATAAAAGAAATTAAAGACCACGGTGAATTATCTGCACTATTTATTAAGAAGCCTACACGTTCTAAGTAGTTAGGATGCTGATGTATTAATGAAGACGGCTGAAGAATTAATAAAGAATTGGATATTTTGGGCGATAATTATAATATCAATTGTCCTATGCTTCTTTGTGAGCAAGGATAAGTGGGCCGAAGAAGGCTTCAAACTTTTTCCGTCTGTTATTGGTGTTATGTGGGCCGGACTGGTATCTGCTATAGCAATAATCTTTTCCTTGTTGAAAGAAGAGGATATTGTTAAGCTGACTGAAGAAGGTATAACTGTTTTAGACGAGTTAACCGGCCTGAGAAAACATGTTATGTGCCTTTTGGTTGTCTTGGTATATGCAACGCTTACATTTGTAATCGAGATACCTTTCGTAACTCAATTTTGCACTAGTTTAAGAATTACCCCATTTGATATATTTTATTTCAGTCAAATCTTTTCCCTCCTATTGGCCTGTTATTTAGCGTATGAAGTAATTTCTTCTCTTTTTCTGGTTTTTGAGATTAAACACCGTTTGTATGTAATGCCAAAGAAACACAGGGGAAGACCTTGAAGGACGCTGAAAGTCTCTTTGATGGCCCAAGGAACATACAGAAAGACCTGTGAAACTGGGACCGTCATTTTTTTTGTTCATAGGCCCGTACCAAAAACACAATATTTGTAGCCGCTAAATGCAAGGCGTATGCCGCGAAGTATTCGGGAAGTTCAACAACTCCTTCGCCCTGCCCGTGGCCGCTGGTCCTGTTTCGAAGTGTAAGAAGGCCGGACTCAAGGGAGCTTCGAAGAGCCGTAAAATGGCTTAACAGATAATCAGGAAGCAGCTTATTTTCGAAAATGGTGTCTATTAACTTCTTTGCTGGGTCTGTTGGTGCATAAGACCATTTCTTTTTTGAACAGATAGTTTTGAGAGTGCTTTCGAAAGCCTTCAAAGCATCTGCGATTGCCTCTTTATATGTGCCCTCTCTGTAGTGTTTGTGAGCGCTCAAAAACTCTGCTGAAGCACCTTCAAAACCCGCTTCATTAAGCAAAAGAATTGCAGGCTTTACCACTTCGGAGTGAAGATATTTTGAATTAATCCGAATTAACTCATTTCCGGCAAACTCATATCCTATGCTGTTTTGTTTAAAGCGATAGTTTAGTTCTTTAATTGCTTCGTCAGCATAATAGTCAGACCCTTGATTCTTTAAAACATGAAAGGCAAAGTCAATAAAATCCAATGCCTGTTTCTCTGGTGTGTTCAAAAAATAATCTTCACACTGAGTTTCTGGGTCTTCATATACTCCTGCGGACCCAATATAGAAGACCCCAAGTTCTTTGCACAGCTGATTCTTAATATGTTCCCAAAGATGTTTCATTCTAGCATCTCTAAGAATATGCACAATTTGAACCCTGAAAGTGGTAGGAAGTATATCATATTGGTACACATCGGGTTGCCCAGTGCTTTCCTGTCGCTTCAGTCTTTGAGACATAAGTTCAAAAACTTTCATTGATTTGCTCCACTCCCTAATCTCTTCTATCGCTTACAGATAGTATCATTCAAATTGACAAAGGTTATTTCCTGCTTTTTTCCAAGGGAATTTTGAGAAAATTTGCGAGACCCCATGTCAATATATTCGCGTTCTCGAGGGTCCCCCGTGGGGTGGTATCGGGTGCATTTGGGAGGAAGACGTTCAGGCTCATCGGCGGGTCTTTGATTTGACTCACAAACCCCAAGCAAGTCTAGGAAGGTTATTTGCCTTATAGAATCATAAGTCAACACTATTGACACCGATAATGCAATGCAGTAAAATCAAGGCAAATGTCGGGATCGTAAGTCGGTGTCATAAATGTGTTAGGAGGCAATGAGCATGATCTATGGGTATGCAAGGGTAAGCACTCGGAAGCAGTCGGAGAACGGCAACTCTTTGGAAGAGCAAATCAATCAACTGACAAAGGAGGGCTGTGAAGAGATATGTCAGGAACAGTTCACAGGCTCCAGCATGGCCCGTCCGAAGTTTGAAGACCTCATTCAACAACTTGAAACTGGTGATACCTTAATGGTCACGAAGCTGGACAGGTTTGCCCGGAATGTTACGGAGGGAATTGATGTCATCAGGAAGTTGTTTTTCAAGGGTGTACGGGTCCATGTGTTGAACGTTGGCCTGCTAGAGAATACCGCTATGGGTAACTTTTTTCTGACTACCCTATTAGCTGTTGCCGAACTGGAAAGAAGCATGATAATGGAGCGGACTCAAGCAGGCAAAGAAGTTGCCAAAACAAAAGAAGGCTTCCGTGACGGAAGACCTCCGAAATATACAGACCATCAAATTCAACACGCTTTATCATTGCTGGAAGATCATTCATATACTCAGGCAGAAAAGCTAACTGGAATTAGCAAGGCAACTCTTATTCGTGCTAAACGAAGCCAAAGAATAGCGGAGAATTGACGGAAGATAGGGCGGCAGAATGGTGGGATCGAAAAAATTAATTGAGGCACATATAGGAATAGAACAAATGTTCTTCCTGCGAGAGACTATCTGTTTTTATTTCAATATTGATTGCTGCTTTAATAGAATTGCACGGAAAAATTTTGACAACGAGAGGAAGGCAGAATGATAAAATACACTAACATCAAAGAGCATCCACTTTATCAAGAGCAACTAAACAAGGAAAATGCCTATAAAGAATTCGCAGAAGAATTGATGCAACAGCTAGTTGAAAAGCGGAAGATGGGCGGCGAGGCAAGCTCTTTACCATTGGGAAATAAATTGATTGATTATTGCTTTGATGAAGCTGTATTGGGCATTTGTGAGTTTGTGAGCAGCGCGGCCTTGCCCAAAAGGGGCGTTCGAGCGTCATATCTTAGGGTTCTCAGAGAGATTATCAATCTTTACAATAACGATTTTGCAAGAGTTTCGGCGCTGTTCGCCGTTTTTACATTATCGGGGTTGATTGATTCTTTTATGATAAAGAAAAACAATTTATCATCCATTGCTTACACCTCAATCGGAAAACCGCTTAAAGAGGAAATAGAGGCGGATATGTTTATTTCTTCACTAGACTCCTCAGCGTCGGGAAAAATTGTTGCTGGGATTTCCAAAAGAGTCGGAGAGGAATATAAACGAGAGTATATCAACGCACGAATGCGAGGTGCGGAATATCAGAAAGTCACTTCAGGTTGGCCGCGAAAGGACCTTACGGCTCTTGGGACTGCCCTAATCGATATAATCTGTAAGACAACAAACTATTTTGAAATTGTAGAAGGGGAGGTTCACCCTACTCTAATTTTTCTAGACGGCTGGCAAAGGAACGAAAAGGCGATGATTCATAGATCCTTCCGAAATTGCCCGACTATTATTCCTCCTGCTCCTTGGAATGATTTATCAGGTGGGGGATACTATGGGGCACTCCGAAAGAACACTTCCCTCCTCCGTTCTGAAGTAGTCAAACATAGGGACAGAGATTGGGAAACCGCAATTTACGCAGCGTGCCTAGACCATGCTGATTTATCAGACGTTATGGAAGCGATTAATGCAATTCAAGAGACACCTTGGAGAATAAACTCTGAGGTCGTACAAGTCCTCAAAGCCGTAATAGATAGTAAAGGCGGCTGGGCTGGAATCCCCGCTATCGAACCGCTGCCCCGTCTTCATGAACTCCCTAAAGGAACCTACACAGAAGAGGATCTTAAGAGACACAAAGAGAAAGCTGTCGAGCGAGTTCATCAAGAGACCGTCAGAAAATCTAAAGCATTTCGAATCCTAGGAACGATCAGAACCGCTGAAGAGTTTTCAAAGTATGATGCGATTTATTTTCCACATAACATGGACTTTAGGGGCCGTGTGTATGCCATTAGTAACTTTGGTCCTCAAGGAGACGATGTGAATAAAGGTCTCTTACTCTTTGCAGATGTACCTCCTGTAAAATCTTGGGATGATATTAAGTGGCTGAAAATTCATGGGGCAAATCTCGCAGGGATCGACAAGGTATCTTTTGCAGAGAGGGAGCAATGGATTGATGATCATGAAGCGCAGATTATCGAATCAGCTAAAGACCCTCTAAATTATCGCTGGTGGGCTGAACAAGATGATAGTTCGTGGCAGCTTCTGGCCTTCTGTTTCGAATGGAAGCGCTTCAAGGAATACCTGCAAGATCATAACGATGACCCTTCAGGTTTCGTTACGGGTCTTGTTATATCCTTTGATGGGACCTGTAGTGGACTTCAGCACTTCTCAGCGATTCTCAGGGACCCAATAGGGGGTTCTGAGGTCAACCTCGTTCCTGGACCCAAGCCGAATGATATCTATCAAACGGTAGCAGATAAAGTGAATGAGATACTGAAGCAAGATGCTGTGAATGGTAGCCCGGACGAAGAAGTGACAACAAAAGAGGGCAATAAGTATCTGAAATATGGGACGAAGAGTCTCGCTCAACAGTGGTTTGCGTTCGGCGTGACTCGAAAGGTCACGAAAAAGCCCGTTATGACTCTTGCATATGGCGCTACGGAGTACGGCTACCGGGGGCAAATTTATGAAGACACAATTAAGCCTGCCAAGGATGAAGGCAAGGGAGGCGTGTTTGTTGCACCCTTTCAAGCTGCAAGGTATTTGGCTAAGCTAATATGGGAAACCGTCCAAATAGTTGTAGTAAAAGCTGCTGAGTGCATGAGGTGGTTAAGGAAGGTTGCTAGAATTAGATGCAAGAAGAAGGGTCGCCCGGTAAGCTGGTTTACGCCTATGGGCCTTCCAGTTCAACAGGGTTACGTGAAGACGAAAGAGAATGACTTTAATCTTCGCATAAGTGGAAAATTTTATAGACTTTATACGCACGAACCCACAAGAGAAATGAATACAAGAGTGCAAATTGCTAGGGTAGCACCTAATTTTATTCACTCAATGGATGCAGCGCATCTACAGGCAACCGTATTAAAAGCCAAGAATGCAGGAATCAGACACTATGCAATGATACACGATTCCTATGGCGCGCCATTGGCACAGGCGGGGCTGATGTTTAGAACGGTTCGAGAAGCATTTAAAGAGCAATATGATAAACAGGACATTCTCGGGGAGTTCATAAAGGATCAAATTGATAGCATTGGAGAAAAAGCAGAGTACCCTGCACCTCCGAAGGCCGGTACTTTAGACATTCGGCAGGTTTTAGATAGCCAATACATGTTTGCATAGATTTAATTGAGGACCACATAGGAAAGAACGAATATGTTTAAATGTTTATCAGGGGACATGCAAGGCTGAAATGCTTTGGGTGTCCCCTGTTTTTTGCTTCCTGTATTTTTTACCAACGCAAAAGAAACACAATTTCAAGAAAAGGAGTAATGAAACCATGAGCAACAATAAGACCCTTGCGACAGCCCTGCCCTTGTTTGGAGACCTTTTCATCATCGTAAAGACCCCGAATTCCAGACCTAATAACACCAGTAGGGAACCCTGCGAGGCTAAAGATCAGCAGCAATTTCGAATGGAGGCCAAACGAGACTTCAGGAATCGTAGGGAACGCCAGAAAATTGCCGAGAGTGTTCAACGAGACGGCAACACACTGCGAATGCAGGAGACTGTCAGGCGTAATAACGCTGCCCTAAGACATCTGGCTTTGTTTGTGAACTTGATAGAGATTGCCAAGGCTCAAGGGTTGCCGGTCGCGCTGGGGGTTGCCAAGAGAATTGTCAGCGAAGTTGAGGCCGTGAAGCAGTGGCGGCAAATACGGGAGTGGTTAGGAAAGCGCTCGTCTTCGTGCTGTGTTGTGTCGATAGGGAAAAGCGCTGGGGGTTGGTGGGTGATTCGTTGGGCGGTCGTTGGGAGTTCTGAGAAGGATGTCTTTTCGGAGGCCGCGCCCCTGCCGCTCTATCTTGCCAATAAGAAGGGCTGGAAGAACAGCAGCGTGACGATGGAAGCCGAAGCTGAGAAGTTACAGAATCATTATTTATTAAGGAAGCAGGATGATGAGGAAACCCTAAAAACCTATACAACTGAAATGTTTGAAGTTTATCGCGCTGCCTTGGTGATGCCAAAATCAACAAGAACCTACAGGACGGAGGAAGCGAAGGAGCTTATAGAATCCTGTAGAATGTCTGTCGATCCTCGGGCGGCTTATGTGGTCGCATATAACGGAGATTGCCGCAGTAGTTCCGTCTCTGGGAGCGCTTTGTGCCGGGGAGATGTGAAGAATGGAAAGGTGGTGGATGCGGAATGGATTTGCAGAAGCGAGGAGATGGATGAGGACGAGGTAGTAAATGATGTTGGAGAAGGAGGTGATTTTTGATGAAGGCAAATGTCATAACATAACTTGATAAAACTTCAGTAAAATAAGGGTCTCTGGAGATTCTAAAGAGTCATATCTTATAGGGGATAAATGCAAGTTGAATTTTGACATTCAGACACATTCGAGAGTGTCTTTTTTTATGTTTCAAAACCAATATTTGAAAGGATGAATTTATTATCTTGAGCAAAAAGAAACAACAGAAATATTATGTCGTTGAAACAGATTCCATGGTTGACATACTGAACGAATGGGCAGCCGTTGAAACGCTTCTGCACGATCCCGACATGAAAGCGCATGGGGTTCATGTTATCGGCGGGTATACCTCCCTCGATGAAGCAGAGGCAGTCAAGAAGGTTCGTTCGGAGGCGATTAAGAACAATACTCATAGTTCCCCTCCCGTCTCTTATTCTGCATCGCCTTATTTTACCGGGGAGATGTCTGGCAGACACTTTGATATTTTCGTGGAAGGTGTCTATAAGGGCTACAAATTCGGAGGGGCCTTTGCGGCTTATGATGGTGATGCTTTGGTTCACGAACAAGCCTACAATAAGCCCTCCAATCAAGTGAAAGGCTCAGGACGTTGGGGCGGCTTGTTCTGCGCGATTCCAAGCGGGCTTGAATGGGCCAAGGCAAACGGAGCAGAAGGGGTCTTGATCCATCTTTGCCAACGAGGGCCTGCCGAATGGGCAGCGGGAGTCTGGAAGGCAAATGCCAAAAGTACTCAAAACTTTGTTTCGTGGATGGCCCCTTTTAAAAAAATGGTGAAGTTTGCCCCGCTTCCAGAGGAGGCCGAGACGGAAGACCCTATGACAACCGAAAGATTTAAGGTTGTCTTGGCGCTTGCCAATAGAGCGGCAGGGATCATTTAGCGCTATTCTTGTCCAACGCAAAAGGGGCTCGAAGGTAATTCAAACAATACCCTCGGGCCTCTAACAATTATCATGACCTATTTTATTATGAGAAAGAACGATGAATCGTTGAATTTATTAACCGTTGATGAAGCGGCAAAAGTCCTCAGGGTATCGCTACCGACCATGTACAATCTAATTAACAGTATAGGATTCCCCTGCATGAAAGTTGGTCGTGCGTGGAGGATTCCTG
>Ga0316604_10002397_pt1 | contig 14400 bp, 19 predicted proteins | sample OWC_soil_day20_C_FD_207650 | JGI IMG/M metagenome (GOLD analysis project Ga0316604, IMG submission 207650) | Wetland soil microbial communities from Old Woman Creek delta, Ohio, United States - OWC_soil_day20_CT | ecosystem: Environmental > Terrestrial > Soil > Wetlands | place: USA: Ohio... | reverse complement strand
CCGCCCAATAATTCAAGGGCTTCGTTAACGCCTTTCTCAACGTCGCCATAATTATAATCGAAACTATCGACTTTAACTGCTGCTACTTTGTTCACTCAAAGCACCTCAAAATAAATTATGATAACTACAAGATGCGCCAAAACACACCTAATTATTTTTCATTCCAAACCATTATATATTCTCTAAATCCGGAATCCTCATTGGCTTGCTCTGCTTGAATTTCAAAATCACATCGTTTATAAAATTTTATTGCGCCTATATTATCAACATAAGCAGCTAATTCTAATTTTGGATATAGCCCTTTGCAATAATTAATTAACTGTAAGCCTATTCCCTGTTTTTGAGATTCTTTTGCAACAAATAATGCTCCAATAAAAAAGCCTTCAATGATACTAATAAATCCTTTAATAGTACTATCTTCTTCATAAATAAATGTTTTCGCTATAGGCAGATACTTTTCTTTTACTACATTATAGTTATCAACCCAATATCTTTCTGGAATAAAATAATGCACATCAATATTATCAGCTAACCATATTTTCATTACTGCATCTATATTAGTTTGTTCAATTTCTTTAATCATATATTTTCCTCATATCTTTAGATCGGCTTTACCAATACCCTGTCACCCGGACTTATAAACTTCTCTATTCCACCCAATAAATCAAGCGCTTCGTTCATGCCTTTTTCTATGTCTTCATAGTTGTAATCAAAACTGTCTACTTTCACTGCTACTACTTTCTGCATGCAAAAACCTCACATAAATAAATTAAAATTGTCAATGAAATATTAAGTTGTTATTTAATTTCATATCGACGCAATTCGCAATTTTTAATAAAAATATCATGAAATTCGTTATTAGAGAGGTCGTGAAAGTAAGATTCAATTACTCTTCCGATTGTCCCTCCATGACTGATTATAATTACAGTTTTGCCAGCATATTTTTCGCGTATATCGTCAATTGCTGAATATATTCTGTGAACAACATCAAAAATGGATTCTCCACCTTCCATACGCATAGCAAATTGACTTTTGCCTATAAGAAATTCAGGATCTTTCTGACTTTTCCCCTCGAAAATCCCGTGATTGCGCTCCCGCAGACGTTCGTCAATGACGATCTCAACACCAAGCCTATCAGCAACGTACTTCGCGGTTTGGATAGCTCTTTTCATTGAGGAACAAACAATCAAATCAACCCCTTTTCCAATCATACTTTCAGCAAGTCGATATGATTGATTAATACCATTAGCATTAAGAGAAAAGCTGTCATTATTTCCGCAAATCACTGGTGTTTTATTCGTATCCGTTTCAGCGTGACGTGCTGAATATATAATCATTAGATATCTCCTCTATAAATTCCCATTATTTCATACCTAAAATTGAATTAACTACAATCCTATTGCAGCGTATGAACCTCTGTCAATTGCCTGACATATGTCTAATTAAATTGTTAAACGTTAGGATAGACCCTCCATACATTATTCATATCTACATTTTGGTAGTTATTGGACGTAGATTCTTCCATTAAAGAACCTCAACGAAACTATCACCCCAGAGTTTTTACGGCAATCTCCCATAGTATTTTACTGTTTTTGTATCTATTCATTTCATATTCAGCACAATAATAAAATGTCCATTCTTTAAAAAGCTCATTAAGTTGCTCTCTATTAAAAAAACGTTTATATCTTCCATCTAAACAATAGAAATTATCCTCAATAACTGCCCCTTGCCCTGCTCCATGGTTACTGTCACGAACAGAATTAATGCGCGCTAATAAATAACCGTCTTTTACTAATACTCGTCTAATATCGGCAACAATTTTTTGCGTCTCCTGCCAAGAAAAATAATGCAGCGAAAGATCGGCGATTATAACAGCTGCGCTTTCATTTGCAAACGGCAGTCCTTCTGTCATATCAAAAAGTTTTGTAACCGGATTTTCTAAAAATTTATGCATTCGTTGCAACGCTTGCTTTGAAAAATCGCAGGAAATCACTTTGTATCCTCTTTCCAGTAAATATAAGGTGTCATTACCAAAACCACAGCCTAAATCAATGATAGGTATGTATTGGTACTTACGCAAAATATCATTGTATTTGTCTAGCCATAAATCATATGCTGGTTTTTTATTATAAGCAAAATAAAGCTCATCCCAATGAGTACTTGGTCATCTCATGTTCCTACACTCTCCCTTTTTTACTGTGATAAATTAAAATAATCAGCCCGAATACTTTTATAAATATTCCTACTTACACACAAAACTCCTGCCAATTTAATACAAAATTTGGCAGGAGTTTTTCCTTAATTATACTGAATCTCTAAATACACCGTATTGGCTTCCCGATTATAAGTGATCTTGCCAACAATCCGCTTCAACAATTTATTCCGTTCCTGCACGCTCTCCAACTGCCACCAATTATCCTTAAACACCTTAATCTGCTCTTTGATCTGTTCTATTAAAGGAAAATTACTTTGTTCCTGTATAACCAGTTTCAAATCTTCAATTTCCCGCTTTAGGTTCTCAATCTGCTCTTCACGCGATTTACGTTCCAAGAATGCTTCTTTATCTATACTATCCTCTTCCCGCATTTCATATAGCCTGTCTATCGCATGTTAATGCTTGGTAAACTCCTTTTCCTTCGTTGTTAATAATTGCTTATATTTAACCAGTTCTGTGTCATTTTCCTGAAACTGCCGTTGTAAATTTTCATCAATACGCACTACTCGCTCATACAATCCGGCAAAAAAACCTTCATTTAACACACTACTCCTTTGGTCGCAGCTTTTGTCTTCATTGCGATTTAAACATAGAGGGCACCACATTTTTCACAATACATCATACCCGAAAGCGGCAATATTTCTACTCTTGCTTTTGGGTTAACGGTTTTTGGCAAAGCTATTCTAGCCATAATTTTTCTGCACTCTTCCCCGGTTTTCAAAAGTTCATGTGTGCCTTTACTCTTAATCCATTGTTTTTTTCGGCTTATATTTTCCAGCATATTCTCTTTTCGCCTTTTGTGTATATTTCAAAATAAAATCCGACTTAGCATCTGTATATCCATCCCGGTCATGCTCATATTTTTCTAGCATTCTTAATTTAAGTTGACCATATTCATTAGCAACCTCTTTATGTTCCATAAGATAATCTCTAAAATACAATTCGTTCCAGTTTCCATAATAGCGAACATGCAAGTGATATACTTTTTCCGCAAACCCTTCTTTCGTATATCCTTTATTGAATACCATTTTCATACATGGTTTTTGTGTAGAGGACATCAATATCCAACCATTACAAAGTAGGGTATCCGTTAATTTTTCCATATTACTTCCTCTCGCTATTTCCAATAAAATATCAACGGTTGGCTTAGCAATCAATCCTTCAACCGCACTACTTCCTATATGATTAATGCGTATGATATCATCTTTGCCAACACAGCGTAAAAGTCTTTGTTTTTCAATTTCATACCAATTTTTATAATCTTTATTATGTTCTTTTAAGATTATAGGAAATAACTCCCACAACTCTTCCAATGTCATTTCCGACAATTCTTTTCCCATATAAACTCTCCACTCAAGAAAATTTCCATACTTACCCCGCTAGTTAAACGCTTAGGCATGAAATCCAACAGTAGAATCATTACGCCTTTTTCACCATCTTCATCGGTTTAATCTAAATTTCTACTTTGACGGCTGCTACTTTATTCACGCGGAACACCTTGCAATCTAAGTACTCCTTCTAGTTTCTCCCAAATTTCACCAAAAACCTTTTCTCACGTCTATTATATTGACACCCCATGCCATATTACGTATCTTTAAAGGGTATACCCAACTTACATTTCAGTCGCTTGCAGAATTTTATTATTAAGCTCGGTAAACCATTTTTCAACTTGGTGGATTAAATAATATTGAAAAAATCTAAAATTAGTCTTGGTATGCCCAAAAGAACAACAATAAACAGTAAGAATGATGCAAAAACAAGTTTTTTCCACAAGGAGGAGAACTATTTGGTATCTCGCATTCATGGCATATGGTTTATTCTGATACCCTTAGCTCTCGGATTAAGTATTCTCTATTTATGGTTTACCCTCTTCCCCGGTCAGCCTCCTGCTGAAATATGGCATTACTTTAGCGCTGAACAAGTTGAAAAGGGTCGATCCTATAGTCAGGCAATAAGACTATGCTTTATCGGTAATTTCCTGGCACAACTTTCCTTTTTACTCTGGTTGGTATTTAGTGGTCAGGCACTCATTCTATCTAAATCGACAAAAAAACTCGCATGGGACAACTGCTGGATAGGGTTATTGCTGTTTTTTCTGTTTCTATGGTTAATACTTCAACTGTTAAACCTGCCGTTTGCATGGTTCAGCGATTATTATTGGCAGCACCAATGGGGCTTCTCGACCCAAACTCTTTGGGCTTGGTGCCTGGACTACCTAAGTATTGCTGGAATTGAGCTTATTTTATCCATGGGTGGTATTTTGCTGTTATTCTGGTTTCTGAAGCGGTTTCCCACCACGTGGTGGCTATATAGTGCTGCTTTTGTATCAGTGTGGATATGCATTCTGATGTTTATCTTTCCAATCCTCATTGCGCCTCTGTTTAACCATTTTACGCCAGTACAAAATCAAGCCATTACAACCATGGTTAGCGAACTGTCCTCCAAGGCGGGAATACCAGTAGACCAAGTGCTGGTAATGGACGCCAGCCGACGCACTACCAAAAGCAACGCCTATTTCGTAGGTTTAGGACAAACCAAACAAATTGTGCTGTTTGATACTTTACTACAAGACTATCCACAAGATGAGGTAAAAGCCGTTATCGCTCATGAAATGGGGCATTGGCGTCAAGGTCACATTCTGCAAGGCCTTGTATTAGACGTAATTGCAGCATTCCTGCTCTTTGGAGTACTTTTTATCGTATTAAAAGGCACATTTCCCCTTCTTTTGGGAGAACCTTATCCGGCTCATGCTTGGGCCATTATTTTATTATTCGTTCACCTTGTATTTTTTGTGAGTTCCCCTTTAGAAGGTTATATATCTCGCCATATTGAAGCAGAAGCTGACCAAATTGGAATCATGTTGACTAATGATATCCCTGCAGCCGTACGCCTTGATATGCACTTAGCCACCAAAAATGCTGCCGACATGTCGCCCCCGCCTGTCATTCAGTGGTTCAGTTCGCACCCTGCCCCTCTCGATCGCATTAAACTTATTGAAAAAGCCAGCCGGTAAAACTCCATGGCAGCTTCTGTTTACCACTTTTGCTTTTAACTACGAAGTGCCTAAACTCTCACATTAAGAGTTTAGGCACTTCGACTGAAACAACATAATACTCTAATCTTGAAAATGCTACTTTTACGGGCGTGCCACCAATGACATGTCGTATAGCCGCGTGAAAGGAATATCGATTTATCCTCTTCTGTAGCCCCTGGAAAAAGGATGCGCATAACAACTCTTCATCTTCAAATACTATATTTGTCTTATTGATTTGAGGAGGTAAAAAATATGCCATATGAAACTTCAATGTTATTAGCCAGCGCATCCTACCAACATTGGATATCGCAGGAACTATTTTCCACAGGCTGGTTTGTAATTCTTGGTGTATTATTCGTTGTCTATGCCATCTGGCTGAAAATCGTTGACAAAAGCAGACTGACAAGTCTTTTGCTGCTAGGCTCCCTTTGCGCTGTAGGCTTTGGTTTATCAGATTTAATTCTTGAAGGATATTTTGGACTCTGGGAATATAAAATAAGTATTTTCCCGCTAAAGCCCCCCATGTTTGTGGTTAGCTATACGATTTGCCCCATACTATTTATGACGGTAGCGCAATATACGACTTCATGGAAAAGTTATCTGCTTTGGTCTAGTATCGGGGTAGCCGTAATAAACTTCGGTCTCATACCTGTCTATACGGCATTAGGGATAATAATGGACCATAACTTCAATCATTTCTACGGCTTTATTCTTTTTATGACAGGCGGAATAATAGGTAGAGCAATATGTCTTTGGATTATTAGCATAGAGCAGAGCCATCAAGCCTCAAGGCAAATGGTTCAAAGTTTCCCCGGCTTACAGCCTGCAGCTACTAAACCACTCAGTGACAATAATAAGAATGACAAATCAGATAACGATCAATAACCACGGCAATTTTTTTAAAATTCTATAGTATACCCTTTACCGGAAATACCTTGACGTAGGATAAGCCCATCTTTCGTTATATAAAAATCCCTAACAATCACTGTTTTTCCGTGAAAAAAGTCCATATCCGTATCCCTTTTTTACCCCCTATGCATGTTTACTTTTTTTTAACTTTCGTCCATTTCTCCCGGAACTCTTATCCATTGCCTTATCTTCTCCAATAATGGCAATGTCTACGTTCTTCTGCCACAAACTTCATATCTCGTCACCTAGCCGTTCCTGAATGCAAGATACCATTCCCAGCCCAATCACATCGATGGCTGCTTCAATCATTTCGTCCAGATTCACTGTTGACTGTTCCAGAACACCGGTCCGTTTGGACAGAAAAATACCTTCGGCAACGGAATACAGATAAAGAGCCAGTTGTTGAGGTTCGATAGGGCGCAATTCTTTTCGTAATATCCCTTCCTTAATAACCTGCTCCATAATAAGAACCTTCTCCCACGCCTTCCGGTGCAGTGTTTGGGACAATTGCGCTGGAAGATCAATACCCGCCATGGGATCAATCGCCAGATGCATCAGCTCAAATAACTGCGGTTCCTGATAGTAAAACGTCTTATACGCATAATAAATGCTTCTTAGCCGGATCGCAGCATGCTCAGATTTTTCAGCCGCAGCATGAAAATCGGCAATTAAATAATCAAAACCCTGATTGCAAACGTGAAAAAATACTTCGGCTTTATTTTTAAAATGAAAATACAACGGCCCTGTAGATATTCCGGCAGCCTCGGCAAGGCTGCGCATAGTCGTCTTGTGATAACTCTGCACTAAAAATAGTTGTTTCGCTTTTTCCAGAATAACTTCACGGGTACTAATTTCCTCTAAGTTTTCCGTCATCCCTGCTCCTTACGCTGTGTCTTTTGCTTTTCCAGTAACTTCTTATAGGGTTCAATCATTTTTGTTATTAGCAACCTGCCATATAAAGCATTTCGAATGGCTGGAATCTTGACCAGTATACTCATTAATATACTAACATAATTTCTTGAAGGAAAGTCATATATTCCGTTCTTTTTATAATACTTGTGATCAGCAACAAAAGGAAACCGTAAATGCCCCCATATCTCATCCCGGAAAATCTTTCTACCGCCAACTCCTAAAAAGGTTGACGGACTGATATAATGCCGGTTTGCGCAGTCGACGCTCCTTTCCGCTAACGCCTGCAGTAATTCGTCAATTTGCCCCGGCTCTGCCGGTTCGTCAGTAACTATCCCCACAAGATTTGCATTCTGCCACTCGGTATAACCTTCAAAAATTTGACGAAGGTTCGGCAATTGCTCCAATGGGCCGCTAATGATAAAAGCAATTTGCTTATCTTTCAACGAAGGCATGTGCGTATTAAAGAAAGCCCGGTCAAAGAAAGTCTTCCAAAGAGAAGATAAATACCTATCCCGAATGGTTCCGGCAAACACAACAATATCAGCCGTTTTTATAGTACTGTTATACCATTCAATAAATCCGTCCTTTCCACTATAGACACAAGTGTTGTCGTATCCGCACCGGATACAACCAAGACAGCCGCCTTTAATATCTACGGTATGCAAATTTGTTACGGTCACGTCCCCATTAAAATGACCGACAAACTGTTCTACCATGCGGATTACGTTTTCCTGCCGGGCCTCAGCGTCGGTAACCACCACCACTTTCTTCCCGCAAGCATCAACCTTAAGCGGCTCTTTGACCGGCTTATACACCTTACTATGTTCCACTAAGGGCGGATACACTTTGGCTGTTACTGTTTTCGTTTCCATCGCCTTAAAGAACCCTTCCCCAAAATGCAGCAAATTCTCTCTTTCCGATTCCACAAAAAGGTCATGCATAGCCGCCGAATACGAGCCATATACTTTCATATCGAAATCATCACAAATTCCGTGCATATAATTATGCGCCGTATGATCAAAGAAATGAATAGATGTCGAGAATATTGCAGCCGTTTTCCCCTCAAGCACCGATGTAACGGCCCTCTCGTGTAAAAGCTCAATAAACCGCTTATACTTACCATGCACTAAAAATACATACAGCGGAAAGGCCCACAACACCCCATCTGCGCTCGCGATATCATCAACAACTTTGTTTAGGGCTTGCTCATCCTTTTCCAAGCGATCAACCTCTCTAGCTACATGATGCAGGATAAACTCATGCTGACAAAACATATGTTGTAAAAATGCCACATATTGCATGGTAACACTATTTTCCCCTTTAGGACTCCCGTTTAACACAACCACTTTCATATCGTTTTGCAACTCCCTTATATACGTTTTTTCGACACCCATCGCCAATAATATAACAATGTTATATTTATATTATAAGTATAACATTGTTATATTTATTGTCAATAGCTGCCTCTTAGTTACTATATCGCAATTATCTCCTTGTGGAATGCTGTAAAATTTGCTATGATAAACTAAAGTTAATAGCTTCTATATATCTTCGGGGTAGGGTGCAATTCCCAACCGGTGGTAAAAGCCCACCAGCCGCAAGGCAGACTTGGTGTAATTCCAAGGCCGACAGTACAGTCTGGATAAAAGAAGATAGAAAGTCATTATTTCTATCCCGAAGGCCTTTCGGGATTTTTGTTTTTTCCAGGAGGTGTTCAAATGCTTAAACTAAATGTGAAATATCTGGTAAAAGTAGGTATATTATCCGCCATGGCTGCCATACTCATGTTTTTCGAGTTACCGGTACCCATGATGCCCATGTTTTTAAAATTGGATATTAGCGAATTGCCAGCGGTCATAGCCGCATTCTCGTTAGGCCCCTTGGCAGGCGTGCTTGTCGAACTAATAAAAAACCTGATCCATATCACGAATACGCAAACGCTGGGAATCGGTGAATGCGCTAACTTTTTAGTTGGTGCCGCCTTCCTTGTCCCCAGCGGCTATCTGTATAAAAAACGGACGGATTACCAAGGAGCTTTATTCGCACTGGCAACAGGAATCTTTTGCATGATTATTTTTGCCTCCGTACTGAATTATTTTATTCTGCTGCCGTTGTATCAATATGCGCTCCATTTTCCCTTAGAGCGGGTGATCGCCTTGGGTTCGGCTGCCAACCCCCATATTAGTGATCTAAAAACTTTTATCACGTTCGCCATTGCCCCTTTTAACGCTATTAAAGGCGTAGTAATTTCCTTATTTGCTCTGCTCATTTATAAAAAGGTTCTCCCTTTATTGCACGAGTAATAGCTGACAATGTTCAAGCCTGCTATAAAACAGAAAATGCATGTAAAACGATTCACGTTTTACATGCATTTTCTGTTTTAAAACGCTAAACTTGTCCACACCTTACCCGCCTAGCTGGGTTTTTAATCCATGCGCTTCAAAGAGCGCTTTTATTTTTTCCTGCCGTTCCGGTGGAATAGCCTGGACGTTAAGTTTATACTCCATGCCTAATTGTTCATACTTAACCTTACCAAACTCATGTACCGCCATGATGTCTACCCGTTCTACAGATTTCAACGAACCTAACAACGTGGCAATCGCTTCCAAGGTCTCATCCGAATCCGTATACCCTGGTATTACAGGGACACGGATAAACATGGGCTTGCCAATGGAATCCAAGCGTTTCAAATTATCCAAAATTACTTTGTTTGAAACTCCCGTATTCGCAATATGTTCTTTTTCGTCAATACCCTTTACATCATACAAGAGTAAATCCGCTTCTTCAAGAACTTTGATACCTTCGGGAGTTGTTACAAAGCCACAAGTATCAACCGCAGTATGAATGTAGTGTTCCTTGCACTTTTTTATTAATTCCAACACAAAGGGTGCGTAGCAAGTTGCCTCTCCGCCACCGATGGTAACGCCACCGCCGGAAGACCGGTAAAATTGTTCGTCTTTCTTAATAACTTCGAACAATTCGTCCACCGTGTAATATTCGCCAAACCTTTCCATCGCCCCGGTATAACAGACATCCATGCACTTAAAACAATTAGTGCAACGCTGCCGGTCAATACGAAGTTTAGTGGTTCCTTCTTCCTCAGCTAAAGATATGGCCTGTTCCGGGCAAACCGGAATACAGTTGCCACAACCATTGCATTTTGCCGCCGTAACCTTCAATTCGGGCTGAAATTTTTGTCCTTCCGGATTACAGCACCAAATACATTGGAGCGGACAACCCTTTAAAAATACTGTGGTTCGTATTCCATATCCATCAACAAACGAACCATGAATAATATGAAATATCGGGGCTTTTAATTCATCCATAATTGCTACTCCTTGTCTGAGAAACGTCCCTCTCCGGGACAAATTAGTTACATTTCTATCTTATATGGATTTGGCGATTCTGTCTACTTCATTCGCTGTCTGAGCCAATACTTCCATTGTAGAGGATAGCTCGTGAGTAGCTGTTGCCTGCCGCGAACTAATTTCCGAAGTCTCTTGGATAATTTTCACAACCGCGGTGGTTTCTTTGTGAATATCCATCAATATCTTTTTAATTTCACTAACCGATTGCGCACTATTAACCGCCATTTTCCGAATCTCGTCGGCAACCACAGCAAACCCTCGCCCATGCTCACCGGCGCGTGCCGCCTCAATCGCCGCATTTAACCCAAGTAAATTGGAATTCGCCGCCACATCACTGACAAATTTCAAAATATCATCGGTTTTATTTATTTTAGCCAGCACACCTTCGCCGCCTACATTCGCTTTGCCCAAATCGCTGGCCAAGCGAGCCGCGGAATGGCCTAATTCCTCCGTAGTAGCCGCTATTTCCTCGCTGGTAGCGGCAATGGATTGAGCCGCGGCGTTCAGAGTATCAAAATCCTCTAAACTGCTCGCCATACTTATAACACCGAGTGGCGCGCCATCATCGTCGAAAACAGGATAATCTATAGCTTTCCAGCGAAATCCGAACGCTTCCTTGGGAACAATACCGGAATGTGGCTTCCTATCTTTTAAACAATTAAAAGTCATCGCATCCGGGGGCAGTTTCCCCCCCACCTCAAACTTGGGTATTTTCGGATTATTCTTATGAAACGCTGCCATATAATGCACTAAAATGTTCCCTTCGGTATCAATTATCAATAAGCTGCAATCAACCGGACAAACCGCCTTTATTATTTCTGCGCTATGAACCAGATAGTCTAATTTCGTCATCATGTTCCCCCCTGCAACAACATTTTGTTCTTTCATTGTACAGGAAACCCGCACCACCTTTTTTCGAAGCCGGTGCGGGTTGTCTGAACGTTCGTCGTATCAACCTGGAAACTTTTAACACGAAAGGGTTACAGGTTACATCCTGCGAGTATTAGCACTTTGGAAAATGCTTGGCGGGTTCTGACCCAATGCACATAAGCAACCAACAATTGCGACAACAACTATGATAGTGATCGGTAGTTGGTACATATTAGTCACATGCAAAGCCGTTGCACCCATGGAAACACCTAACGTTCCCCCGAACATTCCCAAGCCCTGCGCAAATCCGCCGAGTTTACCGGTAATGCTTTCCGGATAATTTTTAGCAATAAAAGCCATCGACACCGGAGTAAGGAACGAGTTAAAGAACCCTGCAACTACCAGACAGCCTAGCAGCGCGGAGCTACTAGCAGTTATAGCATCAAATTTAATCGCGAAAGCAAATACCGCAAAGCCAATAAAGGCAATAGCCACCACCGCTCTCGAACTGCCTTTAAACAATTTTTCTACAATAAAACCACTTAAAATCGCACCAATCATGAAGGTAATCTGAACTGCCGACATTATACTGCCGGACACCATCGGTCCCATCCCCAAGCCTATCGGAGCATCAATAGCTATATAGCTAGGCACGATATCATTAAACCCTTGGAATATCCAACCTGCCAAAAGTACGCAAGCAATTACCAACCAAGTGGCAGGCTGTTTAAGTGCCAATTTAAAGGCACTCTCGCTGCCAGCAGCCGTTTGTACTTGAGCTTCCTCTACCTTCGGAGCTTTCGGTCCGACAGCTATAATAAACGTAAGAATCAAAGCAATAATACCTACAATGCTGACGCACGCCATCGTCATGGCCCAGTCTCCAGTCATCTGCATAAACCCAGGTGCAAGCATTAAGCCTATAATGATCCCAAGCCCCATTGCTACCCCTTGAATCCCAGTCACAAACCCACGTTCACTTTTGGGGAACCATTCCGCTGCAAGTCTGACTGTTGAACCCATGATAGGACCGCCACCGATACTTTGGATAGATCTGAGCACGGCTAATCCCATAAGACTAGTGCCAAAAACCGGCATCAGCACCGAACTAATGATCATTAATAACAGGCATACAATCCACGTACGTACTACACCAAACCGATCAAGAAAGTAGCCCCCAGCAATACAGGCAAGAGCACCAAATAAGTTATAAGTTCCCATTGTAGCACCGACGGTTTCTCCCAAGCTAACCCCCAGAGCTTTAGCAATTGGCCCTATTAAGGTAGCCGGCGCTATCAAGGTAACTGCGTTTGTCGCAGTCGCCAAGCATAGTGCGATGAAAACAAACCAACGAAACTTTGGATAAACTACCTGATCTCCACTCATTGTTTTCTCCCCTTTTCCCATTTCTTCATACCATATGGAATCACTGCAAAACCCATTAGGGTTTTACAATGTCACCATTCGTTACCAATAAGAGGTAACCAGAAAGGCTAGAATTCTAAAAGAATAAGTTCGTTCTGTAAATGTAGTGTGATTGGCCTCTGTTTGGAGGGTACTGTAGAGCTTCCTATTCTACAGTACCTCCCATTTCCATTATATGCTAGGTCCCATTAAAATAGTTGTGTTTTTTGACCTATTTGAAGAAGATATCAAGTTGTGCCCGGAAGAAGTTTTCTTTAACGTTGGTGCTAATTGCCTTAGCATTGTCATAAAAAACGGTCAGCAACGTGCTTTCCCATGGAGCATAATGGAAACCATACCGAACGCCTTTATAATCTGCGTAAAGCGGAATATCATTACCCATGATTGAATTTGCTTCTAATTTATGATAAGTAACAAACACATCATAAGTTTTAGCTACAAAAGGTATAGCACCTTTATACTGCAGTTTTGCATAGTAGCCTTTGTTGTCAGCGCTAGCGGTTGACTTAACATACGCCGCTTCAAAGCCGTAGTCCTGACTTAACCGGGTATCAAAGCCGCCTTCAACATAATTAGTAGAGTCGTTCTTCATATAAGCGGCTTTAATATTAGTTTGAGGGGTAAGTGCAAGCACAACATCAGCTGCTTTATAATCAGTGCTCGCGAGTACCGTATCCGGAATGTACTGGTTGTTATATCCAGTAACAAAAGTTGTCTTAAGAGTGTTACCAAAGGAAACAAGCGCACCGCTTACTTCTTGGTAGTCACCATGCACCAAGCCATAGGCCGGAATATAGGTAAAGCGACCTAGCTTAGCAGTTGTTCCATCGAAGTTAAATTTGGCGTAGGACTGCATAAATAGGTGACTCCAGTCGTAGGTTCCTATTGTAGTGCCGTTGCTACCATCATTGCTATGTAGCATTCTATGGAACTCGCTTTGAGTTTCAACAGTCATGAAACTATTTACTTTATACGTGCTCCAGAAATTGAACACATTGGATTTATCGGTAACGCCCGAATCCGATTTATGATCATAGCGGTTACCCAAGATACCGAAATAACGGAAATCGTTCGCTTTGTTTTCCAAAGCGGTTACCCGAACACCCAAAGCTTGAAGTTCACCGGCAAATTCTTTCGCCAGTTTTTCAATTAAAGCCTTGTTTTCCGCACTGGCTTTATCTTCTTTGGTCATAGCATTCGCTACGATTTGCGCCATTTCATAACGGGTTAATGTTTTGTCTCCTTGGAAGCTGGTTCCAAAACCATCAATAATTCCGGCTTTTGCAAGCTTGTTTACTGCGCCGTACGCCCAATGATTAGCAGGTACGTCACTAAACGGAGAAGCGGCAGCCGCTGCAACGCTAGCAAAGCAGAATACAGCGATCATACACAGTGCAATTATACTTTTTTTCATTACTTTCCCCACCTTATAAATTTTTCTTCGGTATAGGAGATTCCTTCTCTGTTTTTTTGTTAATTTTCGGCACTCCTACTACCATTTGGTTACCTGCCTTAGCCTTGACCCGCAAAATGAACATTTCCAATGTTTCCTTCACCTTGGTCCCAAAACCTTGGCCGATTATCTTTCTTCTCACCTCCTTAAAATAGCCGAAACCTTCCGGCAACTTTTTTAGGGACTCTCTTTTCCAACACGTATCGTGTTAGGA
>Ga0316604_10002396_pt1 | contig 14402 bp, 14 predicted proteins | sample OWC_soil_day20_C_FD_207650 | JGI IMG/M metagenome (GOLD analysis project Ga0316604, IMG submission 207650) | Wetland soil microbial communities from Old Woman Creek delta, Ohio, United States - OWC_soil_day20_CT | ecosystem: Environmental > Terrestrial > Soil > Wetlands | place: USA: Ohio... | reverse complement strand
CTACCGCACTATCCTCATTTTTCATGATGCGACGAGCCGAGCTGCCTGTCAGTACTAACACTGTTTCACCATTCCCCGCACCAACAGTATCAACCGCAACCTGGAGACTAATTGTATTCATACCATCGAGATTTAGCGGTTGCACAATCAAGAGTTTACTCCCGATAAGTGTATCATTCTTTGTAGGCGCAACAACAGTTCCAACTACTTTACCAAGCCACATAAAAATCATCTCCTCTGGACAAATTAATTAACTTATACTCTTTGACCAAACCTTACCAATTTCCTATGTGTTTTTTTGTGCTGAAATAGTGGATTATTGCCACGCAAAAAAAAAGATGATTTGTAAGTACCGTGCTACAAATCATCTTTTCTCCATTATTTAACCGCTAAACACTATTCTACACAGCATAGCATGATTCAGTGATTGATCCGGACACAGTCCTGTCAATTCCTTTAACTTTCCCAAACGAAAGACCAAAGTATTACGATGAATAAATAAAGCCTTGGCCGTACTAGATACATTAAGATTAGTATCCAGGAGTGTATTTACAGTATTTTTCATGTCATATTTAAAGTCCAGCTTATGTATTGTTTCTTTTAATCTTTGTAAAGCTAAACAGGTGTGTAGTGCCCCTGGCTCCTTGACCAGAAAAAAAACCAGTGTATCAAAATCATAAATAGAAGCAACGATTGTATTACTACCAATATGGTTGACTTGGGAGAATAGTGCTTCTCTATAAGATTGCCGCAGCTCAGCTGGCAAACTAGTCAAACTACCTAGCCCCAGACATAAAGCCTTGTGTTCTTGTTCGTGACTAAGCAATTGGAGTACTTGTAATCCCCATTGATGAAATTCAGCAGTAGCTGTCCCTAATGGAAAGTGTTTTAAGATAACTAACTCGTCTTCCATAAAAATAAATAGGTCTGTGTGCTCTATAAGAGGAGACGATACGAGCAATTGGGTAAGAGTTTCCCTGGTTCTAGAAGCTACCAGGTCATACGCTCCGTATTGACTGACAGCCGCCTGCAAAATTGCGCCTACATGGACAACCGCGACAAGACGTGGTGCGTTCAGATTAAAGCTTAGCAATTTAGCTGTTTTTTCAAGCTGCGCTGCATTTTCCTGATAATTCCCGGTAAGCAGCAACTGAATAAATTGCGCTCGTAGCTGCAGGTTGGCCTTGAACTCTTCAATAAGATTTTCCCTCTCCAAAATCAATTCTGTTACCATTTTTACCAATTTTGCCGTATTGCGGACACTATCAGGATGTCCTGATATCCCCACTACACCAACCACTTGTTTGCCAAGCACAATCGGCCAATTGAGTCCCGGCTGCGCACCTGGAAAACGCTCCAGCTCCTCAGGAAAGATTTCGACCATCTGTCCACTTGTTATCGCCTTGATGGCCCCCTGGTGATAGGTATTAAGGCGATTCTGTTGCCCTGACCCAATAATTAACCCCGAACTATCCATAATATTTATATTTTGCTGAACCAACGGTACGATATTATCAACAATATGCTGGGCTAATGCTGCCGTAATAATCATAGTACCTCCAAGCAAAGTATTTGTTTATATTATACATAGTTACGGCTATTAATAGCAAAATTCCTTTATATTATTGTGCAATTTTACTATTTTTCAAGCTAACATGCAGCTGTTTGTTAGTGATTTCCGCTAATTGAAAAATCTCACAATTACTAGTAAACTGGAGGTAAGAATATTTACTTTTAGGGGGAAATCGTTATGCGTATTGTTGTAGCACCAGACTCTTACAAAGGCAGCCTATCAGCGGTAGCTGTTGCTGCTGCTATGGAACAGGGGATACTCTCGGTTTTTCCCCATGCCACAGTAGTCAAAGTACCTATTGCCGACGGTGGCGAAGGAACGGTCGAAGCCTTGGTAACAGCCACAAATGGTCGTATCATCCACCAGGAGGTAGTAGGACCCTTAGGCGAGCCGCACAAAGCGTATTGGGGCCTTTTAGGCGACGGCAAGACTGCTGTCATTGAAATGGCAGCTGCTTCCGGCCTTCCGCTTATACCCAAAGGGAAACGTAACCCCAGGCTAGCAACCACTTTTGGTACAGGTCAGCTTATGAAAGCCGCTCTTGATCAGGGTATCCTGAACCTTATTATTGGTATTGGCGGCAGCGCAACCAATGATGGTGGGGTTGGCATGGCGCAGGCCTTGGGAGCCAAATTCTATGATGCGTCAGGTAACGAACTGCCTTATGGCGGAGCAGCTCTAGCCAAACTGGCCAGTATCGACCTATCAGGCGTGGACACCAGATTACAAGCGGCTTCTGTTTTAGTAGCCTGTGATGTTGACAATCCTTTATGCGGCCCGCAGGGAGCTTCAGCAGTATATGGACCACAAAAAGGGGCTACTCCAGCAATAGTAGCCGAATTGGACGCTGCACTCAAACAATTTGCCGTTGTCGCCAAAACAGCAACCGGCAAGGACGTAGCTGAATTGCCTGGTGCCGGTGCTGCGGGCGGCTTAGGCGCCGGTCTATTATTCTTTACAAATGCCCAGCTTAGACCGGGAGTAGAAATCATCTTGGAAACTACCGGCTTTGCCGATATTGTTAAAGAAGCCTGTCTCGTCATTACCGGCGAGGGCAACACGGATTTTCAGACAGCATTTGGCAAGGCTCCTGTCGGCGTAGCCAAAATTGCTAAACAATTTGCGGTTCCCACAGTTTGCCTGTCAGGCGGTCTTGGCAAAGATCACGAACAAGTGCTAGACCATGGTATCGACGGAATAATGAGCATTGTTCCCCATCCCATGTCGCTTGAAGAATGCGTAAACTCCGCGGCACTGCTTGTTGAAGCCGCAACTGCCAGACTATGCCGTTTAATTGGTATCGGCATAAGCTTAAAATAAAGTAAAAATTTCTCAAATTCACATTGGCACCATTTGCTACAGAACATTTTACAATTATTGCAAACTACTTTTATTCGTAAAATGTTCTGCTTTTTTGCGCACTTCTTCATCAGACATTGGCTTATTTCCTTTTTTATTTTTGATTTCATGCTCAATTCCAAATTTATCCGGCCCCGTTTTTAGTGTAGGCATTTTTAATCACCTCCACCTATATTCTTTACCTTATTACAATTTTAAAACCCCCACCAAACCGGCAGGGGTCAAATATGACTACATCCAATCCTTTTCTATTGTAAACTACGACTTGTAACTATCTGGCTTTTCCAATGGCTTGGTTAGATATGGCGAAAATTCAATATGAAAGTTTGGAGTTTCATCAAGTCTAATGTCAGCATCGGTTATAACTAGATCAAGGACATGACCACCTTTTTGGCAGTCGTCCGAAAGAAAGTGCAAATGATAACCAGCAGCATTGGTATTACCCATATAGGCCGGTAACCAAAAGCCCACTAATTTCCCAGATATCTGAGGATACTCAAATACATTCTGTTCCTTTATCGCTTCGGAAAGCAGCGGAAATGGAGGTTCATAGGGGCCAACACTGCGCACTTTGATGGATTGAAATTTTCCTTCAATGATAATCGCATACGGCAAATCATTGCGTGTACGCAGTTGATCAAGTTCCGCTTTCAGTGAATCAAGTTTCATCTCAGTAGCTTCAATTTTTTTTGTTATGTCGGCATCAAAAAATGTAACCGCATAAAAGGGGCTTTGCACATTATCAGCTTCAACAGTTACCTTACCATTCTTCGCGGCCTTATAGACTTTTCCATCTAATATAATCATTTCCCCGTCAAGTCCAGCAAAAGTCCCCAACCCCACATTACCCTGCGACTTTATCTTTTCAACAGATGCCACACCATCATAATTTCCTGCCAACAGCGCTTCAATTGTCGAGCCTTGATAAAGCGTCTCCCTATCTATCCTCGGATTGGCAAACGCTGCTGAAATAACTAAGACACTGAAAAAGCATACCATCACTATCGTTTTTTTCATCAATAACACCCCTCTGTCATTATTTCCACCTGTTATCACTTGCACCATTAAATACTAGGATCTTATTCTTTATTAACTGGTTATCTTTACCATTAAATATCCAAATATGTATAGGAACTGCTATAATATTCCATACTTTTGCGCAAAATCCTCCCTGTTTCGTTTTCACCTCCTAAATTTTTCACTCAAAAAAGGATTCCCCTACCAATAAGCAGAATTGTTACACTACTAACTTATTTGTTATTACTGCGCTCAAGGACGACCAGGAGGTGCGCTGTGTCGCAACGCAAAAGTATGCGCTTTTCCATCCGTGTTATCTTTCTAGGCTTGTTGGCCTTCCTGATCTTTAATACGGTTAATTACTATCTTCTGTCCACATCATATTATAAACGCCTCACCGAAGAAAACCAGGCTTATTCTGAAACAGTTGCTTTGAGCATTTCTTCCTTCCTGGAAATGGCTTATCGCGTCGGCTCAGAAATATCCCAAGCGCAGGAAGTAAAAAACATGAATGTTGCGGAACAACAGCAATTTCTCCTAAATCGTTTTTCACAACATGATTTTTTTGAAAACCTCATCATCCAGCGAGCATCTGACGGCATGCAAACTGGCCGCGTACGCGGCATCCCTGCCTCTCGCCCGGACCGTTGGTGGTTTCGCCAGTTGCTCCAGGAACAGCAGCCTTTCGTCAGTCCCTCCTATTACTCTTTCAGCAGTGATGTACAAATCCCCTCTACCGTTATTGGTCTCTTCTTTCCTGTTATGCAGGAAGATACCGTAGTCGCCGTCATGGCCGCCCTGCTGCGTGTAGATGAGATTCAGCAACGGGTTGGCTGGTATTACCGTGGTGACGAACGTTACACCTATATTCTCGATGAAACCGGCAACGTCGTTGTTCATCCAGAGTCTCAGCAAATCAAGGAACATTACAATTACATAACCGGTCAAAAGGCGCTTGTAGCCCGCGATGTTACCGGAAAAGTACTCTTAAATAATGCTGACTACCAGTTGGAGTATCGGCCCATCACACTGCCCCAGGGACTTATGCAGGCTTCCGCCCAAGCTCTGAGTGGAGCTCAAGGCAATACCGAATACCAGGACCTCGAAGGAAATACCATGGTTTGCAGTTATGCCCCCATCCGCATCCCTGGTTATGCCGCTTCGTGGGCCATCCTAACAGTTCAGAACAAAACACTCGCCTTGGCGCCTCTACGCACTGCCGCGATCATTCACATTCTTCTTTCCTTCCTGATTTTCACTAGTCTTGCAGTACTGCTGCTGCAGCAAAGCCGGGCAGTTGACCAAAGAACACAGCAATTACATGATACTAATACAGCTCTTCAGGTGGAAGTAACCGAAAGACGTCGTGCCGAATTCGAATTGACTGCGGCCAACGAAGAACTGCTCGCTATGAATGAAGAGCTGATTGCAGTCACAGATGAGTTGCATCACAGCAATGAACAAATGCAAGAGGAAATACAGGTTCGTCAAACCACAGAAGGAACACTGCGGCTGCGAGAACGGCAGCATCGCGCCATGGTGCAGCTCCTTACCGATAATACGGCTGCTTTGGACATACAAATGCAGACCATGCTGGATAGCACTCTGCAATTAGTCGATGCTACTGACGGTCATATTGCATATCTGGAAGACGGCCGCATGCAGGTACGCTATGTCCGTGGGTCTCATATACCGCTTCTTAGCCAGTTCCTGCCAACTACCGGCGGTCTTTGCCCTTTAATGCTAGCAACAGGCCGTCTGCAGTATATCGAAGACTATCAATCTTTTCCCGACCGCCTCCATGACATGTGCTGGCAAAACCCCAAAACCGCCATTATGGTTCCCTTAAAGCCAAATGAAACAATTATCGGCTGTTTGTCTTTGACCTGGCAGAATTCTATCCACTCTATGGAGCCAGATGAACTAGAAATGCTGCATCAATACGCCGATCTAGCCGCTCTCGCCTTTCAATCTGCAAAACTGCAGGAAGATTTACAACTGGAGTTGGTACAACACAAAGAGCTCCATGAGGAAATCAGCCGCATTGCTTTTAAGGATGCCTTAACCGGACTGGCCAATCGAGCCAGCCTAATGAACCGCCTAGAAGAAGAAATGCAGCAAGTTGATTCCACCCTACGAAGCGGCGCCTTATTTTTCGTCGACTTAGATGACCTCAAAAGTATCAATGACAACTTTGGACACTTTGCTGGCGATACCATCATCATCGCCGCCGGAGAAAAGCTCGTCCAAACAATGGCCGGCTCCAACGCGTTCATCGCCCGGCTAGGAGGCGATGAATTCATCGTACTTTTACCGCAATACAGAGATGTGCAAGAGCTTGCACAAATTGCCGATCATTTAGTAGAAAACCTCTGCCAGGACTATCCCCTTGCCGCAACCACTGTACGCATTTCCGGCAGTATCGGCATTGCTTCCTATCCCCATGATGGTACCACGGTAGAAGAACTAATAAAAAAAGCGGACAATGCCATGTACGCCGCCAAAGAAGCCGGCCGCAACTGCTGGCGCTTCTTCGATCCGGCGATGCTGCGCGACGCCCAAGAAAAAATGTTGTTGACCAACAGCCTCCGGCGCGCATTGGAGAATAACGAGCTGTCCCTTGTCTATCAGCCGCTGCTTTCTCTCAAAGACAACCGCCTTGTTGCCTTTGAAGCACTGCTTCGCTGGCATAGCAACGAACATGGTTCTGTGCCTCCAGGACGTTTTATTCCACTTGCCGAACAAAGTCAGCTGATTATCCCTATTGGCCAGTGGATTTTGTCCCAAGCCTGCCAGTTCATCCAGACGCTCTCTAATTTAGGCTATGCCGATATACGTATCGCCGTAAATCTATCTCCTAAGCAATTGGCTGACGAGCATTTTGTCAGCATGGTCAGACGGCTTCTCGACACCACACTAATTGATCCAAGTCAACTAGAACTGGAAATTACCGAAAGTGCCCTGTTAACCTCCCTAGATGAAAGCTGCGCCAAACTGCATAAGCTCAAAGACCTGGGAGTCAGCCTGGCCTTGGATGATTTTGGCACCGGCTATTCCTCCCTGACCCATTTACGCCTCTTCCCTGTGGAAACATTAAAAATCGACAAATCCTTTATTGATAACATTCCCGGCGAAGACAACACTCTGGTTAACTCTCTAATCCACTTCGCCCAAAGCCTGCAGATGAATGTCGTTGCCGAAGGAGTGGAGTTCCAGGAGCAACTGGAGTATCTACGCGTCTGCGGCTGCGATCTGGTACAAGGGTATTTCTTCAGCCGTCCGCTGCCCAAGCAGAATGCCATAGAATTCCTTCAGGCTCACTCTACCCGCAATCCCTGCGATGATAACAAGTAGCCAAAGCGATACAGAGGAGGCCCTAAAATGTTAAAGAAAAAAACATGGACCCTTTGTCTGCTCCTACTTCTCTTTCTCTCTTTCCTTGGCGGCTGTACAAGCACCAACCAGGCAGGCGGAGCTGCCACCGGAAAAACAGTATTGCGCTTAGGAACAGATACTGCGCCAGATACACCTGAAAGCAGGGGCGCGCAAAAACTGGCTGAACTAGTAAAAGAAAAATCAAAAGACACTGTAGAAATCCAGGTTTATGAAAATGCCAAACTTGGAGCCATGCGTGACCGCAATGAAAGCATGCGCATGGGCACCGTTGACATGGGTACCTCTTCGGTTGGATTTTTAAGCGGATATGAACCGCTTATGGGCATTTTTGATTTGCCTTACCTCTATCAGGACAAAGCCCATGAAATGCGCGTCTTCGACGGACCGATCGGTCAAGAGATCGACCAAAAACTCCAGGCAGAAGGGCTTCGAGTTTTATGTTACTTTGATGCAGGTTCCCGCCAAATCACCAATAATCGCCGCCCCATCCGCACGCCCGCCGATCTTAGAGGGCTGCGTCTCCGGGTTCCCCAAAGCGAAGCCAGCATTGAAGGCTTCAAAGCCCTTGGCGCCACACCAACCCCTTTGCCTTTTGGCGAAGTATACACTGCCTTACAGCAAGGTGTAGCAGAGGGGCAAGAGAATCCTATTTCCCTGGTCTTTCACAATAAGTTTTATGAAGTACAAAAATTCCTTTCCCTCACCAATCATCAGCTATTTATCCAGGTACTCCTGATCAGCGAAAAAACCTGGCGAAAACTATCGCCAGACCAGCAGCAGCTCATCATGGAAGCGGCCCAGGAAGCCCAGACTTACGAACGCGATCTGGTCACCAGAGAAGAAGCCGAACTTCTTACACATCTAAAAGAAAAAAGCATGCAAATCAATGAAGTTGACCATCCCGAAGATTTCGCCGCCAAAGCCCTTCCGCTGCGTGAAATCTACAGCAAACACCTTGGCCAGCAAGCGCGCAACCTCTTCGAACGGATCGATTTACTGCGCCAGTAGTCTAATACAAGCTAATATAGTTATGGTTCCCAATATAATGAAGCCTAAAACGAACAGAAATTTAAATTAACTTCCAGTTCGTTTTAGGCTATTCATTTGCAGTATACATATAATATTGAGTCTTAGGCACACATTGGGTATTTGCTATTTGTCGCATCGTCTATTTTTTCAATCTCAACGATACTATTAGACAGTTCGTCCAGCATATCTTGAAATTCTTTTTCGGTCATATCAAAGTCAATTTTATTGGCGTTTTCCATGCTACGCACCTTCCTTAAAAATAAAAATATGCGAGGTGCATTTATGCAACCTCGCATTTATTAATGTCATTATATATTATTCTGATAATTTTGTCAATATTGATTACATATTATTTTTAAATACTCTCTATAGTAAAAGAGGGTAATGAAAACTACAGACGAATTAATAGAGATATTATATATCGTTAATGCAGTGAATTGAAATGATATAGAATGATAGGTGAATTTAGATGCGTAAGGCCATTATTATTGGTGCAACATCAGGTATCGGAAGTGAGTTGGCTAAAATACTTTCTAACCAAGGCTATGAAGTCGGTATCCTTGGCCGAAGAGAATCACTACTGGCAGAGGTTGCCAAAGAATTGCCAGGCAAATCTTACGTAAGACAACTTGATATCGCAGTTCCCATCGAAGCCATGGAAAAATTAAATAAGTTGATTGAAGATATGGGCAGGGTAGATGTAATCGTTATAAGTGCCGGTGTTGGCTATATCAACGCCAATTTAGATTGGGCGTTGGAGGAAAATACAATTAGTACTAATGTACTTGGCTTCACCGCTATGTGTAATGTAGCCATGAAATTCTTTTTAAAACAGGGACAAGGCCAGTTAGTTGGTTTTTCCTCGATTGCGGCTATTCGAGGGAGTGGTGGAGCACCAGCTTATGCTGCATCCAAGGCTTTTGTATCAAACTATTTAGAAGGACTGCGTCATTGGACATACAAAAATAGGTTACCAGTAACCGTGACGGAAATACAGCCGGGTTTTGTTGATACTGATATGGCTAAAGGCGATGGATTATTCTGGGTTGCTCCTGCCAATAAAGCAGCTAGACAAATATATCGTGCCATAATTGAAAAACAGTCACATGCTTATATTACCAGACGGTGGCGCTTTATAGCCTGGCTTATAAAGGGTTTACCTGAATGTATTATGAGAAAATTAAGCTAACATAGGCCGCCTTCGATAAAATAATAATTCGAATACCCATACTTTATACAACGAAGATAGGCCACTAAGGAGGATTTAAGTTAATGCATCATTTATCTTTTTACGAGTATATTTATTACGGCCTTGTAATCACCATCTTGATTCTTTACCTATCGCTCTATGTAAAAAAACGCCATGAAATTATAGCTGAGCGACGTAATTCATCCCGCTGGGGAATAGTTATTTCCTTTGCTATTATTGGAATTATTAGCGTAGCGGCTAATCTAGTTACTTGGCTGCCTGCATTAATAACGACCATCATTTCTTGTGCTATTGCTTACTATGTGGTGTTTGTTAAGTATAAAGATTAACGTCTGGATAAGTTAAACTTAGAAGGAAAAATGTGTATGCATAGAAACACATTTTTGTTAAAATAATAGTACAAATATATATTGAGGGGGAATTCAAATGAGGTCTTCTTTTCTTAACACCATTGAAAAATCCCTAGATACAATGTCCTTTCTATATCGTGCTACTCCAGTTATTATCGGAATTTGCTTTGCCATAGCGGCTCTAGTTTGTTATATATTAATATCTTTCATACTGGGGATTTGAATCTAACCTGGTATATAGTACGATGAACCTGCTTATTAGGCGGGTTCATTTTTTTATGCTTCAAATTTAGTTACTTAAACTCACCACCGATGAAATTAAACAATATAAAGACTAAAAAAGCCACTACTAGATTAGCCCCCCAGCCCCATAACGGCTTCAAATAGTGTAAATATATGTTTATAAATATAGCAAAATCAATAGTTAACGAGGCAAAGTATGACCATCCATTATTATAAGAAATACCCTTTACTATGTAGTGATCAATAAATTCTAGACTTCCAAAAATGCAAACCCATAATACTATATAGCCGCATTGATTAAGCTTATTACTGGTCGGAAATCTTGAAAGATAGAGAAAAGTAGCTGCTGGTAACATGACAAAACTATTGAACAACTCGACTGTTGTTGAAGTCTTTACAAAAATATCAGGATTGTAGTACCAGAGACTATGATGATAGGATAAATAACTTGCAAATTGATTTGCAACGATTACAAACAAGACTGTCGGGTAATATCTTTGCCAATTTTTCCACTCCCCCAGTTTTAAGGCAGCTATCAAAAATGCAAAGAGTAGACAGACTCTAAAAATTAAAATTAGGTACACTCAGTTTATCCTTCTTTCTTCCTAAATAATCTATTTGTTACCAAATGAACCAAGGATATTACACTAGACCTTTAGTAAGTTACATTTAGTATGCCTCCATATAAACATATGCAAACAAACCACCCCGAAGAACATTTGCAGGATATGAAAGATGTTATACCAATGCAGAGCGCTGCCGCATCTTACTTGTTTCAAAGATATTCATTAGGTGCGGCCGGCATTGACGCCGAACTCCTGTCCAATGTATTGTGCGAGTGTTATAATATTATCTAAAGATAGGAGTGATATAATGCCAATATTGAACGGGGTAATTATTCCAGAAATCATCTACAATCCCGGTTAAAGGAGAAGCTATTTATAAATGGAAAATTCCATGATAAAAAAATCTTGCTACGCGAATTCTGGTGTATTAGCAGCGCTTACATCTGCTTTCTTATTCGGCGCAGGGACACCTTTGGCGAAGCTATTGCTAAGTACCGTTAGCCCATGGTTACTGGCGGGGCTGCTATACCTTGGCTCCGGTATTGGCCTAACCCTGTATCGTCGTTTGAACAAAGCCCCTGCCGTAAAACTGCCACGCAATGAGGCGTTGTGGTTTGCTGGTGCGATTATAGCGGGTGGCATTGTCGCCCCAGTCTTGTTGATGTTTGGCCTAACCAAGACACCTGCATCTGGAGCATCTCTATTGTTAAATGCTGAGGGCGTATTTACTGCATTGTTGGCATGGTTCGCCTTCAAGGAAAATTTCGATCGACGCATTGCTTTTGGCATGATCGCCATCGTAGCCGGTGCAGTAGTCTTGAGTTGGCAAGGAGGTGCTAGCTTTGCTGGTTTGTGGCCATCTCTGGCACTGCTGGGGGCGTGTTTGGCATGGGGCATTGACAATAATTTCACACGGAAAGTGTCGCTGTCGGATACCACGTGGATTGCCTCAATTAAAGGTCTGATTGCAGGTTCTGTCAATCTAGCCCTGGCCTTTATGCTCGGCGCATCTTTGCCGCCATTACCTAATCTGCTTGGAGCGATGATGGTGGGCTTTCTGTCTTATGGCGTGAGTTTAGCCTTGTTCGTAGTTGGCCTTCGATGCCTTGGCACCGCTCGCACAGGAGCTTACTTCTCTGTTGGCCCGTTCATTGGGGCTGTAATTGCTCTGGCATTTGGAGAACCATTGACGCTGCCGCTGGTGCTAGCAGGGGCGCTGATGGCACTAGGCATCTGGCTTCACTTAACAGAGCACCACGCACACGAGCACACGCACGCAGAGATAGAACATGAACACAAACACATGCATGACGAACATCATCAGCACGAACATGATACTCCAGCTACTGGAATAAGTCACAGTCATAAGCACCAACACTCGGAATTAGAGCATGAACATAACCACTTCCCCGATGCCCATCATCAGCATGAACATTGATATAACTCAGCAGCCATCTTTAAATAAGGAGGAATCCCCCATGACCTATAAGGACATACTCCCTAACCTCTCACCCTGCGGCCTCGACTGTGGGCGGTGCGCCGATCACAGCGCTGGTGAAATAAAACACCACGCCACTAAGCTTCGGGAACTTCTCGGAAACTACGGTCGCCTGGCCAAAATTAAGTCTGCTGTACAGCCAGCATTTAATCATTATCAGGACTTCGAGCATTTGCTCGATTACTTTTCTTCCGCTCACTGTGGCGGCTGCCGAAGTGAAGATTGCCACTGTCCCATAGATTGCACCGTCAAAACCTGCCACAAGGAGCAGGGAGTGGACTTCTGCTTTCAATGCAGCCAGTTTCCTTGTGATAAACGCCTTTTCTCTGAAAACCTTCGCGACCGCTGGTTAAAAACCAATAACCGAATGAAGGAAATTGGCCCGAAGGAGTATTATATTGAGCAAAGTAAGTTACCAAGGTATTAAAATCAAATTAGTGATCACCTCAATATCATTTTACAATTTAATCTTAACGCATCAACAGAACCGCCCTTGTGATGCTCATGAAAAAATAGCATTTTTAGAATAATAGTTTCTTGTATTGGAGAATACTGCATGAAAAAAACTCTGTTTACACTCCTAATTGCGGTTGTTACGTTTGCAATCATACCCACAACCTCATTTGCCTGAAACTCTAGTTGTGACCCTTTGTATAAGGGTTATAATGAATCGTCACCTGAAGGTTATGTAGCTAAAGAATTTGATAAAATCGCGCCTGAACCTGGATTTGACTGGAGTGGATTACCAGGTTCTTGGTTAGATCAGGCTTCTCAAGGTAAATGGGTTGTAAAAACAGCGGCAACAGACGCAAAAGTTGGATCGATAATTATATGGATAGACGAATTAAATAAAGCTAGAGTTGGTATCGTTCGCGACATTAGTGATAAAGGTATTCGATTTGACACACTCAATCAATCAAATAAATCGCTGCAAAAAATAGCTACTCCCGAATCATTGATAAATGATTATAAATTAGTTGGCTATATTTGGCCTGAACGCATCACATCTAGAATGAAGCTGATTTTACATTGATTTTTCTGGATCTTGCTAACTGAATAAGTTAATGGCAACTGAGCCATTGAGTTAATGTTTGAGAGCTACCCTGCTATATCCCGGTTATTCCTTTGCAACAGCCCCTTTTGTCCTGCCCCGCCCAACAGCATACTTATTTACTATAAGCACCCTGTTGCTTGGTTGAGATCACGCAAAAGATCTTGGTAGTATTCGAGTCCGGCGTGGAAGCGTTTAAAACTTCTCCTATTTTACTGAATCCTTTTCTGCTTGTCCTAAGATGCTGTGCCAATAGCCATAACCAAAATAAATAACTAAACCGATGGCTATCCATATTGAATACCGAATCCAGGTTTGAATAGGCAGGCTATACATGAGATAGGCACAACATAAAATAGCAGCCGGTGCTACGAAATTGACGGCTGGACAGCGGAAGGGGCGATGGGCATTTGGCGCGGTTTTACGCAGAATGAGTACACCAATTGCTGTTGTTAAAAAGGCAAAAAGCGTACCGACATTAACTAGTTCAGCAAGAATATCGACAGGGGTAAGGCCGGCGATAACAGCAACAATAATGCCGGATACGATGGTTACAATATGAGGGGTTCCATATTTAGGATGTACTTTACAGATGCTGGCGGGAATCAAACCATCACGTGACATGGCAAAAAAAACACGGGTCTGACCGTACATAACAGCCATTAGTACAGTAGTAAGACCGGCAATGGCTCCGGTGCCAACAAGGGCCGCCCCCATGTTATACCCTATCTGGCGCAAAGCAAATGCTACAGGCTCAGCATTGTTCAGATCTTGATATGGGATTACCCCTGTAAGCACTGCTGCAACCAACACATACAAAATGGCGCATACGATAAGAGAACCAATAATGCCGATAGGCAAATCACGATTGGGATGTTTGCATTCTTCGGCAGCTGTTGCTACACAGTCAAAACCGATATAAGCCAGAAAAATGGTTGCCGCGCCGGTCATTACTCCGGAAAAACCAAAGGGCAAAAAAGGAAACCAATTGGCTGGATTGACTTTCGGACCTGCCAGAAATAAAAAGATAAACACAGCCGTTAGTTTTACCCCTACGAGGATTTTGTTGACAGTGGCGCTTTCTTTTGTGCCTCGTACTAAGAGTATACT
>Ga0316604_10002395_pt1 | contig 14404 bp, 14 predicted proteins | sample OWC_soil_day20_C_FD_207650 | JGI IMG/M metagenome (GOLD analysis project Ga0316604, IMG submission 207650) | Wetland soil microbial communities from Old Woman Creek delta, Ohio, United States - OWC_soil_day20_CT | ecosystem: Environmental > Terrestrial > Soil > Wetlands | place: USA: Ohio... | reverse complement strand
ACCGCCGGCCCGCCTGATCGCCGCCCTCAGCGCTTCCATCGAGTGCTTCGACGAAGCGAGCGGCCTTGAGCATGTGCTGTTCACCGAACGGGCCCGCCATTTTGCCGAGCGTCTGGAAGGCTGCCTCAGCGCCGGCGGGCAAACCGTCGAGCGCTCACCGGTGCTTGATCGCCTATTCGCCAGCGAGGCGCGTGAGCGGCTGGAACGCCTGCACGACGCCCTGGCCGCGCTGCCGCTCGATGCCTACGCCCTGCAGCTTGAAGCGGGAGAACTGGCCCAACAGGCCGAGCACCTTGAGCTCTACGGCATCCTTCACCTGTGCCGCCAGTTAGCCCAGGCCATCCCCCGCCAGGGCAGCAGCGATCAACTGGATAGCGCTACGCTGCGCCAAGGCCTGCTCGCCATACTGCACCAGCTGGAAACGGCGATTGCTGCGGTCGACGCCTAAATTGGGCGAAAAATGCCCAGCACCAGCTTGCGGCCGTCGCTGACATCGGCCACTTCGGTCGCGATCTCGACCGCCTTGACGCTGCCGTCAGCCCGCTGAATATCGGTAATCACCCGTGACTGCGACTGCCCGGTAACCAGTTGCCGGAAGCGCAGCGCGCACTCATCGGCCACGGCCACAGGATGCAAGGCGCGCTGATGCTTGCCGATCAGCAAGCGGCGCGGATAGGCAAACAGGCTCTCGGCCTGCCGGTTGGCGTCAAGGACAATGCCGCTCTCGCCGTCGACCAGCAGCATGGCGTCGCGCGAGGCGTCGAACACCGCCTGCAGCCGCTCGTTTGCCGTCCGGGCCTGGTGACGCGCCTGCTCCGCTTCGTACTCGACCAGGGCCAGGGTCACCAGATTGGCGACGGCTTGGGCAAAAAGGCGATGCACCGCGGCCCACGGCTGACGCGGGCCGACCTGCTCGAGGCAGAGCACCCCCTGCAACTCGCCGCGGATGTGGATCGGCGTCGCCAGCATGGCCGACACCCGATGGCGCTGCAGATAATCGGCGTTGAGTTCCAGCGTCATCGGATGCTGGGCAGGATCGTCGGCCGCGATGCAGCCTTCGTCGTGCAGCGCCTGAAAATAGGCCGGATACTGGCTGGCCAGCAGTGCCCCGCCGCTGCTGTGGCGCGCCGAGGAACGCTCGTACAGTTCCAGGCAGCGTAATTCCTGCTGGCCATTGTTGAGCGCCCAGATACTGACCCGCTCGACACCGGACATCCGCGCCGCCGATTCAGTCAGAATGCTCAAGGTCATATCGAGCGACGCCTCCTTGAAGAAGACGCCGCGCGACAACGAGGCCACGCCTTCCTGCAAGTCGTAGGGCGACAGCAATGTCGAGGCGAGACCGGGATTGAGCAAGTTTTCCATGAAATTCGGCAGCCTGTGACCAATACCAATGGCCCATTTATATGGCTGCCGATTTTAAGCAGAGGGGAAAACCAGTAGTGTGAAATACCTCACGCTATTACAAAAGTAATATATTTACCAATCAATCCGGCCCCGGCGTCGTCTTGAAGATAAATGCCGCCCGCTCGACATCACTGATCCAGACCAGGCCGTCACCATAATGACCGGTCTGCGCCACCTCCGTGATGCGCTGGAAGATGGCTTCCGCCATCTCGTCCGGCGCAATGATTTCGACGCGGACCTTGGGCGTGTAGTCGGTCAGTTCGTCCTTGATCTTGACGCGAACCGGCGTATGGCGCGTCGGGGCACTGCACCCCTCCACCTTGCTCACGGTCATCCCGGGGAATCCGGGCAGGGCAACCAATGCGTCGCGCAGGACCGACAATTTATTGGGCCGGATAATGGCCTTGATCTCTTTCATGCTTCTACCTCCTCCTCGTCAAACCAGCGGTAGATGGTGGGCAAGACCACCAGCGTCAGCAGGGTCGACGTAATCAGACCACCAATAACCACGATCGCCAGCGGGCGCTGCACCTCGGAACCCGGCCCCGTCGAGAACAGGAAGGGAATCAGACCGAGCATGGCCACCGTCGCCGTCATCATCACCGGCCGGAAACGCAGCGTGGCGCCTTCGACCACGGCATCGCGTACGCTCCGCCCTGCTTCGCGCAGACCGCGGATATAGGAGACGAGCACCACCCCGTTCAGCACGGCAATGCCCCATAAGGCAATGAAGCCGACCGAGGCTGGCACCGACAAATACTCACCGGCGACGAACAGGCCGATGATGCCGCCGATCGAGGCAAAGGGCAGCACGGTGATGATCAGCGTCGCGAAACGCAGCGAATTGAAGAGCAGGAAGAGCAGGAAGAAAATGGCGGCGATGGTGATCGGGATAATCACCATCAGGTGACCGAGCGCCCGCTCCATGTTCTGGAACTGGCCACCCCACTCCAGGTAATAGCCTTCCGGCAGCTTGATCTGCGCATCGACCTTCTGCTGCAGTTCTGCAACGAAACTGCCGAGGTCGCGATCCTTGACGTTGACGCCGACCACGATGCGGCGCTTGCCCAATTCACGGGAAATCTGCGCCGGACCATCCATGACCTGTATTTTGGCGACGTCGGTCAAGCGCACCTGCGCGCCGTTTGGCGAAGTGATCAGCACATTCGAAATGGCTTCGACATTGTTGCGGAAGCTTTCCGGCAAACGCACCACACCGGGGAAACGCCGCTCGCCTTCGAAGATCTCGGTCGCCACCTTGCCGCCGATCGCCGTCTCCAGCACGTCATTGACATCGGAGACATTGAGGCCGAGGCGGGCAATCGCCTGCCGGTCGATTTCGACCGACAGGTACTGTTGACCACTGATCCGCTCGATCCGCAGATCCTGGGCGCCCTGCAGCGCCTGCGCCACCTTGCCGATCTGGCCGGCAACGCGCTTCAACTGGTCGAGATCGTCGCCAAAGACCTTGACCGCGATGTCGGAACGGACACCGGTCACCATCTCGTCGACGCGGTCGGAAATCGGCTGCGCCATGACGATCTGCACGCCGGGCAGTGCCTTCAGCTTCTCCCGCATGGCGTCTTGGATATCGTCCTGATTCCAGCCGGAAGGCCATTCGGCGCGCGGCTTCAGGCTGACAATCGGCGTCGATTCGTTCGGCCCCTGCGGGTCGGCCGGCGACTCGCCACGACCGACGCCGGACACCGCCGACTTGACTCCGGGCACCTGCATGACCAGACGCATGGCCTCCATTTCCATCTTGATCGACTCTTCAAGCGAAATGTTCGGCACCCGGTTGATGCCGGGCACCACCGAACCTTCCTTCATTTCCGGAATGAAGGCGGTACCGAGCAAAGGCAGTACCGCAATGGTCAGCGCAAAGGCGCCGACCGCGGCCGCGACCGTCTTTTTCTCGTTGCCGAGCGCCCAGTGCAGCATTTTCAGGTAACGCTGCTTCATCGCCGCGATCAGCTTGGTATCGTGATCGCCATCATGGGCCGGCGGCTTGAGCAGGTAGGTTGACATCACCGGCGTCAGCGTCAGCGACAGGATCAGCGAAATGCCCAGTGCAATCGCAATGGTGTAGGCGAGTGGGGCGAACATCTTGCCTTCCATGCCCTGCAAGGTCATCAGCGGCAGGAAAACGAGAATGATGATGCCGACCCCGAAAATGACCGGCGTCGCCACCTCGACCACCGCGCGCAGGATCACCCGCAATTGGCTTTCGCCACTTTTCGCCTGCCGGCCAAGCTGCAGGAAGGCATTCTCGACCACCACCACCGAGCCATCGACCATCAGGCCAATGGCGATCGCCAGCCCGCCCAGCGACATCAGGTTGGCCGAAATGCCCAGCTTGTTCATCGCGGTGAAGGTCAGCAGCGGCGTCAGGACCAACGTCGCGACAACGATCAGCGATGAACGGACATCGCCAAGGAAGAGGAAGAGGACGACGACAACCAGCACGACGCCTTCGAGCAGCACCTTGGTCACGGTCCACAGCGCCGCATCGACCAGCTCGGAGCGGTCGTAATAAGCGGCGATTTTCAGGCCATCGGGCAACATTCCTTTGGCGTTGATCTCGTCGACCCGCGCCTTGATCTTGCTGACCACCGCCTTGGCATTGCCGCCGGCGATCATCATCACCACGCCGCCGACCGCCTCGGTCGTCCCGTTCTTGATCACCGCGCCCTGGCGCACCTCGTGGCCGATCTGCACTTCGGCGACATCACGGACATAGACCGGCACGCCGTCCTTTTCCTTGAGCACGATGGCACGCAGATCTTCGAGGTCACGCACCAGGCCGATGCCGCGAATCAGATATTGCTCGGCGTATTGCGGCAGCACACCGCCGCCGGCATTGGCGTTATTGCGGCCAACCGCCAGATAGACGTCGGTCACGCTCAGACCAAAATGGCGCAGTTTGTCGGGATTGACCAACACCTGGTACTGCTTGGCAAAACCGCCCTGCGAATTGATTTCGGCGACCCCGGGAATCGAACGCAGCAGCGGTCGCACCACCCAGTCCTGGGCCACCCGGCGCTGCATCAGCTCTTCCTGCGACAAGGCACGATCACCGTCATCCGGCCGTTCCAGGGTGTATTGATAGACCTCGCCCAAACCGGTCGACACCGGCCCGAGGACCGGCGTAATGCCCTGCGGCAAACGCGAGCCAACTTCGAGCAGGCGCTCCATGACCAGCTGGCGGGCGAAATAGACGTCGGTCTTGTCGTTGAAAACCAGCGTTATCAGCGACAGGCCCGGCTTGTTCAGCGAGCGCATTTCCTCCAGCCCGGGCAGGCCGGTCATCGCCACTTCCAGCGGCACGGTGGCGAAGCGCTCGACTTCCTCCGGTGAACGTCCCGGCGCCTCGGTCGCGATCTGCACCTGGATATTGGTGACATCGGGGAATGCGTCGACCGACAGCTTCTGCGCCGCATTCAGGCCAAAGAAGAAGAGGATGGCGGCAATGACCGCGACGATCAGGCGCTGCTTGAGCGCCGCACGAACCAGTGACTCGATCACGTGCCCTCCATTTCCTTGCGATTGCGTTCGTTGTTGAGGTGGAAAGCACCATCGACCACCAGCTTTTCATCCCCCTTCAAGCCGGACTGGACGACACGCTGCCCACCCTGCTCCGGGCCGAGCTTGACCTTGGCCAGGCGGAAGACGCCCTCGCCCTCGGCAACAAAAACGTGATCCTCGTCGCTCTCGCGGACGACCGCGCTGGCCGGCACGACCAGACGCTCGACCGGCTTCGCCTCGATCAGCATCGAGGCCAGCATGGCCGGCTTCAAACGGCCTTCATGATTTTCCAGTTCGGTCCGGACGAGCACCGTGCGCGTTTCCGGATTGATCGTCTGGCCAACATAGATCAGCTTGCCGATCAGTTTTTCATTGCCCAGCGCCGGCACTTCGATGGTCACCGACTGCCCCTCCTTGACCTGGCTGACCTGCTGCTCGGGCACCTGGGCCACCGCCCACAAACGGGAAAGATCGGCCACCACGAACAAGGCATCGGCCGGCTGCACGACCTGACCCTGCGCCAGTTTGCGTTCGACCACCACACCGCCCAGCGTCGCCACCACCGGCGTCACCGAATTGATCGCGCCTTGCTTGCCAAGGCGGTCAATCGCTGCCGCACTGACGCCTAGCAACTGTAGCTGATCGGCCGCGGCGCGGGTTTCGGCAACGGAAATCTGATATTCGCTCTCGCGGCGCTGCAATTCGGCGGCGGCAATCACATCCGACTCGAACAGCGCTTTGGCGCGTTCGGCATTGCGCCGGTTCAGTTCAAGCTGGGCGCGCGCCTTCAGGTAGGCGAGTTGCTGAGTAGACAATTCGCTACTGTTCAGCCGCGCCAGCACGTCACCTTTTTTCACGGTCTGGCCGAGCCAGGCATCGATATCGGTGACCCGACCGGTAATCGTCGCTCCGATCCGGGCCAGCCGATGCTCGTCGAAATCGATCCGGCCGGCCACCCGCAGCGTCTCGGCCACCGGCTCGCTACGGACCTGGGCCAATTTCAGTTGGGCCAGCAGTTCCGGGGCCGGGGCGACCAGGGCCGGATCAGTGGACGGCTTGGCGACCGTTGCATCGTCGTCCTTGTTGCAGCCGGCCAACAGTGCTGCGGTCAACAGTAAAAATAGTGCCTTTTTCATTCTTTGCGTCCTCCGGGCACGGCCCGTAGTCTTTCGATTTCCACCCAGGCTGTCGCCAATTCATAGCGTGCAGCAATCAACTCGGCCCGCGCCGCGCGGTAAACCCGTTGTGCGTCGAGCACCTCAATAAATCCCCGCTCACCAAAACGATAGGCAGCTTCAGCCACCTTCAGCGCCGCTTCGGCCTGGCGGACAATGCCGGACTCAAGAGCAGTCACCTGATTCTGGGCGATTTCGTATTGCTGATAGGCCACTTCCAGTGCCTGGGCCAGCGAGAACTGCTGCGACTCCAGCTCGTTGCGGGCCCGCGACAGTTGGGCCGAGGCCTCGCCAATCGGGCCACTGCGCCGGTCCCACAGCGGAATCGACATGACGACGCCGACTTTCGAGGTACGCAGGTCGGGGTCTTCATCGACGCTGGCCTTGAGGGCCAGATTGGGCCAGCGCTGAACGCGCTCCAGGTCGAGCTGCCGTTCGGCGCGCACCATTTCGGCGCGGGCGCGCGCCAAATCCGGACTGGATTCGGCCAGTTCCTTGCGCACGACATCGAGCGGCGTCAGCGCCGGCACATCGCGCAAGCGGCTGGTCAGCGTGAATTCGGCCGGCAAGGCGCCACCGACGATCTGGCGCAACAGCGAACGCGCCTGTTCGAGCCGGAAACCCGCCGCCTGCGCATTTTTCTGGGCATTCAGGGTTTCCGTATCAGACTTGATCAACTCGAAACGCGGCGCTTCACCGGTTTCGACACGCAAGCCAATTCGGGACCGGACGCCCTCCATCAGGGCGACGTCCTCGCGGGCGTTGCGCAACTCGGCCTCGCGCCGCAAGACTTCGAAATAGCGGACCCGCAAGCGCGCCAACAGGTCGGCCTCGAAGGCCCGGTTACCGGCCGTCGCCGCCTCCAGCCCGGCCTCGGCGACGCCGATGCGGGCCGCACGGCGCCATGGCATATCGAGCGGCTGGGTCAGGCTGGCGCTGCGGGCATCGCCCGGATTCCCGCCCGGGCTGCGAGCCCGCGTCGTACCCGCCAGATATTCCAGCTCGGGGTTGGGAAAAGCCCCGGCGCTGTTCACCCCATAACGGGCGGCCTCGACTTGGTCGCGCGCCGCCTGGACGGCCTTGCTCGAACCGAGCGCCAGGCTTTCCAGCGCCGGCAGATCATAGGGTACCTGGGCAAAAGCCAGGCTGCTGACCCAGCCCAGACTCAGGGCAAGAATTTTTGTGCGTTGCATCATGGGGCGAAATTTAGCAAAGCTGACGCCGTCTGTCAGCTTATTGTCAGGTTTCTGTCAGCGAGCTGACAGGGCTGCGATACGTTCCTCGAGCGGCGGATGCGTCGAGAACAGCGCCATCCAGCCCTGACCACCGGCAATGCCGGAAGCTGCCATGTTCTGCGGCAAGGGTTCGGTATGCAGGTTGCCCAGACGACGCAAGGCATTCTGCATCGGCGTCACGCTGCCCATCAACTGGGCGGCGCCGGCATCGGCCCGGAACTCGCGCTGGCGGGAGAAGTAGGCAACGATCATGCTGGCCAGCACGCCGAACACCACTTCGCAGATCATGCTGGTCACCATGTAGCCGATGCCGGGGCCGCTGCTTTCTTCGTCATTGCGGCGCAGGAAGGAATCGACCAGATAGCCGACGACGCGCGACAGGAAGACGACGAAGGTATTGACCACGCCCTGGATCAGCGTCAGCGTCACCATGTCACCGTTGGCGATGTGGGCGACTTCATGCGCCAGCACGGCTTCCGCTTCTTCGCGGGTCATGCTTTGCAGCAGGCCGGTCGACACGGCGACCAGCGAACTGTTCTTGCTGGCACCGGTGGCAAAGGCATTCGGTTCGCCATCGTAGATCGCCACTTCCGGCATCGGCAGATTAGCCCGCTTGGCCAGACGGGCCACGGTATCGACCAGCCAGACCTCGGTCGAGGAACTCGGCGACTCGATGACGCGGGCCCCGGTGCTCCACTTGGCCATCATTTTGGACATCAGCAGCGAAATGAAGGCACCGCCGAAGCCGATCACGGAGGCGAAGGCGAGCAGCATGCCAAGATTGAGACCGTTGGCGGTCAAAAAGCGGTTGACACCAAGCAGGCTGGTGACCACGCTGAGGACCAGCATCACGGCCAGGTTGGTAGCGAGGAAAAGCAGGACGCGCTTCATGTTGAACTCCGATGAAAGGAAAGACGACGCTATTCTATTGCGTTGCACAAAATATAAAAACCGGAGCAGAATTGACAGACACTTCGGTTTTTTCTGCAGAACATACCCCCATGCTCAACTACAAACATCTCCATTACTTCTGGGTCGTCGCCCAGGAAGGCAGTATCACACGCGCCGCCGAACGGCTGGGTGTTGCCGTCCAGACGATCAGCGGCCAGTTGTCGCTGCTCGAGCGACAAATCGGCAAGGCGCTGTTCAACAGCCAGGGGCGCGGCCTGGTGCTCAGCGAAGCCGGCCGCCTGGCGCTCGGTTACGCCGACCAGATCTTCCAGCTCGGCGACGCGCTGGTCGAGGCGGTGCAACAGAGCGACAACGAAAACACGCTGCGCCTGCGGGCCGGCATTTCCGACGGCATCCCCAAACTACTCGCCTACCGCCTGCTCTCCAAGGTCACCGCGATGCCGGCCGACGTTCGGCTGATCTGCGACGAGGGCGAGTTCGAAACCCTGCTCGCCGACCTCGCGCTGCACCGCCTCGATGTCGTGCTGACCGACCGCCCGGCGCCGGTTGGCGGCAACCTGAAGCTGTTCAGCACCCGCCTCGGCGATTTCGCCACCGCCCTGTATGGCACTCCCGAACTGCTCGAACGCCATGGCGCCGACTTCCCGAACAGCCTCGAAGGCGCCCCGCTGCTGCTGCCGACCCGCCATAACGCGCTGCGCGGCCGTATCGACCGCTGGCTGGAAAGCGCCCAGATCCGCCCGAAGATCGTCGGCGAATTCGAGGACAGCGCCCTGCTCACCACCTTCGGCCGCGGCGGTCTCGGCCTCTTCCCGGCGCCGCTCGCGCTGGCCGACCAGGTCGCCATCCAGCTCAACGCCCAACCGCTGGGTACCATGACCGGCGTCAGCGAACAAATCTACGCCATCTCCAACGAGCGGCGCATCCGCCATCCGGCCATCGAAGTGCTCTGCGCCGCCTCTCCCGAACTGGCTGGATCGGCAGGGGTATAATTTCCGCCCCCCAACATAAAACAAAGCAAAATTCCCATGCCCCTGCTCCGCCGCATACTCCTGCTTGTCCTGCCCCTGGTTATTGCGGGTCAGGCGCTTGCCCAGCAACAACCGGTGCCGCCGACGCTGGCCGCCAAGTCGTGGCTGCTGCTCGAAATGGGCTCCGGCCAGCTGTTGACCGCAGAAAAGCCGGACGAGCGCCTCGAACCGGCCTCGCTGACCAAGCTGATGACCGCCTACCTGACCTTCAACGCGATCCGTCAGAAAACGATCGCCCTCAACCAGCCACTGCCGGTGTCGCAGAAGGCCTGGAAAACCGGCGGCTCGAAGATGTTCATCAAGGTCGATACCCAGGTGCCGATCGAAGACCTGATCAAGGGCATGATCGTCCAGTCCGGCAATGACGCCTGCGTCACGCTGGCCGAAGGCATCGCCGGCAGCGAGGAGAATTTCGCGCAGATGATGAACCGCGAGGCGCAGCGCCTGGGCATGAAGAGCAGCCACTTCATGAACTCGACCGGCCTGCCCGATCCGCAGCACTACACCACGGCCCGCGACCTGTCGATTCTGGCCAGCGCGCTGATCCGCGACTTCCCCGAGGATTACAAGAAGTACTACTCGATGAAGGAATTCCGCTACAACAACATCACCCAGCCCAACCGCAACCGCCTGCTCTTCATCGACCCGACGGTGGACGGCGTCAAGACCGGCCATACCGAAGCCGCCGGCTACTGCCTGATTTCCTCGGCCCTGCGCGACAAGCGCCGCCTGCTTTCGGTCGTTCTCGGCACCACTTCCGACAGCGCCCGCGCCAGCGAATCGCAGAAGTTGCTCAACTGGGGCTTCATCTCCTACGACGCCGTGACGCTCTATGCCAAGGACCAGCCGGTGTCCACGCTGCGCGTCTGGAAGGGCAAGGAAAGCACGGTCAAGGCAGGCTTCGTCGCCGACCTCAGCATCGCCGTGCCGAAGGGCTATGCCGACAAGGTCAAGGCCGATTTCGTCGCCGATCCGAAGCTGATCGCACCGATCGAGGCCGGCCAGAAGATCGGCCTGCTGAAGGTGACGGTCGAGGGCAAGCCGTACAACGAATATCCGGTGGTCGCTCTTGAAAATGTGGCGCTCGGCAACATCTTCACCCGTATCATCGACACCATCCGACTCTGGTTCAACTAAAGCCAATGACGCCCTACGTCGCCGACCCCGTCTATCTGAATGGCCGCTTTCTGCCGCTGGCGGAAGCGGGCATTTCGCCGCTCGACCGCGGCTTTCTGTACGGCGACGGCGTCTATGAACTGATTCCGGTCTATTCCCGACGCCCCTTCCGCCTCACCGAGCACCTGACGCGGCTGCAGGCGACGCTGGCCGGCATCCAGCTGGCCAATCCGCTCGATCTTGCCGGCTGGACAGCCGTGGTCGAGCGACTGGTCGCCGAAGCGCCGTGGGACGACCAATCGATCTATCTGCAGGTCACGCGCGGCGCCGACGACAAGCGCGACCATGCCTTCCCGCCGCCGACGGTGCCGCCGACCGTTTTCGCCTTTGCCTCGCCGCTGGTCACCACACCAGCCGAGGTCCGTGCCACCGGCGTCGCGGCCATCACCGTCGTCGACCAGCGTTGGGCCCGCTGCGACCTCAAGGTCATCTCCTTGCTGGCCAACATCCTGGCCCGCCAGCGGGCGGTCGAGGCAAACTGCGCCGAAGCGCTGCTGATCCGCGACGGCTACCTGAAGGAAGGGGCGGCCTCGAACATCTTCGTCGTCAAGGACGGCGTGTTGCTCGCTCCGCCGAAGACGCAACTGATGCTGCCCGGCATCACCTACGACGTGGTCATCGAACTGGCCAAGTCCGGCGGTCAACGCCTGGAAATCCGCGAAATCACTGAAAATGAACTTCGCGGCGCCGACGAGGTCTGGATGACCTCATCGACCAAGGAAATTCTCGCCATCACGACCCTCGATGGCCAGCCGGTGGGAAACGGACCAAACGCGGGCCAACCGGGCCCGCTCGGCGAACGGATGTGGCAGTGGTATCAGGATTTCAAGAACACGGTAATGCGCAAAGGCTGACATGGCTTCATACAAGGACACCCTCCTCGAATTTCCCTGCGACTTTCCCCTGAAGATCATGGGCAAGGCGCACGACGAGCTCGCCCAGGTGGTGTTGACCATCGTCACCCGGCACGCCCCCGATTTTGACGGCGCCTCGATGGAAATGCGGGCCAGCTCCGGCGGCAACTACCTGAGCCTGACCTGCACCGTGGTCGCCACCTCGAAGCCGCAGCTCGACGCGCTGTACACCGACCTGACCGCCCACCCGCTGGTCAAGGTCGTCCTTTAAGCCCGCACTCGACTCGTGCCCCCGATCGTCAAACGGCTCGGCCGCGTCGACTACGCGCCGACCTTCCAGGCCATGCAGGATTTCACGGCTGGCCGCACGGCCGAGACGCCGGATGAAGTCTGGATCGTCGAACACCCGCCGGTGTACACGCTGGGCCAGGCCGGCAAGCCGGAACACATCCTGCAGGATATCGGCATCCCGCTGGTCCAGATCGACCGCGGCGGTCAGGTCACCTACCACGGCCCCGGCCAGGTGGTGATCTATCTGCTGCTCGACCTGCCCCGCCTGAAGATCAAGGTGCGCGAACTGGTCACGGCCATCGAACAGGCCGTCATCGACTTGCTGGCCGAACACGGCGTCAGCGCCGAGCGGCGCGACGGGGCGCCCGGCGTCTATGTCGGCGATGCCAAGGTCGCCGCGCTCGGCCTGCGCATCCGCCATGGTTGCAGCTATCACGGCGTCTCGCTGAACGTGGACATGGACCTGGCCCCCTTCGCCGCGATCAATCCCTGCGGCTATGCCGGGCTGAGGGTCATCCAGACCAAAGACCTGAACATTCCGCTCACCGCTCACGAGGCCGGCGAGCAACTCTCTCAACACTTGCTACAGCAACTGGACATACAACATGGCTGAAAAAGGCGTCAAACAAAAGGGCGAACTGAAAACCGCGCGCATCCCCATCAAGATCGTGCCGGTCGACCAGCCGCTGCGCAAGCCGGAATGGATTCGCGTCAAGGCCGGCAACAGCGCCGGCCGCTTCGGCGAAATCAAGTCGATGCTGCGCGAAAAGAAACTGCACACGGTGTGCGAAGAAGCGGCCTGCCCGAACATCGGCGAATGCTTCGGCCGCGGCACGGCGACCTTCATGATTCTCGGCGACATCTGCACCCGGCGCTGCCCGTTCTGCGACGTCGGCCATGGCCAGCCGCTGCCGCCCAACCCGGACGAGCCGCGCGAACTGGCCAACTCGGTGTCGTCGCTGAAGCTGAATTATGTCGTCATCACCAGCGTCGACCGCGACGACCTGCGCGACGGCGGTGCCCAGCATTTCGTCGATGTCGTCCGCGCCGTGCGCGACGCCTCGCCGAGCACCACCATCGAAACGCTGGTTCCGGACTTCCGCGGCCGCCTTGAGGTCGCGCTGGATGTGCTCGGCCAGGGCCTGCCCGACGTCCTCAACCACAACATGGAAACCGTGCCGCGTCTCTACAAGCAGGCCCGGCCGGGCGCCGATTACCAGCATTCGCTGGACCTGATGAAGCAGTTCAAGGCGCGTTACCCGGACGTCAAGACCAAGTCCGGCCTGATGGTCGGCCTCGGCGAGACCGACGAGGAAATCCTCGGCGTCATGCGCGACCTGCGCGCCCACGATGTCGAAATGCTGACCATCGGCCAGTACCTCGCCCCCTCGGGCCACCATCTGCCGGTCAGCCGCTACGTCCATCCCGACACCTTCAAGATGTACGAGGAAGAAGCCAAAAAGATGGGCTTCAGCGGCGCCGCCTGTGCGCCGATGGTCCGTTCCAGCTACTGGGCCGACCAGCAGGCGCATAGCGCCGGCGTGGCCTGAACCCGCTGCGCTCCCTCTGCCCCTAGCGAGTGGGCGGCGGGGGCGGCGGTGAACCCGGCGGCGGCGGTGGAATACCGACATCCGCCGCCTTCACCGGCTTCGAATAAGAGACATTACCCGGCACCGGCACCCGGTGCCCTTTCGCATACATGCACTGGATGTAGGCATTGTCGTACTGGCGTTGCGTCCCGTAAGCCGAACTGCGCGCCGTATCGGTACCCACCGCACTGCCCATCAGCAGGCCGGCCCCGGCCCCGACCGCGGCGCCTTGGGCATTGCCACCGATCGCCGCGCCAGCGGCTGCGCCAACCGCCGTGCCAACGGCCGCACTGGTCACCGCCGACTGACGGGCCGCCTGCTCGGCGGTCTTGCCACCATTCTGGATAAAGGCGTACTCGCGGCAATAGGCATCATCGGCCCGGAACAGCTCAAGGCTCTGGCCGGTTCCCGGCAGGACCATCACGCTCGGCCCCGTCGGCAAGACGGTACAGGCCCCGAGCAGCAATGCGCCTGAAATCAGGCCCAGCGGACGCAGAAATTTATTATCACGCATGATCACCTCTCCGGTTGCGGCAGAACCTTCTGCCAGCCATCGGGACATTCCTTGACATAGGGGTAGTAGCCCTGGGCACTGCGGCAGTAATGCCAATACTGCTGGGTGGCCGGCTCGGGCGGCGCTTCCCGCTGTTCGATATAGACCGGTGGCGTCGGGGCGGGCACAACCACGACCTGCGGTGGGTAATACCAGGGAGACGGATAGCCCCATGGCCCCCAGTACGGACCGAAACCGTAATAGATGCCGACCCGGCCGCCATGGGCCGAGGCACTGCCCGCCGCGGCGGTCAGCGCAATGACAAAAAGGACCGACAGCAGTCTGGTCGCTTTCATGATGACACCTGCTCTTCCATTGACTGATCTAAAAGATAGTCAATTTTAGGGCGAGCCGGAAAAACAAATTGCTACAAGTTGTAAGCAGGTGGACGCCCATCACTCCGGGCGCCCACCTGCAGTTGGCCAGGACGCGCCCTTAGAGGAGCTTCATCTTTTTCGCCGCCTCGCGCAGTTCACCGCGGAAGTCCGGGTGGGCGATGCCGATCAGCGCTTCGCAGCGCTGCTTGGCGGTCTTGCCGCGCAACTGGGCGACGCCGAACTCGGTGACGACATAGTTGATGTCGTTCTTGCTGGTCGAGACATGGGTCCCGGCCGACAGCGTCGGCACGATGCGGGAAATGGTGTCGTTCTTGGCGG
>Ga0316604_10002394_pt1 | contig 14408 bp, 2 predicted proteins | sample OWC_soil_day20_C_FD_207650 | JGI IMG/M metagenome (GOLD analysis project Ga0316604, IMG submission 207650) | Wetland soil microbial communities from Old Woman Creek delta, Ohio, United States - OWC_soil_day20_CT | ecosystem: Environmental > Terrestrial > Soil > Wetlands | place: USA: Ohio... | reverse complement strand
GACGGATCGTTTGTTCATCTATAGGTGAAGCTTGTATAAATCTCCTGGAGTCAAGAAATACCAGGGCTTTTACAATTCTTCCGGCAGCTTCCAAAGCGGAGGTTACATGATAACTCAAACTGCCTCCTGCAGAAAAACCACAGAATACCAGCTCTCCTTCTGGTTGTAATAACTGTACAATAGCTGCCATCTCCGCAATCGTATCGCCTTCAATAAAGTTAATGCCGATCACCCGGAAATCATCCAGATAGGTTGCCAATCCTTTAAAGCCAATCGCATATCCTACAGCCGGCGGAAAAAAGAAAACCGTTTTATCCGGGTTACCGTCCTTCAATATTACATAACCGGATTCTACTTTACTTTTAGTTCCGGAAATATATTGCCTGATCGTATCTGCAAAATCTTTCAGTACTGGGTCATGATACAACTGAATAACCGGTAATAGAATGTCATATTTTTTTTGAACAGCACTGATGATCCGGAATGCCTTAAGGCTGTGTCCCCCGATTTCAAAGAAATTGTCGGCTGTTGAAACCTGTATGCCCAGTTCACTTTCCCATAATTCAACCAGGTAAGATTCCAGGTCATCCTGGGGGGGGATATTCACCGAGCCATACATAGTGTTTACAGGAGAAGGTAACTTTTCCCGGTCAACTTTTCCATTGCTGGTTAGTGGAATTTTCTCAACAGGAATATAATATGGAGGGATAAAATGTGCAGGTAAAGTTGCTGCCAGGAACAACCGGAGTTCACTGGCCGTTACCACCTGATCCTTAAATACAATATAGGCTACCAATGCCGGCATTCCCATTACGTTTACCGCAATAACACAAGCCTCCCTGATAGCGGCATGTTCCTGTAAGCGGCAAACAATTTCACCAGGTTCTATGCGATAACCACGAATCTTCACCTGGTTGTCTATCCTCCCCAAAAATTCGATATTTCCATCCGGCATCCATCTGCCCATGTCTCCGCTTTTATATATTTTTCCTATGCCGGTTATAGGATCAGGTATAAATTTCTGACTGGTCAGTGCTTCTTTTTTATAATAACCTGCAGATACACCATCCCCTCCCACCAGTATTTCACCCGGCACTCCTGCTGCACAAAGCTGCATCTGTTTGTTAACGATATATACGGTTACTCCTGGTAGTGGTTTACCGATACAGGACTCTCCGCCGGCATGCAGGATTTCCTGATCGGTTACCTGGTGCCATGTAACATGCACTGTTGTTTCGGTAATACCATAGAGGTTGTAAAGTGCTACCTTATCATGTCCTTTGATGGATAACCAGCTGCGTAATTTAACGAAGTCCAGTATGTCTCCTCCAAAAATAACCAAACGAAGTGCTGTATTTTCCAGTGTCGCTGTTGTGCTGATCATGATTTCCGTCAGCTGATAAAAGGAAGCCGGTGTCTGGTTAAGTACAGTTACACCTTTGTTTATGATGAGATCAAGGAATGTGATACCATCTCTTACCTGTTCCCTGCCCGGAATATATAATGAGCCCCCATTTACCAGTGCACCAAATATTTCCCATACAGAAAAATCAAATGCCGGGGAATGCGCCATTATCCATTTATCTGCTGCTGAGAAAGCGAAACACGCTTTCTGCTGCAGAAACAGATGGCTCAGATTGCGGTGCATTACCTGGCAGCCCTTAGGCTTTCCGGTAGAGCCGGAAGTATAGATGATATAAGCAATATCGTCTCCGTATATATCAGGAAATACGGCATCATCATTATTATGCTCAGGCAAATCTTCCATCAGTATGAGCGGGAAAAGTTGTTCCGTCAGATCCTCAATAAACCCCGCACTACTGATAATGGCCTTCACTTCGCTATCAGATGCGATATACATTTTACGTTCCGTTGGATATTCCACATCTACCGGCACATAAGCAGCCCCTGCCTGTAATACTGCGAGAATAGCAATCACAAGATCTGCAGAAGGTGGCAGGCAAATCAGTACCCGGTCTCCCTTCCGGATCTGATGGGTTTTTATCAGCCATCCGGATAGGCGGGCTGCTTTTTGCATCATTTCAGAATAGGAGAATATTTCTTTTGCATCTTCAAGTGCTGTGTTACGAGCATGAATCCGTGATATATTAGCAATGGCAGTCAACAGGTTGATAGCCGGATTAAACGCACCGGCAGATTGTCCTGCTTTTATCAATGCTGCGCGTTCTCCAGCAGATAGTATATCCAGTTTTGCAACCGGCAGGTTATCAGGAGCAATGATGGCCTCCATTAGATGCAACAGGTTAGCCGCTGTTTTTTCTATCAGTGTATCTGTATAGCGATGGCGGTTATACATAAAGCTGATCATGAAGTTTTCTCCAGGATAGATCACAACGGCCAGCGGGTATCCTACCTGCCCGAATCCTTCTTTTGAAGTGATTGTTATTTCAGATTCGTCTACAGTACCAAGCGGATAATTCTCAAATACCATCACATGATCCAGTAAATCTTTTTTAAGTGCACTACACGACTGAATTTCTGCCAGTGAAAGATGCTGGTGCGCCTGTATGGAAGACAGGTAATTCCTTATGCGGGAGAACAATTCGCCGATACTGGTGTATTCATTCCAATGGATGCGGATAGGCAGTGTATTAATAAAAAGACCTAACAGGTCTTCCACCCCTTCCATATCTGCCGGCCTGCCGGAAACAGTTACCCCAAACACGACATCGGCCGTATTGTTATATTTCCCTAATAATATCCCCCAGGCCACCTGCATGAATGTACTGGGCGTAATTTTATGCTGACGACAGAATAACGCTATTTTACCGGTAAGTACTTCCGGTACTGTTAACGTATATTCAGCCCGGTCATATACCGTGCTGGTAACACTTCCGTTGGTGGCGGGCAGTGCTGCTACCGTTGTATAATCTTCCAGGTACTCTTTCCAGAATGAAAGCGATGCGGTATTATTAACAACTCCTTTCCACTCCAGGAAGCGGGTAAAGGAGGTATACTTTTTCCACACAGGTGTAACACCTTTACACAATGCTTCATAACATTCCATCATCTGCTGCACAATAATCTGGAAGCACCAGCCATCCATGATGATATGATGATAGGACCATAACAACTGTGATTTCCCCTCCTGCAGAAATAGGGTAGCCCTGAGCAAAGGACCTGCTGCAAGGTCAAATCCTTCATTGATCCAGGCTGTTTTTGTGTGGCTAACCTGTTCTTCACTGAACTGCCGTAAGTCCACGATGTTCAGCACAGGTGCATGATCATCAGCAATTGTGCAGTAAAGTCTGAAATTTTCATCTTCTGCAAAACGGAGCCGCAGGATATCAAAATGTAATACTGCTTCCTGAACGGCCCTTTGCAGATGATGCGGTTGAATGTTTCCTGTTATTTCAAAATGCCTGATTATATTATTGGCCGCAGAGCCGGGGAATGCTTTATAATGGAAATACATAGCTTCCTGCATCGGCAATAATGCATAACGCCTCTTCTCAGGCTTCAGAAAAGCAGCAAGCGCCTGCACACTGGTATATTCAAAGATATCAGACAACTGGCATTTCAGTCCCTTTTTATTTAACCTGGCTATTATCTGAATAGCTTTAATAGAATCTCCACCTGATTCAAAAAAATCACTTGATGCTACAATAGTAAGCCCCAGTATTTCAGACCAGGTGGTTGCTATCAGCGTTTCTGTTTCATTCATTACAGCATTGCTACCAGCTACTTTATTGATTACCAGGTAAGGATCCGGGAATGCTGTATAATCCACCTTACCATTCGCAGTAACCGGTAATGTATTTATCCTCACAAAGAAAACAGGGAGCATATAATCCGGTAGTGTTTCAGATAGCTTTTTACGCCATAACTGGCTATCAATTTCTGTCGGGGATAAATAGTAACAAACAAGTTCTTCTCCAAATGACCGGGAAGGGATCAGCTTCAAAAAGATGTCCGTAATACCCTGCTGCTGTAATGCCCTTTTTATCTCTTCCAGCTCAACCCTATGCCCGTGTATCTTAACCTGTCCATCTTTTCTTCCATCCAGGAAAACAGTTCCATTTCCCATCAGGTAACCGGTATCCCCCGTATGGTATACACGTATCGTTTTTCCATTCAGTACTATGTTCCTGAATTTCTCCTGGTTCAGATCGTCCCTGTTATAATATCCTTTGGCCACCCCTGCTCCTGCAATAAGTATTTCACCTTTTTCACCGGGTACACAAAAGCGACCCTCATCATTCACAATATATACTTCATTTCCACTTACAGGCTTTCCTACAACAGGTTTATTGCCGAAAGACACCAGGGCTTCCGGTGTAATGAGATGAAAGAGCGTACCAATTGTTGTTTCAGTAGGACCATAGTGGTTCACAAAAGAGATGTCCTTTTTGATCCGGGAAAAGCGGGTAAGACTGGCTGTATCAATTTTCTCTCCTCCTGAAAATACCAGTCGCAAAGCGGAACCTGCCAGTTCTTTTATATTCTCCGCCTGTAATAACAGATAAAATACGGATGGTGTAAGTTTTAGAAAAGTAATTTCCTGCTCCCGGATATAAGAGACCATCCATTCTGCCTGTTGCCGTTGTGCTGCAGGAACGATATGAATGGCAGCACCTGCCGTTAAACAACCCCATAAACTTGTATAGCCAAGATCATATGCATAGGATGCCTGCAGGATACTCTGATCTGTTTGGGTGATATGAAATGTCTGTTGCAGCCAGTTGGTATAATTCAGCAAATTTGCGCCTGTAATCATTACTCCCTTTGGTCTTCCTGTAGTACCGGAAGTATAGATCATATAAGCTGTTTCTGTGCCGTCAAAATCACAAACAGGTAATGGTAACCCATGATCCTGGCAAAGCCCGGACAGGGCTGTTAATGATAAGTGAGACGTTTCCTGTATATCTGAAATAATACATTTCACAGCTACATCCGCCAGTATATGCTGTATCCTGGCAGGAGGATTACTACTGTCCAGGGGAACATAAGCAGCACCTGCTTTCATTACTGCCAGCAGCGCAACCGGCAGCCACTGATTTTCGTTCATCATTACGCCTACAAAATCACCTGCTTTTACATCGTACCTGTGTACCAGAGAAGCTGCTGCCAGGTCCGAATAACGGTTCAATTCATCATAAGTAAGATCGCCCGACAAAGAGCGCACAGCCATATTTCCCGGCACCCGGGCAGCAACAGCACGGAAGGCATCCACTACATGAAGGAAAGGAGCAGATGCTACTTCCCTTCCGGCAGCTACCTGTTCAGCAAAGGTCTGACGAAACAATGCCGTGCGTCCTGCCAGGCCTGCATGTTCATTTAATACGGATACGTACAGGCTCAACATCAACCGGATATCTTCCTCCCTGAAATAATCAGGATTATACCAGTATGAAATTTCCACAGACTTTTCCTGTTCTGTGATCTGGCATTTCAATTTTTCTCCCTGTATCCATTGAAATACTGTTTCTATAATATTTTCGGTGTGAATGTACCCAAACTGATAATCATATATTTTATCAGAGGTAGTGTATAACTGAAACGTTTTAATATTCTGGAGGTTATGATCCACATATTGAAAAAGATCAGGCTGGTCTTTTTTAATAGTAAAGGGCAATACCTTACTCAATAAGCCTACCGTGGAACTTAATTCATCAAATTCTCTTCCATAACATTCCAGGCCAACAGAAAATAATTCACTATCCGTCAGTAACTGCAATACTTCCAGGTAGGCACCCAAAAAGATGGTTTCAGGTGTGATGCCTATATGATTTGCTTTATCATATAACTGCTTGCATAACCGGAGGGGCAGGGACGTTGTACAGACTTCCGGCTGGCCAGCCTGCTTTCCGGAAGGAGTTTCATTACGCAATATCAGTTCACCATGAAGGTGTTGACGATTCCAGAAAGTAAGTGCTTCTGTGGCATCATCACTATCCAGTAACTGGTATTGCCATTCTGCATATTGCAGGTAACCGATCCCCTCTTCTTCCTGATGATCTTCTTCCAGCATATGCAGCAGCTGTTCCTGTAAAACCATCAGGCTGACTACATCTGCGGCCAGTGGATTCGCTTCCAGCAGGATCATGGTACCACCGGAAATCTCCTGCATGGATATGTACAGCAGAAACGATTGACCGTTATCTTCAGGCGACTGCCGTTGTGTAAATAGTACTTTCGTTTCACCACTCATGGATTGTAACCATTCTCCCTCATCACTTTCCTTTAGTATCAATCGAAAAATATCATACCTGTTCAACAGCGAAATAAATGTATCCTGAATATGTTGCGCTGTATAATGACCGGCAACTGAAAAAGACAATTTGCTATAGTTAAAACCTGATGGGGACGATAACAACAGGGATTGCTGCTGGGGGGACAACCTGTAGGTAAGTGCAGTAGTCATAAAATATTAAAGAGGTTTATATTGGATCAGATCAGGATAAAAACGTTCGGCTTTTCGCAGATACGCATCAAACTCTATTTGCATACTCATTGGGTTTGCAATCCATTGCCTGGTAAGCCTGGCTACATCCGGAGCAATAGGTAGCGGTGTTCCTGATTGCATGGCCATCAGGTTAGTGGTATAAGCCTGCTCTGCAGAAATCATCAGAATAGCAGCAGACTCAAGTTCTGTTCCCATTGTCAGCGTTCCATGATTCCGGAGTAAAAGCGTATGGTTTTCCCCGGTTGCATGGAGCAATTGCTGCGCCTCGTTATCTGATAATACCGGACCATTATATTCATCATATAAAGCATGATCCTCAAAGAACATACAGGATGTCTGGTTGATGGGCGCTATAGGTAAGCCGAGTGATGTATATACGATGCCGTGGGGAGAATGGGTATGAACAATACAATGAATGTCAGGCCGGCCTTTATGCAGTGCTGCATGTATACAAAATCCGGCAACATTAACAGGATAATCGCCTGCTACAACATTGCCTTTGCCATCTACGGTAATGAGGTTATCCGGGGTTACCTCTTCAAAAAACAATCCGAATGGGTTTACCCAGAAAAGATCTTCCTGTCCAGGAACTTTTAAGGAGATATGACCACTGATTCCTTCATCCAGTCCCTCCATAGCCAGTATCCTGTAAAGGCCTGCCAGCCGGTAACGCAGCCACTCTTCGGTTTGAGGTCTTGCTTTCCGTCCAAAAAAAGCAGATGTATTTCTGCGGGCATTGGTTATAGCGCCGGCAGGTGTAACCTCCGGTTTCAGAGAAATAGGGTCAGACATTGCTACCAGTACCTTCCGGTTACCCGTAAAAGGTCTTCTTCCATGTGCGAAACGCATATTATCCAGTAACAACACATCATTGTTCTGCCAGGGAAATATAATCGAAGCTTTAGTATAGGCAGCTGCAATAGCATCCAGGTCTTCTTTGCTTAACACACTTCCATCTCCCAGGAAACTGTTCCTGGGTACGTTTGCTGCTCCTAATAATTCTATCAGTGATGTCCTGGTGACCTCATCCAGGCTCATGATATTAAAAAGATGCGCCTGGTTAAACCAGACTTTCTCTCCCGATAAAGGATGTACTGCTACTCCCTGAACAGTATAGGATGTTTGTAATACATCGTTTTCTTTCCAGCTGAAAGTCATCCCTTTCTTTTTACAAAGCATCTCCACTTCTTCCCTGCTATCCGTACCAAACACCTTCTGCCAGGGCAGATCTATATCCTTGTGGAATGTTCTCACGTAACTTACTCCCAGTTGTTCAAATTTATCTCTCAGGGCAACCGGCATCAGCCGGTATACCAGTGCAGCATCTGCAATAGGCGTTTCCCCGCCGGAAACAGCCGCTTCCCTGCTGTAAAACCATATTTTACCCGGCCACGTATCAGTATATGAATGTTCATTATGCAGCGGAATATGCCTTTCTTTTGGATATTCGGTAGAAGTGTATACTTTATCATTCACCTTTGTTCTTGGCGTTGATGGTTCTGTATAATCCAGCAACTTCCCTGCAAATGACTGGCATACCTGTTGGAAATCATCTTCATTGCCAACTTTAAAGCCCCTGAAAAGAACAGCACCGTAAGTGGTATATAATTTATCAACCTGTGGTTTATTGGCAATTAACCAGTCTTTTAACGTGGTATTATTATCATTACAGGATAACACGGCATACTTTGTATGTTCAGTACCTCCCTGCATAATTTCCTGCTCTACGGTTTTGCCGGCTATAACAGGTTTTGGAACCGCACGTTTCAAGGATTGTAAAACATCTTCTTTTTTCATCTGTTCAGTTTTATTTATGATACACCTTTCAAATGTTTCAATAGTTCATGAGAACGGGATTTCAGGTTGACAGCAGATTCATCCCAACCGGTTAAAAAAAGCGATTCCACCTTCACGTCGTCCAATTCACAAACACGTTTCAGCATCATTTGCCATTGATTCGCATAAGTATGGATCACCGTTTGGGTATACATGCTTGTTCTATATTCAACATTGAGTGATAAACCTTCTCCGAGTGGTTGCACGGTAAAACTGAGATCAAACTTGCTTCCTTCCATTTTCACTTCTATCTCTTCAACTGCAATATCACCGGCATGTATATCCAGCGAAGAAAAATCGTTATATACAAACCGGGTGTTGATATAATTCCCTAACTGTATCGCTCTGTCTTTTCTGAATAAGGCAGACAACTCATCAAATGGAATGGCGGCATGTGCCATATCAGCAGCCATACCTGCTGCAAAATGCTGTAAGGCTTCCCGGAGTGTAACCTGTTTATCAATATTTACAACCACAGGCATCATATTCACAAAAAATCCTACAACAGGCTCCATGGCACTGCTCGTCCTCCCGGATACAGAGGTGCCAATTATAAAATGATCATTGCCCGAAAGCCTGGATTGCAATAATGCAAAAGCAAACATCATTAGTTGAAATGTAGTGCATTTCCTTTCCAGGGCTGTTTGTATAACCAGACGTGAAAGATCGTCAGGCAGAATAAAATTCGAAGTGGCTCCCAATAAATTGTCTTCAGTTTTTACATGTGGAAAAGCGGCCTGCCGGATCTGTGGTCCAATTCTCGACAACCAGTATGCGGATGAGTCTTGCTGATTCCTTCCAGACATCCATTGTGCAAAATCTACATAACGTAAAGAAAGTGGAGGCAACGAATAATGATCTCCTTTTAGTTTTGCATTGTAAAGCAGGATCAATTCTGATAACAGGATAGAGATAGACCATCCATCCGTAATAATATGGTGCAGGTTGAATACGATATAAAAATCCTGCGGACTATTTTGCATGATCATGACACGGAATAACGGCCCCTGATTCAATATGAACGGCTGGTTACAGAAATCACCTGCCAGGGATTTAAATTCCTCTACGCTTTCAACACCATCTACATAATGCAGATAAGCAGCTGAAAGCAGTGTTCCTGATAATTTTACTACAGGACCATCATCATGCAGCACTATGCTTGCTCTCAGCTGATCATGACGCTGCACAAGGTAATCCAGGCATTCTTCAAGTAATGGTTTGTTTAAAGCAATCATTACCCTGAAAGCGGTGGTCATATTGTAAGAGATATCCTTCGGTTCATTTGTCTGAAGCAACCAGAGCCTTCTCTGCAAAGGTGAAACCGCATAAAAATCGCGCTCCCCAGCCATTGGAATATCCTGATCAGCCGCTCTTTCAAGGGAGGTGATCAATGATGCAAGGTCGATCAACCGCGGGTTATTAAATACATCGTACAGATTGAGCTTTACTTTGAGCCGCTCCCGTATCCTGTTAATCAGTTTAATCGCTAACAGACTATGACCGCCTGAAAAGAAAAAGTCATCTTCAGGATGTACTACTTCAAGTCCCAGGGTTTCTTTAAACAACAGGGATAGCTGTTGCAATATAATGGTATCGGCAGTTGTATCCCTTGTAACGATCAATGGCACCGGCGTTTCAACTGCAGGCAGTTTAACTGCGATGAAAGTATCCAGCTTTTTAATATCTCCCTCCAGCAGTTCACAGAAAGTATCATACAATAATTGCGGGAAAGCCGCATCCACTTTTCCGGTAGCATATATCACAGAAATAAAAAAAGTTTCGTGTTGCGCGGTAACTTCAATACTGAGATCAAATTTCGCATCCGTCTCAAGCTGCTTGTCCGGAAAATCACGTTCATCGTCATCCTGTGGTAATACCACGTAATTGAAAAGAATATTAAACAGGGGTTGTGTATTACCGGAGCCTGCTAACTTCTTATCCATCAAAATATGTGAAAGCGGATACCATGCATGTTGCATCAATGCTGTTAACCGCCTGCCTGTTTCCCGCATATATTCCCGGAAGGGAACCGCCGGCAGCAAATCTGCCCGGATGGGAAGCGTGTTTACCATAAACCCGGTAACCTCTTCCATCCCGGCAATGCTCCTGTTGGAAACAGGAATACCACACGTAAAGCTGGCTTGTTTCGTTAAACGGGCTAATACTAACTGGAACACAGATAATATTACGGCGAAGTCTGTTACACCCAGATCTGCCGACAATGACCGGATCTTACCGGCGACACCGGCAGGAAATACATCCTGTAATGTATTTCCTTCAAACAATGAATCACCGGTAATAGCCGGAGCCGGCAACTGTAATGAAGCCGGCAATGCTTCCAGCCATGTGGCCCACCACGCTTTGTCGTTTGCATATTGCTCTCCCGGAAGATATGTTTGTTCATACCATTTTACCACATCATGAAACTGTAGGGAAGGCTGTGGAAGTTCTTCCTGATGATATAACTGTATTAGTTCCCTGAGGAATACAGTGTTGGAATACTCATCTGTGATAAGATGATGTATATCCATTAACAGGAAGAAAACACTATTTTGCTGCAACAGATAAAACCTGCACAATGGCGCCTGATCAATAGCTATTTTTTGCCTTTGCTGCCGGAATACGGCCAATGGATCGTCGCTATCCGGCTCCAGGTAAGTTAATCCTCCCACTATCATGAATGCATCAAATACTATATCTGCAGGAAGTATTTGCTGTTGCACATTACCATCAATTTGTACAAACCTGGTACAAAGAACAGTATGTCTATTCATCAGCCCTTTTATAGCCTGCAGCAAAAGCTGTTCATCCGGTTTTTCTTCCAGGCGGATCAGGCCCGGAACATGGTAAGTAGTACCAATATCAGGCAAACTCTCCAACACGTAAATACTTTCCTGTGCAGGAAGCAATGCCAGTGCATCCGGCGCCGGAGAAGCTGTAACAATAGTTGCGGAGGCTGGTTGCTGTTCTTTTATGAAAGCCGACAGGTCTTTCAGCGTGTTATGTGTTAATATATCCGGTAAGGAAACCTGTACATCAAAATTTCTTCTGATAGCAGACAACATCCTGATAGCGGTGAGGCTATGCCCGCCATTGGCAAAGAAATCCTGTGCGGGGTCTACCTGCTTCCCGATCAGTTTTTGCCATATCTGCCTTAATTCAAGTTGTACTGCATCTTCCTGCAAACCAGCAGTGACAGGCACTTCATCTTTCAGTAATAAAAGTACCTCCTTACGGTTAATCTTTCCACTGCCCAGTCGCGGTATATGTTCCACACACTTAAAACCAGAGGGGATCATATATGCAGGAAGCCATTTGGCCAGTTGTTCCCGGATGCTAAGCAGCGGTATTTCATCTCCTGTATAAAGAGCATATAACATGGAAATTCCAGCCGCCTTTTTATGCAACAGGACAACGGCTTCCCGCACTCCTTTCAACAATAATATTTTTGCTTCAATATCACCGGGTTCTATCCGCTGGCCATTGAATTTGATCTGCTGATCTATTCTGCCCAGGTATATGAGATTGCCGGTATCACTCCACATCACAAGATCCCCGGTACGGTACATCCGCTCGCCTTTTACAAAAGGATCTGCCATAAACTTTTCCCTGGTCAGTGATTCTTTACCAATATAACCACGTGCCACGCCGACACCAGCAACCCATAGTTCGCCTGCTATCCACGGTGGCAGTAACCGGTACTGTTCGTCAAAGATATAAGCCCTGTCATTTAGCAAAGGCTTTCCGATTGGAATATATTTATAAGTTTCCGCTAAAGGAGAACAAACAAACCCGGTACAGTCCACCGTCGCTTCCGTTGGTCCATACAGATTAATCAGCAGGGTATTATGCTGCCGGTATAAGTAGTCATTAAACTGTAGTACTGCTCCAAAGGATAATGCCTCTCCACTGGAAAAAACATATTGCAGAGAAGCGCAATCGCTGGTATTACCTTCCTGTAACAGCATGTCCATAAACAGGGTCAACATAGAAGGTACAAAATGAATCACTGTAATCTGCCGCTCTTTGATCGTGCGTATCATCTCGTCTGGTGCACTTTCCTTCCCTGCTGCTAAAAAGAAAGTATTGCATCCGGAAAACAACCAGTGAAATAGCTCCCATACTGAAACGTCAAAACTGCTGGTGGTTTTTTGCAGGATGCAATCTGTTTGTGACAGTGGATACTCTTTTTGCATCCAGTATATCCTGTTCACCACAGCCCCATGCTCCACCACCACTCCCTTAGGGTTACCGGTAGATCCGGAAGTATAAATAATATATGCCGCATCTGCCGGTTCCAGGGCAACCACATCAATGCCGGATACATGCGGCTGTTGAATAGCAGATTCAATATCTATGTAAATGTTATCTGCGCCAGTACTAAAAGAAAGTTTACCATACCCAAGCACCACCTTTGCCCCGGCATCCTGCATCATGTAGAAGATACGTTCTTCTGGTAACCGCATATCAATCGGCAGGTAAGTGGCTCCACGTTTAAAAACCCCCATGATAGCCACCATCAGCCATACAGACCGTTCGCAGCAAATAGCTACTACATCCCCTTTTTCAATGCCGGCGCCGGCCAGTGCAGCCTGTACCGCATTACTGTACCGTTCTATTTCCTTTACTGTAAACCGGTGATTTTCATCTTCAAGAATAGCCGGCGACTGACGATTTAGCTGCGCGTAATAAATCGATAAAAGCGTTTCTTCTACCGGATAATCGCCTTTTGTATCATTGAAACTATTGATCAGTTTATTCGTATGGACATCCCCCCATATGCTGATGTCTGAGAGCCGTAAACCATGACTAACAGCTGCTGCTACCTGGGTAGCCAGCAGTTCAATGTGTTTGAGCACCTGCACCATAAGTGCATCCGGATACCTGTCCGGGTTGTAGGATAGTCGCCATAAAATACCCTCTCCTACAGATATATGAACAGATAAGGGATAATTGGTACGATCAAATACAGTTGTTTCAAATACCTTATCATCGCGCTGGTTTTTCACTTCATCAAACGGGTAATCTTCCACTGCCAGTATATGATCAAACAGTGCACCTTCTATTCCTGCCGCATGTTGAATTTCCACTACGGAACAATACTGATAGGGAAAGCTGCTGATCAGTCTCCCCGAAATATCCTTAAAATACTGATCCAGTAATAAGGTATCTTCTACCTGGAATGCGAATGGCATTGTATTGATACACATACCCACCACACGTTCGGCATCAGGGATGTCAATTTCACGTCCGGACACTGTTACACCCGAAACAACTTTTTGCCTGCGGCTGTATCGAGACAATAAAATTCCCCATATACCATATAAGATGGAATTAACGCTTACCCGGAGGTTTACTGCTGCCTGTTTTAATGCATTTGATACCTCCTTCGTTAAAACCGTTTGCAGGGAAACCTGCTGCATGCTAACGGAGGGCTGCATAAAAACGGGTGTTAAAGAAGCCACCGTAAAATCCGGTTCAATATCCAGGTGCTTTAACCAGTAAGCCGTTATCTCTTCCTGTTTCTGTGTGGCCAGCCAACCCGTAATACCCGTAAAAGAAACCGGCTTACCAGGTTGAAACTGCTGCCCGTTCTTTTCTGCGCGGTAATGACTGATCAATTCATGCATGATAATCGCATAACTCCAGCCATCAAGAATTATGTGGTGAAATGAAACCACCAGCTTTGAAACATCGCCCAGTTGTAATATCGCCACCCGGAACAATGGTCCTGACTGCAGCTCAAAAGAACGTAACCTGTCCTGTTCAAGAAATGTATCCAGGTATGCCTGCTGTTTAGCCGGTTCATCCTTTTCCAGCGGGAGAACACTTAACTCCGGTGTCATACTTTCCAGTATCACCTGCACAGGCCGAACACCCTTATCAGCAATAAACTTTGTGCGTAATGCATCATGCCGTTGAAATATGAAGACAAGACTTTTTTCAAAACAGACTTCATCTATCTTACCAGGCAGGGTAAAACAATATTGCTCAAAATAAGCCTGATCATCGGTCTTCGCCAGGGAATGAAATAACAACCCTTCCTGCAGGGGTGTTAGTATTTGTATACTTTGAATATTATGCTGCATCGTTAAATTGAATTAAGTATCTCATCCAGCTCCCTTGCATTAAGCCCCTGGGTATC
>Ga0316604_10002393_pt1 | contig 14410 bp, 26 predicted proteins | sample OWC_soil_day20_C_FD_207650 | JGI IMG/M metagenome (GOLD analysis project Ga0316604, IMG submission 207650) | Wetland soil microbial communities from Old Woman Creek delta, Ohio, United States - OWC_soil_day20_CT | ecosystem: Environmental > Terrestrial > Soil > Wetlands | place: USA: Ohio... | reverse complement strand
TCTACGGCGAAATGGCCAAGGCCAAGAAGCCGGCCGACTGGGTCGTGGTCGGTACCGCCCAATCGAAGGAAGCCTACGGCTGCATGCTGCGCAAGGACGACCCGGCGTTCAAGAAGGTGGTCGATGCCGCGCTGACCAAGGCGATGACCTCGGGCGATGCCGAAAAGATCTACGCCAAGTGGTTCATGGCGCCGATTCCGCCGAAGGGACTGAATCTGAACATGCCGCTGTCCGACGAAATGAAGGCGCTTTATAGCGCCCCGAACGACAAGGCTTTCGAATAAACCTCGATCCAAAAGAAAAAGGCCGGGAAATCCCGGCCTTTTCTTAAAACGTCAGCAGCTTATTCAGCAGCTTCATCCACTTCCACAGCCTCGGTAGGCTCCGGACGATCAACCAGTTCGACGAAAGCCATCGGTGCGTTATCGCCATCGCGGAAGCCACACTTCAGAATGCGAAGGTAGCCACCCGGACGGGCGTTGTAACGCGGACCCAGTTCGGCAAACAGCTTGACGACGATCTCGCGATCGCGCAGGCGGTCAAATGCCAGACGCTTGTTGGCCAGGGTCGGGTTCTTGCCCAGGGTAATCATCGGTTCGACAACACGGCGCAGTTCCTTGGCCTTCGGCACGGTGGTCTTGATGGCCTCGTGACGGAGAAGAGAAACAGTCATGTTGCGCAGCATCGCGAGGCGATGGCTGCTGGTACGGTTCAGTTTGCGAAGTCCATTGCGGTGACGCATGGTTAATCCTTTCTATGTTCTGCAGGCGTCCCTTGACTGCCCGAGCTGAAAAAGGTCCTTAGACCTTTTCCAGACCGGCGGGCGGCCAATTTTCCAGTTTCATGCCGAGCGTCAAACCGCGTGCGGCCAACACTTCCTTGATCTCGTTCAGCGACTTGCGACCCAGGTTCGGGGTCTTGAGAAGTTCATTCTCGGTACGCTGAATCAGATCGCCGATGTAATAGATGTTCTCGGCCTTCAGGCAGTTCGCGGAACGAACCGTCAGTTCGAGGTCATCTACCGGGCGGAGCAGAACCGGATCTACCTGGGCCGGCTTGGAAGCCTCGGCCACAGGAGCGGTACCCTCCAGGTCGGCGAACACGGAAAGTTGTTCCATCAGTACGCGAGCAGCGTAACGAATGGCTTCTTCCGGCTCGACAACGCCGTTGGTTTCGATGTCGACAATCAGCTTGTCCAGGTCGGTACGTTGCTCAACGCGGGCGCTTTCAACTGCATAAGCGACGCGGCGAATCGGGCTGAACGAGGCATCAAGCACGAGCTTGCCAATGGTCTTGGAGTCGCCCAGATTGCGCATGTTACCGGGCACGTAACCACGACCCTTCTCGACCTTGATTTCCATGGCGAGCTTGCCGCCAGGAGAGAGGTGAGCGACAACATGTTCCGGATTGATGATTTCGACGTCATGCGGCAATTCAATATCACCGGCACGAACGACGCCTTCACCTTCCTTGACCAGATTGAGCGTTACCACATCGCGGTTATGCAGCTTGAACACAATACCCTTGAGGTTCAAAAGGATGTCAACGACATCCTCCTGAACGCCATCAACGGTGGAGTACTCATGAAGCACACCTTCGATACCGACCTCAGTCGGCGCGTAACCCGGCATTGAAGACAGCAGAATGCGACGCAGCGCATTGCCAAGAGTGTGGCCATAGCCGCGTTCGAACGGCTCCATGACGACCTTGGCTTGCACGGGCGAAACACTCTGCACATCGATGATGCGGGGTTTCAGAAGTCCACTGTTTTGCATGGGCTAAATTCCTCTGCTCAGTGATTACTTCGAGTAAAGTTCGATGACGAGACCTTCGTTCAGGGTCGACGGCAGCTCGGAGCGCTGCGGCATAGCCTTGAACGTGCCCTTGCCTTCCTTGGTGTCCACAGCAACCCATTCCGGGAAGCCACGCGACTCGGCTGCTTCGAGAGCGGCCTTGCAACGCAGGGATGCACGGGCGCGATCGGTCAGCTGAACAACATCACCCGGCTTGACCAGGAAGGACGGGATGTTAACGCGCTTGCCGTTAACCAGAACACCGTTGTGACGAACCACTTGGCGGGACTCGGTGCGCGAAGCACCAAAACCCATGCGGTAAGCTACGGAGTCCAGACGGGCTTCGAGCAGTTGCAGCAGGTTTTCACCAGTCTGGCCCTTGCGGCGGTCGGCTTCAGCAAAAGTCTTGCGGAACTGGCCTTCGAGAACGCCATAGACGCGACGAATCTTCTGCTTGGCGCGCAGGTGAACGCCGTAGTCGGAAAGACGGGCACCGGACTTCTGGCCATGCTGGCCAGGAGCGTAGGAGCGGCGCTCGATGGCGCACTTATCGGTAAAACACTTTTCGCCCTTCAGGAACAGCTTTTCGCCTTCGCGGCGGCACTGACGGCATTTCGGATCGAGATTACGAGCCACTTGTCTTTCTCCTTAGATGCGGCGCTTTTTGGGCGGACGGCAGCCGTTGTGCGGCACCGGCGTCACGTCGGAAATCGCGGTGATCTTCATGCCCAGCGCGTTGAGCGCACGGACAGACGATTCACGACCAGGACCAGGGCCCTTGATGCGAACTTCCAGATTCTTGACGCCACATTCCTGAGCGGCCTTGCCGGCAGCTTCAGCAGCCACCTGAGCAGCGAACGGGGTGGACTTACGCGAACCGCGGAAGCCGGCACCACCGGACGTAGCCCAGGACAGCGCGTTGCCCTGGCGATCGGTAATGGTGATGATGGTGTTATTGAACGAAGCGTGAATGTGGGCAATGCCCTCGGCAACGTTCTTTTTGACCTTCTTGCGAACTTTGGTAGCAGTCTTTGCCATGTTCTGTCCCTATTACTTCTTGCCAGCGATGGCCTTGCGCGGGCCCTTGCGGGTACGTGCATTGGTACGGGTGCGCTGACCACGGCAGGGCAGGCCCTTGCGATGGCGCAGACCACGGTAGCAACCGAGGTCCATCAGACGCTTGATGTTCATCGTGACTTCACGGCGCAAATCACCTTCTACGGTGTACTTGCCCACTTCATCACGCAAACGATCCATGTCCGCATCGGACAGATCTTTCATTTTCTTGGTACGAACGATACCGGCCGCATCACAGATTTTCTGTGCGCGGGTACGGCCGATGCCAAAAATCGCCGTCAGGGCGATCTCTGCATGCTGATGGTTCGGAATGTTTACCCCTGCAATACGGGCCATTGAATCACTCCAATATTTCGAAAATTAACGAATGCCAGACTCACCAGGAAATTAACCCTGGCGCTGCTTATGACGCGGATCCTTGCAAATGACGCGAACGACACCCTTGCGACGGATTACTTTGCAATTGCGGCACACGCGCTTCACTGAAGGTTGCACTTTCATGTTTCACTCCTCGTCTGCGAGGGCTCGGAAGCAGCCGTGTTTCCTTGCCCTGCGGTTTATTGCGTAGAGAACTTTTTACTTGGCGCGGAAAACAATCCGCGCCTTGCTTAAATCGTATGGGGTCAGTTGCACGGTTACCTTGTCTCCGGGGAGGATGCGGATGTAATGCATCCGCATTTTTCCAGAAATAAACCCGTGCACGATGTGCCCGTTTTCCAACTTGACTTTGAAGGTCGCGTTCGGGAGATTTTCTACAACCTCTCCCAGCATCTCGATGTAATCTTCTTTAGCCATGACTACTATTTACTTGATCATCGGGGAACCCTTGAAGTTAGCTTTCTTCAAGAGACTTTCATACTGGTGCGACATGACATAAGCCTGAACCTGCGACATGAAGTCCATCGTCACAACCACGATAATCAACAACGAGGTACCGCCAAAATAGAAGGGAACATTCCACTTCAGGATCAGGAACTCAGGCAACAGACAAACCAATGTGATGTACGCAGCACCGATTAGCGTCAAGCGCATCAGAATCTTATCGATGTACCGCGCAGTTTGCTCGCCCGGACGAATCCCCGGAACAAAAGCGCCACTCTTTTTCAGGTTATCGGCCGTTTCCTTGGAATTAAAAACCAAGGCGGTGTAGAAGAAACAGAAGAAAACGATCGCCGCTGCGTAAAGCATCACGTAAATCGGCTGCCCCGGGGCAAGCGTGCCGGCAACATCCTTCAGCCAGCGCATCGATTCGCCCGAGCCAAACCAGCCAGCCACCGTCGCCGGAAACAGAATGATCGAGGAGGCGAAAATGGGGGGGATAACACCCGACATATTCAACTTCAGCGGCAGATGTGAACTCTGCCCGCCATAAATCTTGTTGCCAACCTGGCGCTTGGCATAATTAACCAGAATCTTGCGTTGACCGCGCTCAACAAACACAACAAACGCGGTAACCAGAGCCACCAAAACACAGATAACCAGAGCGGTCAGCGGATGCATGGCGCCAGTCCGAACCAACTCGAGCAGGCCGCCGATAGCATTCGGTAGCCCGGCCGCGATACCACCAAAAATGATGATCGAAATGCCGTTACCCAGACCACGCTCCGTGATTTGCTCGCCCAGCCACATCAGGAACATCGTCCCGGTAACGAGCGTCGTAACGGTGGTCAAACGGAACAGGAAGCCAGGGTCCAAAACCAAACCGGGCTGGGCTTCCAGCGCTACAGCGATACCCAGGCCCTGAAAGAGAGCGAGAGCTAGCGTCCCATAACGGGTGTATTGAGTGATCTTGCGCCGACCTGCTTCGCCCTCTTTCTTGAGAGCTTCAAGTTGCGGGCTGGCCACACTCATCAACTGCATGATGATCGATGCCGAAATGTAAGGCATGATCCCCAATGCAAAAATCGTGAAACGCGACAGAGCGCCACCCGAGAACATGTTGAACATGCCGAGGATGCCGCCCTTCTGCGAATTGAACAGATCGGAAAGAACGTTGGGGTCAATCCCGGGAACCGGGATATGCGCGCCAATGCGATAGACGACCAGCGCACCGACAAGGAACCACAAACGGCGCTTCAAATCGCCGAATTTGCCACCTTTGCCAACGGTATTGGGATTAGCTGCCAACGTTCAGACCTTTCGCGTTCTTACTCGGCGACGGAGCCGCCAACGGCTTCGATCGCTGCTTTGGCACCCTTGGTGGCACCAACGCCTTTGAGAACCACCTTGCGGGTGATCGCACCAGCCAGGATGACCTTGGCAGACAATGCGTCGCCCGGAACAATCCCGGCTGCCTGGAGAGCCAGCAAATCGATTTCATCGATCGGCAGACGATCCAGATCCGTCAGGCGAACTTCATAGTTGCGAGCGCGAGTCAGGGAATTGAAACCGCGCTTCGGCAGACGACGCTGCAGCGGCATTTGACCGCCCTCGAAGCCAACCTTGTGGAAGCCACCGGAACGGGACTTCTGACCCTTGTGGCCGCGACCACAGGTTTTACCAAGGCCGGAACCAATACCGCGGCCAACACGCTTGGCAGCCTTCTTGGAGCCTTCGGCCGGCTTAATCGTATTTAGACGCATGGTTTAACCCTCGACCTTAACCAGGTACTGGACCTTCTGGATCATGCCGCGAACTGCCGGCGTGTCCAGGAGCTCAGCAGAGCTGTTCAGCTTGCGCAGACCCAGGCCACGCACGGTAGCGCGATGATCCTGCTTGGTCCCGATGATGCTCTTGACGAGCTTCACTGTGATTTTCTTGTCAGCCATGACTTACCCCAGGATCTGATCAACCGAAAGACCGCGCTTAGCGGCGATTTCGGCCGGCGTATTCACCTTCGACAAACCGTCGATGGTGGCACGCACGATGTTGTAGGGATTGGTGGAGCCGTGAGCTTTGGCCACCACGTTGGTCACGCCAACAACTTCGAAGACAGCGCGCATGGCGCCGCCGGCGATGATGCCGGTACCCTCTGGGGCCGGCTGAATCATCACGGTCGTTGCACCGTGGCGCCCCATCACCGTGTGATGCACGGTACCGCTCTTCAGGCTGACCTTGGCCATCTTGCGACGGGCCTCCTCCATTGCCTTCTGAACAGCAACCGGCACTTCGCGGGACTTGCCCTTGCCCATGCCGATACCGCCATCACCATCACCAACGACGGTCAATGCAGCGAAACCGAGGATACGGCCGCCCTTAACCACCTTGGTGACGCGATTAACCGCAACCATCTTTTCGCGCATGCCATCATCGCGCTCTTCAGCCTGTTGCGGCTTCTTGTTTCTTTCAGGTTTAGCCATTTTCTAACCTTATCCTTTTCGGCGATCAGAACTTCAGACCGGCTTCACGCGCAGCTTCAGCCAGCGCCTGAACACGACCATGGTACTGAAGACCGGAACGATCAAAAGCCACCTGCTCAATACCGGCCGCTTTTGCGCGTTCGGCGATCAGCTTGCCAACAGAGGTGGCAGCAGCCTTGTTACCGCCGTTCGGGACATCGTTGCGGACGCCCGTTTCCAGCGTGGAAGCCGAAGCCAGAACCTTGCCGCCGCAGGGCGAAATGATCTGGGCGTAAATGTGGCAGTTCGTGCGATTAACGCACAAGCGCACAGCCTTGAGCTCGGCGATTTTGGCCCGGGTTTGGCGGGCGCGGCGCAGACGCGCTTGTTTCTTGTTAAACATATGCCACCCTTACTTCTTCTTGGTTTCCTTGATAACAACCACTTCGTCCGCGTAACGAACGCCCTTGCCCTTGTAGGGCTCCGGCTTCCGGTATGCACGAACTTCGGCTGCAACCTGGCCGACCTGTTGCTTATCCGAACCCTTGATCAGGATTTCGGTTTGGGTCGGACATTCGACTTTCACACCAACAGGCATCTTGTGCGCCACCGGGTGAGAAAAACCGAGCGAGAGGTTCAAGGTATCACCTTGAGCCTGAGCGCGGTAACCCACGCCAACCAGCTGCAGCTTCTTCTCAAAACCCTTGGAGACACCGGTTACCATGTTGTTGAGGTTGGCACGCATGGTGCCCCACATGGCGGACGCGTTGTCAGCACCAGCAACCTTGGAAACCTGAACGTTTTGCCCTTCGACGGCGACTGTAACGGAAGGATGAGCGGCGGTCTTCAGAATGCCCAGCGGGCCTTTGACAACGATCTGCTCACCAACCGAAATTTCAACACCGGCCGGCAGAACAACGGGATTCTTACCAATACGAGACATGAATTCCCTCCTTATGCCACGATGCACAGGACTTCGCCGCCAACCTTGCTGGCACGAGCCTTGCGATCAGTCATAACGCCCTTGGGAGTGGACACAATCGCCACACCAAGACCATTCATGACACGGGGAATATCTTCACAGCCCTTGTAAATCCGCAGACCAGGCTTCGAAACACGCTCGATGCGCTCAATTACCGGACGACCGGCGTAATACTTGAGTGCAATTTCGAGGGTCGGCTTGCCATCAGCCTGACGAACTGCGAAATCATCAACGTAACCTTCATCCTTGAGCACGGCAGCGATAGCCACCTTGAGCTTGGACGACGGCATGGAGACAGACGCCTTCTCGGCGAGCTGGGCGTTGCGCATGCGAGTCAGCATGTCCGCGATCGGATCGCTCATAGCCATTTCTGAATCTCCTCTTACCAGCTGGCCTTAACAATACCCGGGATTTCGCCATTGAATGCGAGCTCACGAATCTTGTTACGGCACAGACCGAACTTACGGAAAACACCACGCGGACGACCGGTCAGCTGGCAACGATTGCGCAGACGGGACGGGCTCGAATTGCGCGGCAGGGCCTGAAGCTTCAGACGGGCGTCGTAACGCTCCTGGTCAGAGAGGCTTTCGTCAGTGATAATCGCCTCCAGGGCCGCACGCTTCTTCGCGTACTGCGCGACCATCTTGCGGCGCTTCTCTTCACGGTTGATCAGAGCAAGTTTTGCCATGATTGCCTCAATTCTTGAACGGGAACTTGAACGCGGCCAGCAGAGCTTTCGCTTCGGCATCGGTCTTCGCGGTCGTTGTGATACTGATATTCATACCCCGAAGAGCATCGATTTTGTCGTACTCGATTTCCGGGAAAATGATCTGCTCTTTGACACCCATATTGTAGTTACCCTGGCCATCAAAACCCTTGCCAGAAATACCACGGAAGTCGCGAACCCGCGGCAGCGCAACGGTAACCAGGCGATCAAGGAACTCGAACATGCGAGGACCGCGCAAGGTAACCATGCAACCGATCGGATAGCCATCGCGAATCTTGAAACCTGCGATGGACTTGCGAGCCTTGGTCGTCACCGGCTTTTGACCTGCAATCTTCTGCATGTCGCCGACGGCATTCTCAAGCACCTTCTTATCAGCCACCGCCTCACCGACACCCATGTTCAGGGTGATCTTGGTGATACGCGGCACTTCCATCACCGACTTGTAACCAAACTGCTTGGTCATGTCGCCAACGACGGTTTCTTTGTAAAACTGCTGCAAACGCGCCATGTCTACCCCTTAAGCGTTTACCAGTTCGCCGTTCGACTTGAACACGCGAACCTTGCGACCGTCATCGAGCGCCTTGAAGCCGACGCGGTCAGCCTTCTTGGTGGCAGGATTAAACAACGCAACGTTGGAGAGATGAATCGGCATATCCTTATCGACGATGCCACCAGCCACGCCCTTGACGGGATTCGGCTTGACGTGCTTCTTGGCACGATTGACACCCTCAACCAGCACATGCTCTTCATCAACACGGCGCAGCACGGTACCGCGCTTGCCCTTGTCTTTACCGGTAATTACGACGACTTCGTCGCCTTTACGAATTTTTTCCATCACGCGTCCCTTACAGCACTTCAGGAGCCAGGGACACGATCTTCATAAAGCGCTCGGTACGCAATTCGCGGGTCACCGGGCCAAAGATGCGCGTGCCGATCGGCTCGAGCTTGTTGTTGAGAAGAACTGCGGCATTGCCATCAAAGCGAACCAGCGAGCCATCCGGACGACGAACACCCTTGGCGGTGCGAACCACCACGGCGTTATATACATCACCCTTCTTAACACGGCCACGCGGTGCAGCATCTTTGATGCTGACCTTGATGATGTCACCAATGCCAGCATAGCGGCGCTTGGATCCACCGAGCACTTTGATACACATTACCGAACGAGCACCGGTGTTATCGGCGACGTCCAGAGTCGTCTGCATCTGAATCATTTAAATTAACTCCAACTTAACCCGCCTAGGCGGTCAGTCTTGGAACCCGTACGGGTCGAACAACTTTGCCGGCCGCCAGGACGACTGCCAACAAAAAAGAAGCCGGATTATACCGGCTTCTTTTTGTGTCGCGCAAGCGTTTTCAAAAACTTTCGTTATACAACGATAGCCTTCTGCAGGACGGTTGTGACCGCCCAAGTCTTGGTGCGGGATACCGGACGCGTTTCGACGATCTCGACGAGATCACCGGCCTTCGCCGAATTACCCTCATTGTGCGCGTGGTACTTCTTGGAACGAACCATTACCTTGCCGTACATCGGGTGCTTGACCTTACGTTCGACCAGGACGGTAACAGTCTTGTCCATTTTATCGCTCACAACGCGACCGATCAGGGTGCGTTTGATGCTGGTGGTTTCGCTCATTGCTGCACCGCCTTTTCACGGATAAGCGTGCGAACGCGAGCGATGTCACGACGCACCTTGGACATTTGGCTGGTATTGGACAGCTGCTGGGTAGCAAGCTGCATACGCAGACCGAACTGGGCCTTCAGAAGGTCCAGCAATTCCTTATTGAGCTCGTCCACGCTCTTGGTTCTCAGTTCACTAGCTTTCATGATTACCCCAGATGACGAGTCACGAAGGTGGTGGAAATCGGCAGCTTGGCGGCGGCAAGAGCAAATGCCTCGCGAGCCAGCGCTTCATTCACGCCATCCATCTCATACAGGACCTTGCCCGGCTGAATTTCGGCAACCCAATACTCCGGGTTACCCTTACCGTTACCCATACGAACTTCGGCCGGCTTCTTGGAAATCGGCTTGTCCGGGAAGATACGGATCCAGATGCGACCACCACGCTTGATGTGGCGGGTCATCGCACGACGAGCTGCTTCGATCTGGCGCGCAGTCAAACGACCACGACCGGTGGCCTTGAGACCCCATTCGCCGAACGAAACCTTCGTACCACGGGTCGCCAGACCTTCATTACGGCCCTTATGTTCCTTGCGGAACTTGCGACGATTTGGTTGCAACATTTAGGCACCTGCCTTTCTTACTCGCTTGGCCGGAGCGCCGTCACCTTCCGGCTTTTTCACCGTACGGGTACGCGGGCGATCGCCTTCGGGCTTACCCGGAGCACGACGCGGCTTGCGATCATCGCCAGCCGGCTCGGCTGCTTCCGGCTGTTCGCCACGATCAAGCATGTCACCCTTGTAGACCCAGACCTTGATACCGATGATGCCGTAGGTGGTCAGAGCTTCGGAGGTCGCATAATCGATGTTTGCGCGGAGCGTATGAAGTGGCACACGACCTTCGCGATACCACTCGCTACGGGCGATTTCTGCACCGTTCAGACGACCAGCGCTCATCACCTTGATGCCCTGGGCGCCAAGGCGCATCGCATTCTGCATCGCACGCTTCATGGCGCGACGGAACATGATCCGCTTTTCGAGCTGCTGAGCAATCGAGTCGGCAATCAGCTGAGCATCGATTTCCGGTTTGCGGATTTCTTCGATCGACACATGAACGGGAACGCCCATGATGCGCTGAAGATCCGTACGCAGCTGTTCGATATCCTCGCCTTTTTTGCCGATCACGACACCCGGACGTGCCGAGTAGATCGTAACGCGGGCATTCTTGGCCGGGCGCTCGATAAGGACGCGACCGACAGAGGCGTGCGCCAACTTCCGCTTCAGATACTCACGGACCTTGACGTCTTCGTTCAACATGCCAGGGAAGTCCTTGCTGGCAGCGTACCAGCGCGAACTCCAGTTTTTGGTGACTGCCAGGCGGAAGCCAGTCGGATGAATTTTCTGTCCCATGGCTCTTCCTTAGTTACCAACGGTCAGATAAATGTGGCAGGTCGGCTTGATGATCCGATTGCCACGACCCTTGGCGCGCGCAGTAAAGCGCTTCAGCACCATGCCTTTTTCGACGTAAATGATCTTAACTTTCAATTCGTCGATATCAGCACCGTCATTGTGTTCCGCGTTGGCAATCGCCGACTCGAGAACCTTCTTGACGATACCAGCCCCCTTTTTCGGGGAGAAGGCCAGGATGTTTAGAGCCTGACCGACCGGCTTGCCGCGCACCAGATCAGCCACCAGGCGACCTTTTTGCGCAGAGAGGCGTACGCCCCGCAGACTTGCACGAGTTTCCATGTCAGCTCCTTACTTCTTGGCCTTCTTGCCGGCGGTGTGACCCTTGAACGTACGGGTCAGCGAAAACTCGCCAAGCTTGTGACCGACCATATTCTCGGTAACAAAAACCGGAATATGCTGCTTGCCATTGTGTACGGCGATCGTCAAACCGATAAACTCGGGGAGGATCGTCGAACGACGCGACCAGGTCTTGATCGGGCGCTTGTCGCTAGTAGCACGGACCGCTTCGACTTTGTCGATCAGGTACGCATCTACAAACGGGCCCTTTTTCAGAGAACGTCCCATTTCCTACCCCTTAACGCTTATGACGGCGCGACACGATCATGCTATTCGTGCGCTTGTTGCTGCGGGTACGGTAACCCTTGGTCGGCTGCCCCCACGGATTGACCGGTACGCGACCTTCACCAGTACGACCTTCACCACCACCGTGCGGGTGATCGATCGGGTTCATAGCAGTACCACGAACGGTCGGGCGAATACCACGCCAACGCATAGCACCAGCCTTGCCAAACTTACGCAGGTTGTGCTCTTCGTTACCGACCTCACCGATGGTGGCGCGGCATTCGACATGCACACGACGAACTTCACCGGAGCGCAGGCGAACCTGGGCGTAGATACCTTCGCGAGCCAGCAACTGAACAGAAGTACCTGCTGAGCGGGCCAACTGAGCACCCTTGCCCGGAAGCATTTCAACGCAGCAAATGGTCGTGCCGACCGGAATGTTGCGAATCGGCAACGCGTTACCCGACTTGATCGGCGCTTCGGAACCACTCATTACCTGCTGACCAACCACCATGCCCTTGTTGGCAATGATGTAGCGGCGCTCACCATCGGCGTAGCAGAGCAATGCAATGTTTGCAGTGCGGTTCGGGTCATACTCGAGACGCTCAACCTTGGCCGGAATACCGTCCTTGGTCCGCTTGAAGTCGATGACGCGATAGGACTGCTTGTGTCCACCACCTTGGTGACGAACAGTAATGCGACCATTGTTGTTACGGCCGGCGTTACCGGACTTGGCCTCAACCAAGGCCGCAAAAGGCTTACCCTTGTGCAGATTAGGGTTGACGACCTGAACAACGGCACGACGACCCGGGGAAGTCGGCTTGACTTTAACGAGTGCCATTAGGCAGCCCCCCCTTCGACAAAATTGATTTCCTGGCCAGCCTTGAGACAGACATAGGCTTTTTTCCAGCCCTTGCGGCGCCCAACCGTACCTTTGAAACGCTTGACCTTGCCCTTGACGTTGGCGACCTGAACGGACTCAACTTCAACCTTGAAGAGCAACTCAACCGCAGCCTTGATTTCCGGCTTGGTGGCATCGGTCGCCACACGGAAGATGACTTGCTCATTCTTTTCGGCGACGTAGGTTGCCTTCTCAGAGATTTGCGGAGCAAGCAGAACTTGCATCAGACGTTGTTGATTCATCCCCACATCTCCTCGAACTTAGCCACCGCGCTCTTGGTAACAAGCACCTTGGCAAAGCGAACCAGCGAAACCGGGTCAGCTTCTTGGGCTTCGAGCACCAAAACATTGGGCAGATTGCGCGACGAGAGATAAAGATTCTCGGTCAACGCGTCCGTAACAACCAGAAGATTGCCTTCCAGACCCATATTCTTCAGCTTCTGCGAGAACAATTTGGTCTTCGGCGCATCGACAGCCAGATCATCAACCACGACAAGGCGGTCTTGACGGGCCAACTCGGAGAGAATCGCAGCCATACCGGCGCGGAACATCTTCTTGTTAACCTTTTGGCTGAAATTTTCATCCGGCGAGTTCGGGAAGGTGCGACCACCCCCGCGCCACAACGGGCTACCATTGCTACCGGCACGAGCACGACCCGTACCCTTCTGGCGCCACGGCTTGGTCGTCGTATGACGAACTTCCGAACGGTCTTTTTGCTGACGATCACCGGAACGCGCATTGGCCTGATAAGCCACGACGATCTGGTGCACCAGCGCTTCATTAAAGTCACGACCAAACAGCACGTCGGACGCCTGCAACTTTGCAGACTCCTGGCCTTGCTCGTTAATTACCTTGAGTTCCATGTCGTCCCCTTAAGCCTTGACTGCCGGACGCACAACTACGTCAGCGCCCTTGGCACCCGGAACGGCGCCACGAACCAGCAGCAATTGACGCTCGGAATCGACACGTACAATTACCAAGCCCTGCGTAGTGGACTGCACATCACCGAGATGGCCGGCCATGCGCTTACCCGGGAAAACACGACCCGGATCCTGCGCCATACCGATAGAACCCGGTGCGTTATGCGACACCGAGTTACCGTGCGAAGCACGCTGGGAACTAAAATTATGGCGCTTGATACCGCCCTGGAAACCCTTACCGATAGAAGTGCCGGTCACGTCAACTTTTTGCCCTTCGGCAAAAATCGTGACAGCAACCTGATCACCCGCCTTGAAAGAGGCCAGCTGATCAGCATCGATACGGAATTCCTTGAGGACGTGCCCGGCTTCCACACCCGCCTTGGCCAGATGGCCAGCAATGGGCTTGGAAACACGGGAGGCACGGCGCTTGCCGAATGCGACCTGAATGGCTGCGTAGCCATCGATCTCCGGCGTTTTGACTTGGGTCACGCGGTTGTTTGACACGTCAAGCACAGTTACCGGGATGGACGCACCATCCTCAGCAAAAATGCGAGTCATGCCAACCTTGCGACCAACAAGGCCTAGACTCATGGTTATTCTCCTCACCGCCGGCTGCGATTGGCCGGTCGATGTAAAACAACAAATGGGCAGCCGTCACCGGCCACCCCCGAAAGGCGCGGATTATATCCGCAACCCTTAATTACTGCAACTTGATTTCGACGTCGACGCCAGCCGGGAGGTCCAGCTTCATCAGCGCATCAACCGTCTTGTCAGTCGGATCAACGATGTCCATCAAACGCAGATGGGTACGAATTTCCAACTGATCGCGGGAAGCCTTGTTCACGTGCGGCGAACGCAGGATATCGAAACGCTGCTTACGCGTCGGCAGTGGCACAGGACCACGAACGACGGCACCGGTACGCTTGGCGGTTTCAACAATTTCCTGAGCGGATTGATCGATCAGACGATAGTCGAATGCCTTGAGACGGATACGGATTTTTTGGCTTTGCATTTTTGGCTTCCAAAGAGCGATGGGGTGGAATCGCTCCCACCCCGATTTTCAAAAAGAACGAATTACTCGAT